>Ga0114974_10004656_pt1 | contig 10279 bp, 15 predicted proteins | sample S_130206_EF_Meta_FD_87318 | JGI IMG/M metagenome (GOLD analysis project Ga0114974, IMG submission 87318) | Freshwater microbial communities from Lake Simoncouche, Canada to study carbon cycling - S_130206_EF_MetaG | ecosystem: Environmental > Aquatic > Freshwater > Lake | place: Lake...
AGGGCGTGATTTATTATATACAGTTGGTAATACAGTTCGTTCCGCCATTCCAATAATGGGCGGAAATAAGCGTAGCAAACGTAGTAAACGTAATAAGCGTAGTAAACGTGGAACATGTAGAAAAAGGGGAGGGTTTGTTCCATCCGTAATGGGAGGATTTGTGGAGGCAGCATCAAAGTATATTGTCCCATTGGCATTATTTGCGGGATACAAGTTAATGACTAAAAAGAAGCGTCGTACGAAACATTAAGTGCGTTTAGAATGAGAATATGGCCAATTCCGGACGACCGGAGAAAAGAGTAAAAATAATAGTCTAAAGCCAGAAGTGAGAAATAAACACAATGAGTGTATCTGCTGCCCGTCCAAACGCGAATGGAAATCTATTTGAAATTCGTACCGTACAGTCGTCTGCTTTTAGAACATTAATTGAGGCTTTAAAAGAGATTTTAACAGAAGCAAATCTTGAGTTTGATTCGACTGGTATTAAAGTGATTGATGTAGATGAAACACATACTGTTTTGACATATTTGCGTCTTCATTCCGAAAGATTTGAATATTTTTATTGTCCAGCGAAATATGTACTCGGTATTAATATGATTTACCTTTTCAAGTTAATTAAGACGTTAAGTAATAATGATAGTTTAACACTTTTCTTGCCTGCTAGCAATCCTAATAAGTTAGGTATTAGAGCAGAGAATGCTGAAAAGGGTACAATGAATACCTGGATGATGAAGTTGTTTGATACAAATGTGGAACATATTGAATTTCCAAATATTTCATTTACATCAATTATTAATATGCCATCCTCTGATTTTCAGAAAATATGTCGTGATTTTAATGCATTGGCTGAAAAACTGGAAATTACAAGTTCCAATTCTGATTTAATTTTCAGATGTGTGGGTGATTTTGTAGACGGTGAAACGGTAATTATGTCAAATAATCAGAGTGGGGTGGAAGTAGAACGTAATACAAGTGAAATTGTACAAGGTATGTTTGAATTAAAATATTTGGTTCTTTTTACAAAATGTACGAATTTATGCACAAGTACTCAGATTCATCTCAAAAATGATTATCCGCTAGTTCTTAAATATATGGTTGCGAATTTGGGTGAAGTTAGGTTGGTATTAGCACCACAAAAGCAAAAGACAGATATGAGGGCTCAAAAGGTTTAATTTCTTCTAGTCTTACGAGTCTTACGAGTCTTACGAGTTTTACGAGTCTTTCGTTTTCCACCTTCCATATATCCTTCAAATGCGTTTGATTTTTTATAATATGGTTTAGCGGGTCTTTCGTATTTTTTTACTCCAGGACACGGTTCATTTTTACAATTATCTGACTTTTTACAATTACATCTAATACAATACCCATCTGCATCAAAAGAATGACCAAAATTTTTACAAGATTCTTTCCCTTTATCGGAGTCTTTTTTGCATCCGCAACTGGAACAAAATCCATATTTGAAATCGTGATAGGGACCCGTATTTGACATATATTTAATATTAAGAAAAATATTAAATATAAATTTAAATTATTTTTACATTTTCTTTTGAATAAATGGTGTATAAATAATATCACCCTCGCGACTTAATAGATTAGAATCAATATCAGAAGTATTATTGAATTTTTGAGCATCGGTATTCCACAGTTTAATGATGTTAAATCCACGTTTAGGACTAATAGTGATACCATTAATGCGATTATCAGGACTAGTTATAGAACCAAGCATTGCAGCAATAATGTAATTTAGATAAATATCGTGAGCATCTTTTTTTGGATAACGGAATGAATAACATCCTCCACGAATGTTCTGAGAGCTTTCCCATAGAGGTGGTGATGGATCACGCATCATAAAGAACATACCTTCGGATAGATATTCAACTTTAAGAGCATCTAATACAGACCAAAAGTCACGCCATGTTTTCATAGCACCAAGGCTAACAAATGTATTAAGTGTCCATTTAGTTTCTTCTGGGGAATGGAAATATAGAGTCCATGACCCAGTAGGAATAGGAGAATCAAGATTTATCTTGGAATCAGAAGAAGACATATATGTTAATATGAGCCATTTAATCTTTAAGTCGTTATAGCATTCAATTTTTATTCATTTTTCTTTTGTTCGTCATTTGATGGTGTATTTTCTCCATATGCTTTATTATTCTTTATAACAATAGAATCTTTTAAAGTCAGTATACGTTCTTCTCCATTTTCATCAATTATATGAAATTCAATATTACTGTCCATTTTAAACCAATATTTTGTGTATGCACACCAACATAAAAATATATAATACAATGATGGTGTAATAGTAGATGTATGAATAGAAAACTTTTCAATAAAATCATCAATATCGTATTCTTTTGCATCAAGCTTTATTTTAGCGGATAGCCAAGAAAGTTTACAATCCGTATGTTCATCATTTGTAATAAACATAAGTGTATTATTGTAATTATCATATATCCATTGTACATTAATATTATTATTTAAATTAGTTAATGAGAGAGGAAAATTATGCCCAGGAATAAATAGCCATATATCATGATAGCCATAATAGTAATCTTTTAGGTAATGATACATATTTTGACATTTATTATGCGTATTATTATAGATTAACCACATATAATTAAACGCAGATATACATTTAACAAACAAAAAAGAATTCCAACTCATTATATAATTATTCTAACATTTTTATTTAAGTAGTTAAAAAAATAATTATTATATTTATATTATTTATTCTTATAGAATGCAATTGTTTGTGTCTTTTCTTTCCAATATCCTACTGGAATTTCAGAGGGTTCATCATCAATGATTGAATATATAAAATTTTCATTATCTTTATAGTATGCAATATTTTTATATGTAATTTCTTCTAGTTCAATACCTTCTTCTACTTCTTCTACTTCTTCTACTTCCTCTACTTCTTCATCTTCTTCTACTTCTTCCTTTTTTACGACTTCTACTTCTTCTACTTCTTCTACTTCTACTTCTTCCACTTTTACCTCTTTTACCTCTTTTACGACTTCTACTTCTACTTCTTCCACTTCTACTTCTACCTCTTTTACGACTTCTACTTCTTCCACTTTTACTTGCTCTACTTGTTCTACTTTTACTTGTTCTTTTATTACTTCTACTTGTTCTACTTTTACCTCTTTTACGACTTCTACTTTTTGTTCTACTTTTTGTTCCACTACTTCTTCCTCTTCTGTCTTAATATTGCATGGAATGACAGGTTCACAATATTCTATTTCTGATTCAACTTCAGAAATAGAATCTTTAGTATCTTCTTTATAAACATTATACATTTCAGAATTATTTTCTTCATTTAGTGGTTCACAATTATTGTCAAGCCACGGAGTATCTTGATTATCAATAAATATTTCACGATTTGAAGTACGAAATCCCTCAATAATATCAAGACGCTCAATAATATTTTTTAGTATAAGTTCCTGATTGTATGTTTGTTCTGAAATTCTGTTCATAATCTGGTGAAGATTTGTATCAATACCTGGAGTATGAATGCTTGGAGTATCGACGCTTGGAGGCAGATTGTTCAACCAATGTTCAAGTTGACTTATTTCCTTTTGGATATTGGACATAGAAGTCTTAATAAGAACGGAACGAATAGATGACATGGAATTCATTTGATGGCTACATTTTTAAAATAAAAAAAATAGGCTATCAAATTTTATATATTTATGCTTTGATTTTAAGATTTATACAAGCATCAAGTGTAGACTCCCAAGCCTTAAGGGGTTTGGTTCTACGAAGACGAAGCACTTCTTCTGCTTTTTGTAAGCGTTCGTTAACAGTTTCAGTAATACCTTTTGTTAGACTTGTATCGTAAAAATCAATTGGTTTTGTATCCATTGTTGCAAGAATGCTAACCATTGGAGGTAGATGAATATCAACACGTACTTTATGTGAGCGAATTAGTCCACGATATTCTTGAATGGATAGATTTCCTCCAAAAAGTGTAAGAACATTGCGAGCAGGAGCAGGATTAATTTTTCCTTGACACGCTTCACTATAAACTCTATTTAATAAAGCCAATTGTTCCCAACGTGTATGATAATCTTGACGTATATCAAATAGATATGAAACAGCACATTCAGGAGAGCAGAAATTTCCTGTAACCTGCAAGTATTCTCCTGTATCACGTGTTGGAAGTACTACAGGACGATTTGTAAAAGTATGACAGCACCAGAAACATGCGGCGTCAGACTTATCTGGAATTGTTTTTCTATCATTATAGTTATTAAATTGTAAAAGTAAATTAGATTTAATACTATAATAATCAATTTCATTGGATATAACGGGTTCTGATTTATTAATTACAGGTATTTCAACAGGTACAATTTCAGGTAACACATTTTCAGGAAAATGTTCAACATCATCATAGAATGGATTATTACTATTTACATCATAAGGTATAGCATCAGATGGTGGATTAGGATCATATGTTATAGGCATATCATTAATAGATATATCTTTACTTTGAATAGATAAATGAACAATTAAAGGCCGTCGAACTTCAGGAAGAAGATTTCCCTCAATACCGTCAGGTCCCACAATTGCAACACAAGAATATTGTTTTTTCTTGTTTATTTTCTTAACTTTTTCAGGTTTTTCTTTTATAATTTCTTCTGCATCTGCTTTACATCGTTTTTTTCTTCCACTCATTGCTGAGTAAGAATCGCGTTGTTCTGTTTAGGCTGTTTTGTATCAAAAGGGCTTAAAGAAAAAGGAAACTACAGTATAAAGCTTTAAACTATTTTAAAAAATAAATGGATGTTGATATATCATTTTGGTGTGAACGAGTTCGAAAATGTTTTTCGATGTTTTTAAAAAATCCTAAAACATTGCAGCATTTACTTCTATTTGGCCCACCAGGATCTGGTAAAACTACAAGTGCAGCATGGATTGTTGAACAAATTTGGGGAAATAGAAAGTCTCTAATGTGTATTTCAATGAATGCAGCAGATGAACGTAGTTTAGAATCAATTCGTCAAAAAGTATTTCCATTTTTACGAGTTGATTGGCGAACAGAAAATGAGACAGCTCCGCGATTTCTTATTCTTGATGAATGCGAAACGTTAACAGAAGCTGCACAATTATCACTCCAAACCATTTTAAATTATGATCCAAAAGAATTATGTGTAATTTTAATATGTAATTCACAGAGTAGAATTCATTCAAAACTTCGTCAGAGGCTTTTAAGGATTCGATATGATCCTCCAAATAAGAATGATGTGTGTGATATATTTACTTATATTACAAGAGGAGATTTACGACAAACTATAAGAAAAGATGAAATTGAAAAACGTATTTGGAAGTATATTCATTGTCATCCTTCAGAGATACTAAGTATAATTCAAGATACAAATATAGATTATCAATCAATAATATCTGAAATACTATTATTAGCTGATATATTTTCAATTGTAGATAATCAATTTATTGATAGAATTAATCTTATTTATCCATTAATTATTGATAATACTAATCATTATGATGAAACTGAAAATCAAATAATAAAACTAATAAAAGAATTTAAACAAAAATTTGAATCAAAATTTATGATTCAATAAAGATAAAAAAATGGCTTATACAAAAACTCAATTACGGATTTCTACAATGGTTATTACTGCACATTGGGGTACATTAATAAATCTAGATTCACTATTTAATTCATTTCGTAAATTAATTATTCCAATATGGTATCCAGATATTGGTATTCTAAAGTTTGAACATAAAAATATGGTACTTGGTGCAAGTTATAAAGATATATTTACAAATCGCAAAATTACATCAAAATCATTCTTTAATCAATCAACCATTGTTTTAAGAAGGAAAATTAATGAAGGAACGCCTGAGGCTGGTTGGAAAGAAGTAAATGTTAAATTATTTGCGAATGGAGGTATTCAAATGACAGGTGTAACATCTGATACATTTGCAAGAGAATCAATTGAATGGTTATTGAATGTTATTACAAGTTTACCTGAATCACCGTTTGCAGAACCAGCTACAATTAATAGATTCTCTGTTCAACTAATTAATACAGATTATGCACTTAATAAATTTATTAATCAAGATGCACTTCATAAGCTTTTACTTAATGAATACAACTTGTTTTCAATGCTTGAGAAAACAATATATCAGGGTGTTAATACAAAATTCTTTTATAATACAACAAATCCTGGAAAAGGGATTTGCGAATGTAAAAATTTCTGTAAAGGACAAGGTTCTGGTAATGGAGAAGGTGAATGTAAGAGAATAACAATGAGCATTTTCCGGACCGGCAGAATTATTATTACGGGTGCTCGTGAAATTAAACAAATCGAAGCAACATATGAATTCTTAAATAAAGTATTTGATAAATATCATAAAACAGTTCTATATGAACCAAATTAAATTGCGTTAAATACTATATAACAGATTATTTTTAATTGTCAGACCTAGAACATGACAACCCCGGCTCTAAATACAACTCAAGTTATAAACCCATCAACAGTCTCCCCAGAACTTCTACCAAATGCTACTACTCTTCTTCAAGCTGCTAAAATTGCAATGGAGCAAGATAGAGCAATTATGCTAGATTATTTTCGTCAAACTGCAAATGGTACCGCCTTTCTTGGAGAAGATCCTGAATCTAAAGAACGTATCCTAGTAAAGTCAAAAGATGAATTTACATCTCTGATTAAGAAATTATATAAAGCAGGTGATGATTTTATTATTTTAACGGAAAATTCACTTTACATTGTATCTGGTAAAATTCAGAAACGTAAAGTAAATCTTGCAAGTCTTCAAGAAGCATGTGATGTAAATCCTTAATACATTTTATCGAGTTTATAAGAAATAACCCACCCAATTCCTACAAAAATAGTATCAGATATACTATTTTGTAAATTATCTGGATATGGTTTTCCTCCTGGCCATCTAGTAAAGTATGTATTTATAATATTCATACCTACTGGAGTATTTTCAATAATCTCAAAAAGAATATGGAGTACAATTGTTGTAAAAAAAGAAATATCCCAAAAATATGCTATAACTCCAACCGCAAAATGAAGTATAGAATATTGATCAAACAGTCTTACTCCCATTTATCTAATTATATAATAGAAAATGATAAAAATTGATATTATTGAAATAACATCATTGTCAGTGCTATTTACATTTTTAGCATTTAACTTTAATATACATGAAAATAAACATGTAATTGCATTTATTATTGAACATGTAATTGCATTATTTTTTGCATTATTCATATCTGGATTATTTTATTATAAAAATTGATATAACATTTATAATAAATAATATGACAAATGATGGACGATATATTTGAACCTGCTATAATTGTTATAGGGGTATTTGGTTCAAATAAAGTATCGGAACAAGACCTCCAAGAAAATACTCTACGTTTAATTTTACAGGAATTGGGACGTATGCCAGATAAAATACTAATTCCTACAGAAGGTAATTCATCTATTTATATTCAAGAATGGGCAGAGGCTCTTCATATTAAGACGCAAACATTTCAAGCAGATTGGGGAAGAAATGGTAAAAGAGCACAATATATTCGCGATGATAGAATTACGAAAGAATGTACACACGCTTTAGTATTTCTATCGCAAAAATCCACAAGATTAGAAAAGTTTGCGGAAACATTATGTAAAAAAAAGATTGTATTTACATCTCATAATCAGATTCTGACGCAGCTTGTTTACGAACCTTTGGCTTCAAAGCCCGTTCGCACATCAGGTAAAAAAACAGTGCAGACGTTGCTGAAATACCAAAAGAAAGAACAATGTTAAAGATTAAACTCATAAGCATTCCAAACGCCATCTTTGTTGTGGCAAAAATCCATACTCCGCCAATTAAACTTAAAGCGGCCCATACAGCATATATAATAAAAAATACATAAAAATAATTACAGAGAACACTGTCTGAAATTTTGTCAGTCCATTGATGGTTCATTTTTTCTATTATATGTCTATAAAATTTAATTGAATCAAATATAATTTTATCAAACTAATATAGAAATGCCTAAATCTAGACGCTCTTCATCCCGGAAGATGAAACATGCTCGCAAGAGTCATAAGATGCGTAAGAGTCATACTCGTCGTAATCGTCGTACTCGTCGTAGAGGCGGATCAGATGCATTGTCAGGTGCATCTGTCAAGTATCATCTGTCGGGTAGCTGGCCATCTCGTATGTCTCTTGGACAAGGTGCTGATTATTTTAAATATCACGAAGGACAGCACGGCGGTGCTTTAAGTTACGGAGCTTTTCCAGGAGCAGTTCTGAGCCCTGGCCTTCCCGAATCCCTTCGTGGCCCGGCACATGTAGGTGGAATAGATAAAGCAATTGCGGATGTAGCTGGTTTACGCGATCCCCCATATACGGGTGGTAATCGTAAAAGTAGACGCAAGAACCGCGACAGATCTAGACGCAAGAACCGCGACAGATCTAGACGCAAGACACGTGGTGGTAGAAAAAATACTGGTCTTGTGAATGCTATGAATGTGAATGCTATGAATGTGAATGCAGCTAATGCAGCAGAGGTTGCTAATGTGAATGCTGAAGTTGCTACAAATGCTGCTGAAGTTGCTACAAATGCAGCAGTTAATGCTACAAATGCTGCTGAAGTTGCTACAAATGCTGTTGTAGGAGGTCGTAGACGTAGACGTAAAGGAGGAGCATTAGGTTATGCTCCTTTTCCCACTCAAGGTATGCTCCTTGACTCTCAGAGGGCATATGCTCAGGCTGGATTAAACCCTGAATGGAAAACGGATGTGGCTTTTACGGATGCTAAAATTCGCGATACTCAGTAAAAATATATTTAATTGTGTTATATTAATATTTAATTTATATGTATTTAATGTAAATGTCATATAAATTATCAAATTTTCATAATTATATAAATATATATTCTAATAAAAAAACATTAGTGAATCTTAATAATTGGACATGTGGTTTTGGTTCTGCATTGTCTTGTTTAATTGATAATATTACATATTTAAATCAATTTAATATTAAAGTGAAACCATTATGGAATAAAAATTCGGATAACTTTAAATATTCAAATGGTATTGATGATTGTTTTAGTATTATATTTGATGATAATTTAAATATGTCTAATGTAGATAATACATTTAATATAATATCAGATGTACCTCATATTAATGGTGCAATAGAATCATCCATTGATACAAATTTAAATCAAGGTAAAAAAACATTTAATAGTAGGTTTAATATTAAAAAGATATATTATGATAAATTTAATGAAATATCAGAAGGAAAAGATATAACATTTAGCATTCATCTTCGTTCGAATGTTCAAAAAAGAATTCATAATAAGCATGGTATTTTGAACATTAAAAGAATATTGGAATTTTTACAAAATAAATATGGTAAAGATTGTACTCCATTTATTGCAACAGATGTAAAATTATATTTAGACTTTTTTTTATTATATTTTCCAAATGCAATTTATAACAAGGAGTGCTTTAGAGTGTTGGATGATGTAAAAGATATTATTCCACGAATTAAAGAACCAAGTATTAAATATGCAGAAGATGTTATAATAGATATAATTGGTTTAAGCAAAGGAAATCATATTTATTTATCATATAGTAATTTTTATACAATAGTAAGCTATATTATAGATAATAAAGTTATAAATAATTTACACAATATTTAATGCAAATATAATTCGGTCTGAATAGACTCTTCTGGGCATTTATATGTTCTAATTTTATCTTCAAAGAGTGGTGTAAGTAATTCACGACCCTTTGTAGCAAAGAGTGTACGTTCCATTGGCGAAATATCAACATAAATTGTAATAAATAAGTCACCATATTTTCCAATATTACCAGGAATAGGCATACCAAATCCAGTTAGACAATATTTATTTGAATGAAATGAACCAGCTGGAATTTTAACAAATAGACCTTCATCGTAACCAGGATGTCCATCAATTTGTACAACACAACCAATTAGTGATTCAGAAAGAGAAAGAGAAATAGTTGATTCAAGATGTTGTAGTCTATCTCCAGAGCGTTTGAAGTATTTAAATCCATTATCATTTCCATCTTCGGCAATAATAATATGAACATCGCCAGGGCGTTCAAAAGATGGATGGTCAGAACATACTTCTGGAAAAATATATGTCTCTTGAGGACGAGTACCAGGAGAAATTTTAACGGAAAGAGTACGTTTATCTTGAAAATAACCGCCTGAACATTTATCACATTTTTCAATCGTTCTTTCTCCCTTG
>Ga0114974_10004658_pt1 | contig 10273 bp, 7 predicted proteins | sample S_130206_EF_Meta_FD_87318 | JGI IMG/M metagenome (GOLD analysis project Ga0114974, IMG submission 87318) | Freshwater microbial communities from Lake Simoncouche, Canada to study carbon cycling - S_130206_EF_MetaG | ecosystem: Environmental > Aquatic > Freshwater > Lake | place: Lake...
CGCAGCCCTTTAGTTATCGGCTCCCTGATCTTAGGTGTGAGGGGGCCTCATGAAAACGAGAGGGAGCATCTTTCGGCTCTGCTTGCGAAAGCTCGGGCTCTTGTAGACGAAGGAGCCGACATCATCGCAATCCGTATGGATCTTTGGGCCGTGGGGGAGGGCGAGCTGAGTGAAGCTGCGGAGTGGGCTTCTGTGCGCACCTTTGTTAAGAGTTGGAGAGAGGCAGAATTCGGAGAGCCCCTGGCCCTTGGGACGCGCCGCTTAAATGTTGCCGAGATGGCGCTGGCCATTGGCATCGAGTTTTTATTCGAGCCGGGGTCGGCCTTGTGTACGCCCGCGTCTTCCGGGGAATCCTACGCGCGTCTGTGTGCCAAATATGGGGCCGCGCTTGTTATTTGTTATTTTATCGAAGGCGGGGCCAAGGCCGGTGTGACGGCGGACGCGAGGGATGAAGTCGCGTTGGCTGAGGATTTTTTTGAGGTGAAGCTCCGCTGTATTTTGGATGAGGGGCTAACCAAGGAGTCTGTGGTTCTTTGCGTGCAGCTTGGATCCGAGACTGACTCTGGCAATAGGTTATGGGTGCACGCGCAGCTTGGCCGTTTTCACCGGTTTGAGCGGCCACTTCTTCTGTTTATTTCTCGCGGCGTTTCTAACGAGACGTTCGATGGTGATTTTGCGGAGTTGGTCGAGCGGGAGGCTGCTGGGATGGTGTCGAAGATGGTCCGGGGCGTCATGGCAGGCGTGCAGATGTTTTGCGGCGAGCCCGTAAAAGCGGCTGCGGAGGCGGTTCGAACAGTGGCCGCGCTTCTTGCGTAGGCTTCTGCTTTTCAGGAGCCCTTCATCCGGGTACGTTTTTGCTGGATGAAACTCATTTCTTGGAACGTCAACGGGCTGCGCGCCGTGATGCGCAAAAATTTCGCTGAATTTCTCACAGCCGAGGCGCCCGACATTCTGGCTCTACAGGAGACCAAGTGTACGGAGGCCGATGTGGTTCCTGATTGGCCGGGATACTCAGCTTTTTTCAACAGTGCCGAAAAAAAGGGATACTCGGGAACGGCGATTCTAAGCCGGATCCCCCCTTTGTCCGTGAGCACTGGCATTGGGATTGCGGAGCACGATAAAGAAGGGCGTGTCCTGACGGCGGAGTTTGAATCGTTTTATTTCGTTTGCGTTTATGTACCCAATTCCCAGCGGGAGTTGGCCCGACTTCCCTACCGCCAAGATTGGGACAGGGTTTTCCTTTCTTACTTGAAGGGTCTTGAGGAGCGCAAGCCGGTCATCTGTTGCGGCGATTTAAATGTGGCCCACGAGGAACGCGACTTGGCCCGGCCAAAGGACAACACGCGAAACCACGGGTTCACGGCGGAGGAACGCTCGGGTTTCAACGCGATGATGGAAGCCGGTTTTGTGGACACATTCCGCGCCTTTGAGCCCAATGGCGGCCACTACACTTGGTGGAGTCCCATGAGCAAAGCACGCGAGCGCAACATCGGCTGGCGCATCGACTATTTTCTAGCGAGCGGCACCCTGCGCTCCCGGTTGGCGGGCGCCTCGATTTTGAGCGGCGTGACGGGTTCGGACCATTGTCCGGTTACCTTGCAGCTCAGTTAGCATAGAACGCTAGAGGATAAGAGGCGCACCTATTTGCGACTCCTCAGAAGCGATGAGAGAGGAGCGGGCACGGCTCCGTTGAGACTCTTTAGACGTCGCCTGCTGTACAAAGAGTCCGACCCTCATTCGCATCCCATCGAGCCTTGGGCACACGCAGAGCGGTGAAACTTCTTCTACGCTTCGGGATTCCTGTAACAAGTCGCTTTGTCTGAAACAACGCGTTGGAAGGCGTCATCAAGGTTCAGAGTCGTTTCTGCTCCACCCAAAAAGAGATAACCGCCTGGGCGGAGCAGTCGGCGAATTTTACCGAGGATGGTTTTCTTCGTCTCTACGTCGAAGTAAATGAGGACGTTTCTGAGGAAGACCACGTCCATGGCAGGCATGAAGGGCCAGGTGCTCATGAGGTTGAGTTCTTGAAAAACGACTTTCTTGCGCAGCATCGGATCGAACTCCCAGGATTCTCCATTTCGTTTGAAATACTTGACCAAAAGAGGCGCGGGCAGGCCGCGATTGACTTCCAATTGGCTATATTTACCCGACTGGGCCTGTGCGAGGACTTCTGTGGAAAGGTCGGTGGCGATGAAGTTGAAGTTCCACTGGAAAATTTCCGGGAAGTTTTCAGCGATGGTCATGAGGACGCTGTAGGACTCCTGTCCGCTGGAGGCGGCGCCGCACCAGAAATTAAGCTGGCGCTCTGGGCGCCTTTTTTGGACGAGCTCGGGAAGAATGGTTTTTTTAAGAGCCTCGAAGGGGTGCAAGTCTCTAAAAAAAGAAGTTTCGTTTGTGGTCATTGCATCGACGACGCGTCGATGCAGATCGCTTCCCGGTTTAGCGCGAAGACGTTCTACTAAGATATCGATACTCTCGATTTTCTCCCTCCGGGCAAGCGTTGTTAGCCGTGATTCGACAAGGTATTCCTTGCCCGGTTCGATCACTATGGCTGCCTGGGTGCGGACATAATTGCGAACGTAATCAAAGTCAGCAGATTTCATGAAGCGGTCGTGGGAAGCGGGGGGAAGGAGCGGATGGCGGGTGCGGAAGCACCGGCATGGATGCGTGTTAAAATTTCGGGAGCCAGTTCCTTAAGCGGCAGAACTTTGTCGGCGAGGCCGGCGTTACTCACTGCGCCGGGCATGCCCCAGACGACACTCGAGGCCTCGTCCTGAACCAGGACCTGGCCGCCTGCGGCGGTGATTGCCTCGCAACCTTTCAGCCCATCCTGGCCCATGCCCGTGAGAATGACGGAAAGCACCCTGGATCCGTACGATTTCGCAACCGAGCGGAACAAAACGTCGACGGCGGGCCGGCAGGAGTTTTCCGGGCGCCCTTCGTGCAGGTGAAGGATGACTCCATCGCGCACGCGTTCCGTTTCCATATGGAAGCCGCCCGGGGCGACCCATAACTGGCCCGGCCGGATCAATTGGCCGGCGACCCCTTCCTGGCATTTGAAGCCGGAAATGGCTCCCAAACGCTCCGCCAAGAGGCGGGTAAAAAGAGGTGGCATGTGCTGGACGACCACCACAGGCACCGGAAAGTTTTTGCCAAGGGCGGGCATTAACTCCGCCAATGCGTTGGGGCCGCCTGTCGAGACACCAATCGCAAGGATATCAACGCCAGCAGACGAAGTCGATTCACGGGAAATTCGCAATAAACGGTTTTCTGGCTTCAGATCAGAACCCTGGGTAGGTGCGACGGGACTTTTCCGGCCGCAAAGCGCTTTGATTTTTGGAATGAGTTCCTCGCGGATTTTCCCCATGCCCTCAATGACGCTGCCTACGTTTGCCGGTTTGGTGACGTAGTCGCTGGCACCCAGTGAGAGCGCATCCATCGTCGCACTCGAACCACGCTCAGTCAAAGTGCTGAACATGATGATGGGCAACTTCGGATGTGTTTTCCGCAGTGCTTTGAGGGTTTCGATGCCATCCATCACGGGCATCTCCATATCAAGTGTGATGAGATCCGGATGGAGCTGCTGGACCTTTGGAATGGCGAGTTCGCCATTGCCCGCCATTCCCACCACTTCGATCTGGGGATCTTCTTTAAGAAGATCTGACAAAAGTCGCCTGATCACGGCGGAATCGTCAACGATGAGGACTCGGATTTTATCCATGATGCCGTTAAAACCGATTCACTCGGAAGTTTACTAGGAGGAGTCTAAGGGTGGAAAGCTGCGTGGAGACTCAGAGAACTCCCATGATTAGGAGTTTTTCGTGAAGAAGTTCCTTGGTGAAAGGCTTCATCAGATACTCGTTGGCACCGGCAGAAAGAGCCTTTTGAACCTGTTCAATGGAGGACTCGGTGGTGACCATCATGACCTTGATATGGGAGAGCAGGACATTCGCGCGGACTGCACAGAGCAGTTCGTACCCGTTCATGATGGGCATGTTCCAGTCAACAAGCATGAGGTCGACGTTTTCTCCATGGTAAAGGCGTTCGATAGCCTCCTGGCCATCACCGGCTTCGAGAATGTCAAACTCAAGCTCCCGGAGCAGCTTGCTCAGGATCATTCGAACCATCTTGGAGTCGTCTACGATTAGAGCACGCATGGAGTCACTTTGAGAAAAGACGTCTGACTACTGTCAGGGCAAACCGGGATATTTTACCTCTCTCAACGGAGGGGCGAACCGGAAGCGTATTTGAAAAAGGAGGTCGGATCACTTTTTGGGTGGGGGTTGAAATGAAGCGCCGAAACCATAGAGACAGTAAGGCGCGCTTTCAACCACTACCCTTGAGTGAGCCGTTCTTTGAGAAAGGCCTCCCCGCGGGGTGTACCCAGCGGGAAGGCCATTGAATCAGAGGAGGTGGCCCGGAAGATTTTCGCGGAGTTAGTTTCGGACGCTAGCCACCGTGTTCTGGAGGCTTGCCGCCATTCGGGCGAGTTCAAGAGCCGCTTTCTCCGTATCTGTGGCTCCCATCGTGGTATTGCGAGCCGCCTCAGCGACACCGAGAATGTTCTGGGCGATCTCCGTGCTGCCTTGAGCGGCCTCCGAGATATTGCGTGTGATCTCGTTGGTTGTGGCTGTCTGCTCCTCCACCGCACTGGCAATGGTGTTCTGGTAGTCGCTGATCTTGTTGATCACGCCGTTGATCTCGGAAATCGCAGCGACCGCATGGTTGGTGTCGGACTGGATTTTTTCAATTTTTTGGCTGATGTCTTCCGTTGCCTTGGCGGTTTCCTTGGCGAGTTCCTTGACCTCGTTAGCAACCACGGCAAAGCCTTTGCCGGCCTCGCCTGCCCGTGCGGCTTCAATTGTGGCATTGAGCGCTAGGAGGTTGGTCTGCTGGGCGATAGAGGTGATGGTCTTGATGACTTTGCCGATCTCTGCGCTGCTCAAGCCAAGCTTGGAGATGGTTTCGCTCGCGCTGTCCGCGGCGACGACCCCGATGGCCGCTACTTTAGCCGCTTCTTGAGCGTTTTTGGCAATCTCGCGGATGCTCGCGCTCATCTCCTCGGTGCCAGCCGCCACGGTTTGCACATTGGTGCTCACCTGCTGGGCTGCGGCGGAAACAACACCGGCCTGTGCCGCTGTTTCCTCGGCGTTGGCCACCATCTGCTGGCTGTTTGCGGAAAGTTCTTCCGAAGCGGAGGACAGCGTCTGAGCGTTGTCTGAAACTTCTTTGAGCACATGTCCCAAAGTGATGCGTTGATTGACTGCAGTAGTCACGTCCGTGGCGATTTTGACCACCTTCACAACGCGCCCTGTTTCATCGGTGACCGGCGAATACACGGCCTGAACCCAGAGTTCCTTGCCTGAGCGTGTGATCCGCTTGAATTCACCATCCTTGGATTTGCCTGCCTTCAGGTCGGGCCAGAATTGGGCGTATTCCGCCGAATTGGCGGTGGCGTTGTCGCAGAATGTCCTGTGGTGCTTGCCCTTCAGGGAATCCAGCGAATACTCCATAATGGTTTGGAAGATTTGATTCGCTGTGAGAATGTTTCCTTCAGTGTCGAATTCGATGTAAGCGAATGCACCATCAATCGCTCGGAAAATACCCCGCATGTTCTGGCGTTCTGTTTCCATCTCGGTGGTGTCGTAGCGAACGCCGAGATATTTTTTTGGCTTTCCATTGTCACCCATGATCGGGGCAATGACCGCGTCCACGTAATAGGGAGTTCCGTCCTTGGCGCGGTTTTTGATGACCCCGCGGAAGGGGGAGCCGCGGCCGATGGTCGCCCACAATTCTTTAAACACTTCTTTGGGCATATCGGGATGCCGTGTGGTGTTGTGCGGTTTGCCGATGAGTTCTTCCTTGGAGTACTTGGAGACCTCGCAAAACTTTTCGTTAATAGACAGAATGTCACCGCGTAGATCGGATTCCGAGACAATGCTCGTCATGTTCATGATGTCCGTGCGCGCCTTGAGTTCGGCCTTGGAAACGGTGATGTCTGTTGCGAATTTGATCACCTTGACTGGCTTGCCATCCTCGCCGAGGACGGGATTGTAAGAGGCAATGATCCAAACTTCTTTGCCGCCTTTTCCGATGCGCTTGAATTCGCCGGGCTGGAATTCTCCGCGGTTAAGAGCCTGCCAAAAGCGCTTATACTCGATGCTCTGGGAGTAGGCTGGTTCGCAGAACATTTCATGGTGGCGGCCTTCAATTTCGTCCAGAGAGTAACCGACCGTTTTAAGGAAGTTCTCGTTGGCCGTTAGAATAGTGCCGTCCAAAGCGAACTCGATGATGGCCTGCGAGCGGTTGATGGCGGCCACCTGTCCCCGGAGGTCTTCCAGATCGTGGTCCACGGCCTTGCGTTTGACCGAAACTGCTTTGGTCGTGGCCCCCTTGGGAGAGTCTACGTGGAGCACGCCGACCCCGTTGCCCGCACCATTTTTGAGTCCATTGCGGCTGGATCCGCCGCGTCCTGCTTTTGGAGCGAGGATGGCTTTGGTCGTCGTTTTGCGCGTTTCTTTCATAGGGTGGTTCTCTTTCTGGTTTTCTGGGGGGTCAGTTTTTGGCTGAAACCAAGGCCAAGGTGGAAGCCATGGGAAGGTTTGCCGCTTTTTCCGTGTCGAGAATTAAAAGGAGTCTGCCATCGAGTTTATAAACTCCCGTGACAAGGTCGCGCACCACGCCGGTGACGGTTTCCGGGATGCGTTCGAAACTTTCATCGGCGATTTCCACGACGTCACCGATTTCGTCGACGAGCAGGCTTAGCGCCCCATCATCGGTGCGGACGACGACGTTCATTGGAAGCTGGTCATCTGGGCGGGCTGGCAGATCCAAGCGTAGGCGCAAGTCGATTGCGGTGATGATTTGACCACGCAGGTTGATCAAGCCCTCCACCATCGCCGGTGCCGTCGGCACGCGGGTCATCGTTTGGTAGCGAATGACCTCTTGTACCTTGAGGACGTCTACTCCCAGGAAAAGGGAGTTGAGCGTGAATGTTGCGAACTGTTTGGTAGGCGTCATTGGCAAGCGGGAAGATTTGTCACTCAAGCCGCAGCTGAGGGGGTTCCTCTGCCAGGATTAAAAGAGGGATCGGAGGCCCGGATCACGGAGTGGACGTCCAGCAGATCTGTCACCTGGTCCTGAACGACGATGGAGCCAAGAATGCCATTGCCATAGGCATGGCGTTTTTCGGTGATGACTTCGCTCACAATGTCATCGATCCTGCCCACGACCAGACCCACGCTTTTCCCGTTCTCGGAGTAAACGACGACCTGCATTGCGGCGTCTTCGTCTTCGCCAACCTGCGCCCCGACTTGGGGAAGATATTGGGCGACCTTGATCAGCGGGAGGATCTGTCCCCGGTAACGGACCACGGGACGTCCGCCGGAGTATTCGACGGAGGAACGAGGGAACTCTTCGAGGCGTGCAACCATCGACAGGGGAATCGCCATGCGAGTGCCCTGCCCAGCGGAGAACAGAAGCAGGGTCTGTTTGTCGTCCTGCGGCTTGCGGGATTCGGCTGCGCTGTCCAGATGACTGTTGCGGTCGTGAATTTCGGCAACCACGCGGGATTGCTGAGCCAGGCCTAGCACATCGAGAATCAAAGCGACGCGGCCGTCTCCCATGATGGTGGCGCCGGCAAAACAGCCTACGCCTTTGAGTTGCTTGCCAAGGGGTTTGACGACAATTTCCTGAGTGTCGTTGATGTCGTCCACGACTAGGCCAAAGGGATGGCCATCGGCCTGAACTACCACAATATTGACCTCGCGCTCCTCTTGGGGAACGGCTCCCGCGTGGTTCAATTTGAGCTCACGGTTGAGATAGACAAGTGGCAGCAATTTTCCACGCAGCCTGTACACGGGTGCGCCGTGAACATACTCGATTTGCTGGCTGACATTGGCGGCCTCCAGGCGGAGCAGTTCGAGCAGGCTGATTTGCGGGATCGCAAAGCGTTCGCCGCCGCTGGTGACGACAAGAGCGGGGATAATCGCGAGTGTGAGGGGGATCTTGATTTTCAGCGTGGTGCCTTTACCCAACTGGCTTTGCAGATCAACTGTGCCGCCAATTTTTTCGATGTTGGTTTTGACCACATCCATTCCAACGCCACGACCGGACACGTTCGTGATCTTCTCTGCCGTGGAAAAGCCCGGCATGAAAATGAGGTGCAATCCTTCGTGGTCGCTCATGCGGGCTGCCTGCTCTGCGCTGATGATGCCCCGCTGGATCGCCTTCTGCTTGACCCGGTCCAAATCAATGCCACCGCCGTCATCAATAATTTCAATGTTGACCTGGCCCCCTTCGTGGAAGGCGCGCATTTTGAGACAGCCCTCCGCGGCTTTGCCCCGCTCCATTCGCACTTCGGGGGTTTCAATGCCGTGGTCGACGGAGTTGCGGACGATGTGAGTAAGCGGATCTTTGATCGCCTCGATAATCGTCTTGTCGAGTTCTGTGTCTTTGCCCTCCATCTCGAGCCGAATTTCCTTCCCGCAGCTCGCAGAAAGGTCGCGCACGACTCGGGGGAGTTTGCTCCAGATGTTGCCAATCGGTTGCATGCGCGTTTTCATCGCGCTGCCCTGGAGTTCGGTTGTAATGAGGTTTAGACGCTGAGCCGTGGCCGCAAAAGCGCTGTCAGTGTGCTGGCTTGTAAACTGAAGGACTTGATTGCGCGCTAATACTAGTTCGCCCACCAGATTCATGAGCTTGTCTAGGAGACTCACGTCCACGCGAATTGAGCTGTCAGAAGCGGCAGAAGAACGCTGTTCGACATGTTCAGAAGCTACGGCAACGGGCGCTGCTACGGCAACGGGCGCTGCTATGGCAACGGGCGCTGCTACGGCAACGGGCGCTGCTACGGCAACGGGTGTCACCTCCACGGCAACGGGGGCAGCACCAACGATGGGTGCAACCGGCGTGGGCGCAGCAACGATAACAACGGGGGCCGCGATGATAGCAGGCGGACTCACCTCAACGTGTGTTTCGGTCGCCGCAATGGGTCCGTCCTTTAATCGATCCAGAAGTTGAATCAATGCGGAGTAGTCGCGTTCCTCGGGTGCGCCTGTGGATTCGATTTCGCCCAACATTCGGCGGACTACGTCGACCGTGGCGAGCAGGGCGCCGGCGATATCGGGGTTGATCACGAGGAGACCATCACGCATGCGACTTAGAAGATTCTCACCCACGTGAGAGACGGCTTCTAGCTGACCATATCCCAGGAACCCAGCAGAGCCCTTCAAGGTATGGATTGTGCGGAAGATGCTACTGAGCGTCTCCTTGTCGTGCGGATCTTTCTCCAACTCGACTAGATCACGTTCCAGTCGGTCTAGGTTTTCGTGGCTTTCGATCAGAAACTCTTTAATGAGATCATCCATAGAAAAACGCGGGTTGCAGACCCTAGTTCCTCCACTAGTCTTTGCAACACATATCTTTCAACAAATACAAAGCCCGCTAACCCATTCGGACGCAAGCCTTGAGGATCAAATTGAGGGAAAGACACTCAGGCCTGCCCATAAAAGCAACGCCCTCTTTTGATATGCTATCAATAGGGTGCAGCCTCTCAAAAAACATGAAACTAGTGGGGCGCCCCTCCGTTTTGGGCGGGCCCCGAGAAAGAAGCTTCCTCGGTTTCGGGTGTGTGCTCGTGGGGCGCTTCAAACTGGAAGCGGGCGACAAGCTGTTTTAATTCGTCGGCCATCCCTAAAAGCTCCAATGCCGCTGTCTGGCTGTCGGCTGCACCCTTGGCGGTGCTTTCTGCGGCCGTGGCGACCCCGACGATGTTCCTGGCGATTTCCGAGCTTCCAGTGGCAGCCTCGGTCACATTGTGACTGATTTCATTGGTCGTCGCAGTCTGTTCCTCCACGGAATTCGCGATCATGTTGGCGATCTCGTTGATATGGGCAATCACACCGGTGATTTGGCTGATTGCATCAACGGCACCTCGAGCATCCATTTGAATCGCTTCCACTTTTTGGCTAATATCCTCGGCCGCCGAAGTTGTGGCCTTGGCAAGTTCTTTGACCTCATTGGCGACGACGGCAAAGCCCTTGCCAGACTCGCCCGCTCGGGCGGCTTCAATCGTGGCGTTCAGGGCGAGCAGATTGGTTTGTTGTGCGATAGACGTAATCAGCTTGATGACCTGGCCAATTTCTGCGCTGGACTCTCCAAGTTTGAGGATCGTTTGGTTGGTGGTGCCCGCGATCTTGACCGCATCGCTGGCAACCTTCGCTGCTTCCACCGCGTTTCCCGCGATTTCGTTGATGCTTGCAGACATCTCCTC
>Ga0114974_10004661_pt1 | contig 10268 bp, 11 predicted proteins | sample S_130206_EF_Meta_FD_87318 | JGI IMG/M metagenome (GOLD analysis project Ga0114974, IMG submission 87318) | Freshwater microbial communities from Lake Simoncouche, Canada to study carbon cycling - S_130206_EF_MetaG | ecosystem: Environmental > Aquatic > Freshwater > Lake | place: Lake...
GGCATGTCAACCTGCGTCCCGCCACCCGGGACGACCAGTCGGCCACGCAAACTTGTGAGCCATTCGTTATCACGCAAGGATTGGCCTGTGCGACCACCCGCGTTTAAATTGGCCGCTGCTTTTTCAATTTCAGCCAACATGTTTGACAGCGTTTTAGTATCGACGCCGGGATGATCTTTGAGCCCACTGAGTACCGTACGCTGCCTTTCAAGATCTTGCAGCACGCTACCTTTGATATCGGTGCGTTCAGTTGCATCCAACAGATCAAACAAGGCCGAAAGCGCCACCTGATGCTGACGGGCATCGTTAAGGCCTGCAAAAAATATCATGCGATCAAATAACGACTCAAGACGCAGAAGCGTCCGAACCCGTTCGTTGAAAGGATATTCAAAAAGAATCAAGATATTTGCATCAAATGAATTTAAAGAAACACTCTACTGAGGCCTCGTATTTGAAGCCACTTTTGCTAGGTTACACCACCCTTGATGCAACACCAATACTTGTTTTTTCAGCGCCTCAAGCGAGACGGTCTTTGAGTTATCGATGACGTCATCTGCGACCGCCAATCGCTGCTCGCGCGTAGCCTGCGCTGCCAGGATTCTTTGAATCGTGACTAGCTCAATGCCGCTGCGTGCTTGCACCCGCTCAATTTGAGTTTCCTGGTCGCAATCCACGACGCACAACTGGTCGATTTGCTGGCGCCACCGACCCGACTCGACCAGCAGAGGCACCACAAACACGACGTACAACCCAACGGCTTGCTCGGCCTCTTGGCGTGCAGTCTGGCCAATCAAAGGGTGCAATATCGCCTCAAGTTCGGCCCGTCGCGCGGGCTCAGCAAACACGAGCTCGCGCATCCGGGCCCGGTTCAGCGCTCCGGAGGCCTCGATCACCTCGTCGCCAAAGGCTTTTTGAATCGGCTCAATCGCCCTGCCGCCCGCGGCGGTGAGCTGATGCGCGATCAGATCCGTATCGATCACCGACGCGCCTAAGTCTGCCAGCAGGTTTGCAACCTGCGTTTTGCCTGACCCAATGCCTCCGGTGAGACCCAATCTAAACATCGCCGTCACAGTTCACCTAACAAGCATGGCTATCAGAGCCTGAGATTAAAACCTATTTTGCGTACAAAATAGCACGAGGATCCCTCCCATCGCCAAATAGGGGCCGAAGGCCAGTGTTTCAGAGTGTTTCAGACGACCGGCTAACCAGCTCACGCACGCTGCTAAACACCCAGTCAGTGAAGCGACCAACAGCGCCCAGGGCATCGCCTCCAGGCCCAACCAAGCCCCATTGGCAGCCGCCAATTTTAAGTCGCCAAAACCGATCCCATCCCGACCAGTGCAGCCGCGAAATGCCGCCCAAATGAGCCACAAGACCCCATACCCGGCTGCGGCACCCGCCACGGCATCGTCAAGCCCCACCCAACCGCCCGATAAATGAAACAAAAGCCCTGCCCACAAAAGAGGTAGCGTCAACACATCGGGCAAAAGGCGGGTCTGGGCATCAATCCTCGCTAAAACCTGCAAAATAGCGCAATAAATTGCTGCGGCGACTGCAAACCATCCGATCCCCCAGTTTAATAGCGCCAAAGCGGGACTTAGGCATAACCCAGCACCCAATTGCCAGTCTAAACTTTCCTTGTGTTCGAGTCGCTTCGAGGTCAGATTCAGCTCACCCGGGTCGCTCGCGCCCCATTTCGCCAACAGGTGGTAGGGTAAGCGACGAGCAAGCGGAACTAATACCGTTGCACTCAGCGCGCCAACAGGCACCCCAACCAACAAGGCCGTTGTCAATCGCTCAAACATGAAATCTCCTTGAGAAGTGGCTGTGCATGGATGGTGCCAAATGCGTAGAATGCATAGAATCCTTGAAGTCTCTTGAATTAGGAAGTCTCGATCATGTTTCAACGCATAGGGCGATACGCCCCGCACGCTTTAAAGTTTCGGTCTCACTTCACTATTTTGTTGGTGGTGGGATTGGTCGGCTGTGCGCAAATGCAGCAGGCCGGCTACTACGACCCTGCGCCTGCCAGCACCACCACAGACGCTATTTCTCAAGGGGATGGCATCTATAACAACCAGACCTTGCGTGCCCCAAACCAAATACAACTCGTGCTGCAGCAACCGAGCACCCCCAGTAGACCGGTCGCTGCCGTGGCCCCCAGCCCGGTCGTCGTCGCCGCCGCTGGGCAAGCTGCGGGGGCCAACAACACCAGTGCAATGACTGAGTCAGCGGTAGCGTCGGCAGAAACCTTGCAATCAACGCTGATTCCAGAGCCACAAAGCTTTGCGGGCACCGTACCCTGCTTTCACCCAGACATGAAGTGTTCAGCACAACGTCTTACCATTACCTTGGCCCCGAATGGTCGTTGGCGCGCTCGTGCGGCTTACCTTGAACAGTCAAGCCAAAAAAGTGCCGTACAAACTGATCAAGGTTGCTGGCGTGCGTCTGCCCAAGCCGTGCCTCGTTTGGTGTTGCTGAATAATCAAGGCAATGTACGAGCCGAATTTGCGATGACGTCGAGCAATGCCCTACGTCTGATCTCAATGAATGGCGACTCAACGAACCTAACCTACAACTTGTCGCGTCAGCCTGACCTCGATGCCATCGATGAATTAAAGGGCAAGCCAGCGCCCAACTGCCCGTAACCCGAACTCGCACACGACAGCGTTGTCTACCTAAGCGGCGCTCGGTCTAGCGTTTAGTCTGGTTCGTCAGGTTTATTCGCGTGCGGATCAAGAGGTGAGCCTGGCTCGGGGCTGATGCAAACGCTGCGGGCCAACTGGGCAGCATTGCGCACCCCCATCTTGTAAAAAATGCGCGCCCGATGCGCCTCGACGGTGCGCATCGAAATGCCTAACTCGCTCGCAATTAATTTATTCGACTTACCCTCGGCAACCGGATGAATGACATCGCGCTCGCGCGCAGTCAGCACTTTCCAGCCAGCGCCTGCTCTGTTTTCTGAATATTTCATACCGCCTCCGTGTCAACACGAAGCGCAGTCTGTCACGTTTGATTACAGGCGAATAGCTGTCAAATCTGACAGGCGGATTAACCCTATCCTAGCGAAGATTGACTAAATCTCGAGATTATCAATCAGGCGGGTTGCGCCTAATTTTGCAGCAGCCAAGGCAACGAGGGGCTCACCGGCCGCCAGATCCTCAGGCGTGGGTTTATTGAGATCCCGTTGACGTCGAACCGCAATGTAATCCACTTCCCAGCCCCGGGCCTGCAATGCCGCGCAAGCCTCTTGGCCGAGCTTGACCGCATCACGTTCACCGGCCTGCAGTCGCTGCTGAACGGCTTGTAATGCGGCATACAGCTGAGGCGCCTCGATGCGCTCGTGTGGTTGCAGATAGACGTTGCGCGACGATAGCGCCAGGCCATCCTCAGCACGAACCGTTTCATGCGCCAAAATTTCAACGGGCAACTGAAATTGGCGGCACATATTACGCACGACCATTAATTGCTGATAGTCTTTTTTTCCAAAGACCGCCACGCCAGGCTGAACGCACGAAAAAAGTTTTAAAACAACCGTGCTGACACCGCCAAAAAAACCGGGGCGGTGTTCACCTTCGAGAATATCCCCAAGCTCTTGTGGAGGCTGTACGCGATAATTTTGCGGCTCGGGATAAAGCTCACGCTCATCGGGCGCGAACAAAACATAAACATCACGATCGCGTTGAAGTTTTTTGATGTCATCTTGCAACGTGCGCGGGTATCTTTCAAAATCTTCGCCGGGTGCAAATTGCAAGCGATTGACAAAAATACTTGCCACAACGGGGTCGCCATGCTGGCGCGCCAACTTCATCAGTGCCAGATGACCTTCGTGCAGATTACCCATAGTGGGCACAAAGGCCACACGTAATTGCCCACGCAATTGGTCGCGCAGTTCTTGGATGGTATGAACAACCTTCAATTCTGATTCTCCGGGACTGAGCTAGCGCGACCTAAGCGGCAGCTGTGGTGTAGGCCAGTCGTACATAAATCGGGGCGTAAGGCTCAGCCTGAGTAATCTCAAGGAGCGTTTCGCGTGCAAGCTCAAGCAGCGCCAAAAAATGCACCACGATGACAGCGACCGGTGCGCCTTCGGCAATCCGTTCCATAAAGAGCGCGCCAAATTCAATGAAACGTACGCCATTGAGCCTGCGTAATATATGGGTCATGTGATCACGCACCGACAACTGCTCGCGAGTGATGTGATGATGCGCATTTAATTTGGCACGCTTCAAAATATCAATCCAGGCCTGGCGTAGATCTTCAACACTAACTTGAGGCAGCGCACGTTCGACGCGCAAATCCGCAAAACCTTGTGCACGTTGAAAATCACGACCCAGCTGTGGCAACGCATCGAGCTTTTGGGCCGCCAACTTCATTTGCTCGTATTCAAGCAAGCGGCGCACAAGCTCGGCGCGTGGATCTTCAGCCTCTTGCCCCGTATCGGTTTTTTTAACCGGTAACAACATGCGCGCTTTAATTTCGATCAGCATCGCCGCCATGAGCAGATATTCGGCAGCGAGCTCTAAATTGTGCATGCGAATCTGATCAACGTACGACAGATATTGTCGCGTCACCTCAGCCATCGGGATATCAAGCACATTAAAATTTTGCTTGCGTATCAAATAGAGCAGCAGATCAAGCGGGCCTTGAAACGTTTCAAGAAACACCTCAAGCGCATCGGGCGGAATATAAAGGTCTGTGGGTAGCGAAAACAGCGGCTCACCATACAGCCGCGCCAACGCGACGGCATCGATGACGTCGGGCGTTGTATCAATCGAAGGCGTTACGAGCGCATTCAGACTATCGCCTGAAACTTGAGTCGAAACCATGAAAACTAGTTATTTTGATATACGTAAGGGTTTTGGCGCACGCGCGCCTGCTTAAACCCTTCGACTAATTCAGGATCTTGGGGCTTATCCCACAAGCGGGCACGCCCATCGCGCTGACGTTGTTCAACGTCAGCATGCTTGTCTTTATAAGCTTGTAGAAATTGGGTAATTTCTGAAGTGTATTGATCAGCCATGGCGTTTTTGCAAAAAAATTAAATTGACGCTTAGTGTACTGTAGAGCCTGACCCGTGATTGTTAGTGCCTTGACCCCCCTAGATTAACAAGATGTCGACTGCCTCACCTGGCCTGCACCACCCCAAAACCGCATCCCCCCCTTCTCCAAACTCGGCCAAACCCGAGCGGATGCTGCCTTTTATCGTCGGTTGCGCCCTGTTAATGCAAATGCTCGACTCAACCGTGGTGACAACCGCCTTGCCCACCATGGCGGCCGACTTGAACTCGGATCCGGTTCGCCTGAACATTGCGATCACTTCATATTTGCTGGCGGTTGCGGTGTTTGTGCCCATTAGCGGTTGGGCGGCCGACCGCTATGGCGCTCGGCGCGTCTTTATTGCCGCGATCGCCCTGTTTACGCTGAGCTCTTTGACTTGCGCCCTATCGGCATCCCTCACCCAGCTTGTCTTATCGCGCATCGTGCAAGGGATCGGGGGCGCCATGATGGTTCCGGTTGGGCGCATTATTCTGCTACGCACCATTCCCAAGCATGAACTCCTCAAGGCGATGGCCTTTTTATCAATGCCCGCGCTGATCGGCCCGATGGCGGGCCCGCCTCTGGGGGGGCTGTTGGTGACTTACGCCTCGTGGCACTGGATTTTTTTAATTAATCTGCCAATCGGTATTTTGGGAATTTGGATGATTCTGCGTTTTGTTCGCGAATTACCCGATGACCAGCAATCTCACCCCCTGGACTGGCTTGGCTTTCTGCTCAGTGCGCTGTGTATGGCCACCCTGGTAGGTGGTTTCGAGTCTCTGGGGCAAGGTGGGCCTTCGCTCGAGATCTCTCTGGGGCTCATTGCCACAGGCCTCATTTCAGGGGCACTGTATTACTGGCACTCAAAACACCATGCCAATCCAATATTAGATTTATCTTTACTCAAGATTCATACGTTCAGGGTATCAACCGTTGCGGGCAATCTCTGCCGGTTTGGCGTAGGCGCAGTCCCGTACTTGCTCGCCTTAATGCTGCAGATTGGCTTTGGGCTCAGCGCCCTGTCAGCGGGCCTGATCACCTTTTCAGGGGCGATTGGTGCGATGGCCATGAAAATGGCCGCGCCGCGCATCCTTAACCGCTGGGGCTATCGACGTGTGCTCACCATCAACGCCGTATTCACCGGGCTCAGTCTGGGCTGTTGCGCATTGTTTACTGCCTCAACGCCTGCTGTCGTCATGATCGCTGTTTTACTGTTCGGCGGATTTTTTCGTTCACTGCAATTCACCGCGATCAATACACTGGCCTACGCGGACATTTCTCAAGCCAGCATGAGCCGTGCGAGCAGTTTTGCCGCAATTGGGCAACAACTTGGCGTGAGCCTGGGGGTGGGTGTCGCCGCTGAAGCCTTGCATCTGAGTATGTTATGGCGCGGCTCGACCACACTGATCGCGGCTGATGTTGTCGTGGGTTTTTTAGTCATCGGCGTGCTCTGTGCCTTGCCCAGTTTTGCTTTCTGGCGCTTGCCGCCTCAGGCTGGCGAAACGTTAAGGCAAAAATGACCCGCCTAGCGGTGAAGCGTCAATTGGCCTGAGCGCCCGAGAGCTTAACCACCTCTTGATATTTTGCACGCTCTTGCGCGACAAATGACGTAAATTGCGCAGCCGTCATCACGGCCGCTTCCGATCCCATGGTCTTTAAACGCTCTTTCACGTCAGGCTCAGACAACGCATTTGCATACGCAGCGTGCAACTTTTCAATGACCGCCGTGGGGGTACCTGCCGAGGTAAAGACACCGAACCAAGTCCCAATGTCAAAATGCTGAACGCCCGCTTCTTGCATCGTTGGCAGTTCTGGTAACAAACCAGAACGCGCTTGCGTCGTCACAGCTAGTGCCTTCACTTTTTTTTCACGGATCAAATTTGCTGCAGCGGCCAGATTATCAAACATCAAATTCGACTGGCCTGAAAGTAACGCCAACTGCGCAGGCGCTGCGCCCTGGTAAGGGATATGCACCATATTGATATTGGCACGCGCACTCAAAAGCGCACCTGCCAAATGACCCGCGCTGCCCGAGCCACCCGAACCATAATTCAACTGCCCCGGATTTTTGCGCGCATACGCCACAAGCTCTTGAACGGTCTGAATATTATTTTTTTCGCCGAACTCGAGATTGATCAACAACACATTTGGCACAGAAGCCACCAGCGCAATCGGCGCAAAATCTTTGACCGAATCATACGGAATCGAAGCAAACAACCACGGATTAATGGCATGCGTTGCCACAGCACCCATCACCAGTGCGTAACCGTCTGGCTGGGCCTTGGCGATTAAATCAGCACCAATGTTGCCACCCGCACCCGGTTTATTTTCAACCACAACAGCTTGACCCAGGCTGGCCTTCACCTTTTCAGCCAAGACACGCGCCATCACATCAAGAGGCCCACCTGGTGGATAAGGCACGATAAAGCGCAAGGGTTTCGCTGGAAACTCAGACGCGGTCGATGCGGGTTGCGCCATCGCGAAAGGCATTTGCAGCATCAACAATAAAAAAGCCAGCATGACACCCCCAAACAAACTTATTTGAGGGCGTTCTTTTCGTCTTAACATGATTGTCTCAGTGGATAATTTGACTCAGGAACAACTTGGTCCGATCGTTTTGTGGGTGATCGAAGAACGCATCAGGCGTATTTTGCTCAATGATCTCGCCCTGATCCATGAAGATCACGCGGTCGGCTACTTTGCGCGCGAAACCCATTTCATGGGTCACAACCAACATGGTCATGCCCGTATCTTCTGCGAGCGTCACCATCACATCAAGAACCTCTTTCACCATTTCAGGATCAAGCGCTGAGGTTGGCTCGTCAAACAGCATAACTTTAGGATCCATGCACAGTGAACGCGCAATCGCTACACGCTGTTGCTGCCCACCAGACAATTGCCCCGGAAACTTAAGTGCCTGCTCTGCAATGCGCACCCGCTCGAGGTATTTCATCGCACGCGCCTCGGCTTCAGCCTTAGGCGTTTTTAAGACCCAGATCGGCCCAAGCGTTAAGTTTTCGAGCACTGTCAAGTGCGGAAACAAGTTGAAATGCTGAAAGACCATACCAACGTCGCGACGAATCGCCTCAACATGTCGAATGTCGTTGGTGATTTCGGTGCCCTCGACCACGATACTTCCGTTCTGATGCTCTTCGAGGCGATTGATGCAGCGAATGAGCGTTGATTTGCCTGAGCCAGAAGGCCCACAGATCACAATGCGCTCACCTTGGGCGACCTCTAAATTGATGTTGCGCAACACGTGAAACTTACCAAACCACTTGTTGACATCTTTCATACTGATGATGGCATTCGCCATACACGATCTCCGGTAATAAGATGCGCCCGAGCGTTGACGACAAAGCTCTAACGCTGGTGCTCTGTGGCCAATCGTTTTTCGAGCGACTGACTGTATTTAGACATCGAATAGCAAAACACAAAATAGATAGCCGAAATAAAAACGTAGATTTCAATACTAAATCCGCGCCACGACTGATCAACCAACGCGGCTTTGGCCGCCTGCGTCAAATCATAAATACCAATGATCACAACCAACGAGGTATCTTTGAACAACGCAATAAACAAGCCAACGAGTGGTGGAATGACAATCTTAAGCGCCTGAGGCAATACGATGAGCCGCATCTGCTGCCAATACGTCAACCCCAATGAATCTGCGCCTTCAAACTGACCTTTGGGAATCGCCTGTAATCCGCCTCTGATGGTTTCAGCCATATAGGCTGCCGCAAATAAAATAATTGCGACCTGTGCCCTTAATAATTTATCAATGGTCAGGCCTTCGGGTAAAAATAACGGCAGCATGACTGCCGACATAAACAGCAAGCTGATCAACGGTACCCCTCGGATCAACTCGATATAAACGATACAAATTGTTTTAATCGCCGGCATATTCGAGCGACGGCCAAGCGCCAACACGATACCCAACGGAAACGCAAAAGCAATCCCGAAGGTTGACAACATCAAGGTCAGGGGCAAACCACCCCAACGACTATTTTCGACATAGGTCAGACCAAAAATGCCACCCCACATCAAGACGGCAGCGCCCACTAAAGCGATTGCCCAAAACAACAGCAATGAAAAGTTCCAAAAGCGACGCACACCACTCAAAATGATGACGCCAAGCATGAGCAACATCGCCAACAGGGGACGCCACTGCTCTTCATAGGGGTACACCCCAAAAAGAATCAAACGGTGTTTTTCAACGATGACCGACCAACAAGCACCCGTCACTTTGCGACACTCTTGTGCACTAGTCGCCGAGACCGTCGCGTTGAGTAAAAACCAGTCAACCAATCCAGGTACGAATGCAAACAGCAACCAGACGGACAGAATCGTCAGCAGGGTATTGAGCGGAGACGAAAACAGTTGAGTGCGCAGCCAATGCAAAACCGATGCGCCCGACCACGCGCTTGGTGCTTGTGTTTGACTTGCAACGTTAGTGGTGACACTCATGTTTATCTTTCAACCAACGCGATACGTTTGTTATACCAATTCATAAACAACGAAATGGATAAGCTGACAGTGAGGTAGGCCGCCATAATCATCAAAATACCTTCAATCGCTTGACCGGTTTGATTCAGCGTCGTGTTAATCACTGAGACCAAATCAGGATAGCCAATTGCCACCGCCAGTGAACTGTTTTTAGTGATATTCAGATACTGACTGGTCATGGGCGGAATAATCACACGCAAGGCCTGTGGCAATACGACCAAGCGAAGCACGAGGCGATTTTTGATCCCCAAGGCCCCGGCGGCCTCCCATTGACCACGGTTCACTGACTGAATCCCGGAGCGCACAACTTCGGCAATAAACGCTGACGTATAGATCACTAAGCCAAATGTGAGCGCTGCAAACTCTGGGGTCAGCGTCATCCCACCGACGAAGTTAAATCCTTTTAGCGCTGGCACATCAAGCGAGAGAGGTGCGCCACTAAACCACCACAGCACGAGAGGCACCACAAACAATAAACCAACCACAACACGACCTAAGGCGAAGATCTGTCCGGTTTGCTCTTGGCGCTTACGCGCCCATCGACTTAAAGTCACTGAGAACACAAGCGCGAGTAGTACACCCCCCAATAACCATGCCAACCCATCGCCATGTACGGTCGGCATTTGTATGCCGCGGTTTGACACAAACACACCTGGCAACGGGGTGTAAGCGCGTCGAGGCCCCGGCATCGTTTCAATAATAATTGCGTACCAAAAAAACAA
>Ga0114974_10004666_pt1 | contig 10259 bp, 7 predicted proteins | sample S_130206_EF_Meta_FD_87318 | JGI IMG/M metagenome (GOLD analysis project Ga0114974, IMG submission 87318) | Freshwater microbial communities from Lake Simoncouche, Canada to study carbon cycling - S_130206_EF_MetaG | ecosystem: Environmental > Aquatic > Freshwater > Lake | place: Lake...
CCGGGCATGGCGAAGGGATCGACCATGCGGTGTTCGCGCACCGCCTGGAGCGTGGAGCCATCGCGCGGGCTATCGTAGCCATAATCGATCAGCAGCGCCGCCCCGCCCTGTTCGAGCAGGCGCCCGGCAATCTCGAACACAGTCGCTGCCGCCCCGGGGCATGTCTCGATAATCGTGCCCTCCGGCGCCCCGCGCCGCGCCTCGGGCACCGCGGCATCCATCGGCTGGCTGCCCGCGACGGGCACGAACCTGGCGCCGTCCAGCGTCACCATCCGCTCGCGCCAGCCGTCGCTCGTCCTGACCAGCTGGCGCACCGGCAGCGCGTCGAGGAATTCGTTGCCGACGAACAGGATCGGGCCATACATCGGTATCGACGAGAGATCGTGATGGAATTGGGCCGTTGGGACGGCGGCGAGCTGCACGTCGCGCAGCTCGGTCGAGCCTTCGACGAAATGAATGCCCGGCGTCAGGCCATAGCGCTTGGCCGCGTTCAGTGCGTCGCGCGCCAGAGTGCCGCGCCCCGGGCCAAGCTCCACATAATGCACCGGCGCCTCGCGCCCGGCGCGGATCCAGATATCGGCCAGCCACAGCCCCAACAGTTCGCCGAACATCTGGCTGATTTCGGGCGCGGTAATGAAATCGCCCGCCAACCCCAGCGGATCGCGGCTGCCATAGTAGCGGATGTTCGATTCGCCCATGTAATGCATCAGGCTGATCGGGCCGGTGTTGGCGATCAGGCGGGCAAAGATCGCCGAAAGCGGGTCGGCGGGCGGCAGTACATCACTCATGCGGGCGGGGCAGCGGCGCCGAGCGGCGGCTTGCGCAAGGCGCGTACCGCGAAGAACAGACCGAGCGCGATCAGCGGCAGGGTCAGCCACTGGCCCATCGACAGCCCCGTGCGCATGGCAAATTCGCTGAGCTGGGCATCAGGTTCGCGGAAGAATTCGACCGTGAAACGCGCGCAGCTGATGCCGGTGGCAAACACACCGACCAGTAGGCCCGGACGGAAGCGAGCGCGGGTCTTCCAGAACAGCGGCAGCATGATCGCCGCCATCAGCGCGCCTTCCAGTGCCGCTTCATAAAGCTGGCTGGGGTGGCGCGGCAGTGCGCCGGCGTCGGGGAAGACCATTGCCCAGGGCACGCCCGGAGCGGCAACCCGGCCCCACAGCTCGCCATTGACGAAATTGGCGAGCCGCCCGAACAGCATGCCAAAAGGCACGACCACCGAAATGTAATCGCAGATCCGCAGGAAATTCAGCTTGTTGCGCCGCGCCACCCAGGCAATTGCCAGCACCACACCGGTGAGCCCGCCATGGAAGCTCATGCCGCCGTTCCACAGCTTGAGCAGTTCAGCCGGATGCGCCCAGAGCTCGGGGTCATAGAAAGTGGCATATCCCAGCCGTCCGCCCAGGATGATGCCCAGCGTGCAATAGAAGAACAGATCGTCGGCATGGCGCTGTGCCAGGGGGGCGCCGGCGCTGCGGATCATCCGCAGCATCAGCCAGTAGCCGAGCATGATCCCGGCAAGGTAAGCCAGACTATACCAGCGGAGCGTGAAAAAGCCGAGATCGATGCCCCGGGTCAATCCGAAATCGACCCAGTAAATCGGTTCGCCTGCCGATGCCAATAGTGACAGCAAAATCCTAGTCCCCTAACGTTGAGGCAACGATAGCCTGCAGCGGAGCCGTAACAGGCTTCGCTTCTGGCACAAGCAGACGGCGAATGTCATCCGGCAACTGGCTCTAAACCAGCGATAGCCGGGGAAAGTTGCCGGGGGAGACCTCAGATTATGGCGAGCGAGATCGACAAGCAGTTCAGTGCCATCATGGACCAGCTCACCGCGCCGGGCGGTCCGCTCGAATGCGAAACAGTGCTGCGCGGCCAGATTGCCTTGCCCGCATTCAAGCTCGCCCCGCCCAGTCTGCCCGCCCTGTTCGCCGCCACCTGCGCTCAGCATGGCGCAGCAACGTTCCTGATCGATGGCCCGGTCCGCCTGACCTTTGCCGAGACCCACGCGCTGGCAGCCCGCGTCGCCGCAGGCCTGATCGCGCGGCATGGCGTGGCACCGGGGGAACGAATCGGCATTGCTGCGCGCAATTCGGCGAACTGGATCGTGCTCTACATGGCGGTGCTGATGGCGGGCGGCTGCGCCACACTGCTCAATGGCTGGTGGACCGGGGCGGAACTCGCCGAGGGCATTGCCATGACCGGCTGCAAGCTGGTGCTGGCCGATGAGCAGCGCGCCGCAAGGCTGGCCGGAATTGATTGCAAGGCGACCTTGGTAGTGTTCGAACACGGCGATCCCAAGGCCGGGCTGGCGAGGGTGCTGGCGGAACCGGGCACAGACGTGGCCCTGCCCACTCTCGTCGGCGACGATCTGGCGACGATCCTGTTCACTTCGGGCTCGACGGGGGCCTGCAAAGGCGCCTGGTCGAACCATCGCAGCGTCGTCCAGGCAGCGATGAGCTATGCCGCGCAGACGCTGATGCTGCTGTCGTGGTTGACAGCAAAGGGCGAGGCCCCAACCAGCCAGCCGATCGCGCTGGTCTCGATCCCGTTGTTTCATATCACTGCCGAAGTGCCGCTGTTCCTGCAGAGCTTCCTGATCGGCCGCGCGCTGGTCCTGATGCCCAAATGGGATGCGCGCGAAGCGATGCGGCTGATCGAGCAGGAGCATGTGACCTATTTCGTCGGCGTGCCGCTGATGAGCTACGAAATCGCCACGCATCCCGAGCGCGACCAATTCGATCTTTCCACTTGCGTGTCCTTCGTCGCCGGCGGCGCGCCCCGGCCGGTCGAACATGTCACGCAAATCCGCGAGAACCTTCCGCATGCTTTTCCGATGCTCGGCTATGGCCTCACCGAAACCAACGCAGTCGGCTGTGGCAATTTCAACGAGAACTACATGGCCAAGCCGAGCAGCACCGGCCCGGCCAGTCGGCCGATAGTGGAACTCGCGATCCTCGACGATTCCGGCAACCGGCTGCGCCCCGGCCAGACCGGCGAGATCGCCTTCAGCTCCATCGCCACGTTCGGCGGTTATTGGGACAACCCCGAGGCCACTGCCGCTGCGGTGCGCGAAGATGGCTTCTTTCTCTCCGGCGATCTCGGTTACACCGACGAGGATGGTTATCTGTTCATAGTCGACCGCAAGAAGGAAATCATCATCCGCGGCGGCGAGAATATCTCGTGCATCGAAGTCGAACAGGCGCTCTATGCCCACCCGGATGTGGCCGAGGCCAGTGTGTTCGGCATGGCGCACGAACGCTTTGGCGAAGTGCCGGTGGCCGTGGTCTTCGCCAAGCCGGGCCGTGCCATCGATGTTGCGGAACTGCGCGCCTTTGTCGCCGGGCAGATCGCCCCGTTCAAGGTGCCCGAACAGATCTGGCACGAAAGCGAACCCTTGCCCCGGCTCGGCACCGAAAAAGTCGACAAGCGTGCGCTAAAGGCGCGCTATGCCGATCGGGCAAGCACGGCTAAAGGCTCTCCATGACCATCGTCCACATTCCCAACCAGCGTGCCATCATCGATCGCCGCGCGCTGGTCGAGGCCATTGCCATCGCGGTGGGAGACAAGGGCGGCCCGGCGGCGCGGCCACAGGTGGTTGAACTGCTGCGCAGCGCGCTGGAGCAGGGCCGCGAGGAGATTGCGCGCCGCCTGGTGCTCAAGCCCAGCGCCGGAACCGATTGCGCCGAGGCGCAGTCGTTCCTGGTCGATCAGCTGATTCGAATCATCCACGATCACGTCATTGGCGATGTCTATCGCGCCAGCAACCGCAGTTCGGGCGAGCGACTGACCATCATGGCGGTCGGCGGCTATGGCCGGGGCGAAATGGCGCCGCATTCGGATGTCGATGTCGCCTTCCTCACGCCCAGCAAGCAAACCGCCTGGTGCGAGCAGGTAATCGAGTCGATGCTCTATTTCCTGTGGGATCTCGGCCTCAAGGTCGGCCATTCAAGCCGCTCGCCAGAAGATATGGTGCGGATGTGCCGCAGTGATCTGACCATTCGCACCGCCATGCTCGAAGGCCGCTATGTCTGGGGCGATCAGGCGCTCTATGTCGAAGTGCAGAAGCGCTTCTGGGCCGAAGTGGTCAAGGGCACCGAGCAGCAGTTCGTCGCCGAAAAGCTCGCCGAGCGCAACGAACGCCACAGGCGGCTGGGCGACAGCCGCTATGTCGTCGAACCCAATATCAAGGAAGGCAAGGGCGGCCTGCGCGATCTGCACACGCTCTACTGGATCGGCAAATATATCCACAAGGTGCGCCGCGCCAGCGATCTGGTCGAGGCTGGCCTGCTGACTCCGACCGAATACCGCCAGTTCCGCAAGGCAGAAAACTTCTTCTGGGCGGTGCGCTGCCACTTGCACACGCTGACCGGCCGCGCTGAGGACCGGCTGACTTTCGACGTTCAGCGCGAAGTCGCCACGCGGATGAATTACAAGGACCGGCCCGGCAAAAGCGGGGTCGAACGCTTCATGCAGTATTTCTTTCTGCAGGCCAAAGTGGTCGGATCGCTCACCGGCGTATTCCTGTCGCAGCTCGACGAGCAATTTGCCAAGGGCAAGCGGCGCGGGCTGCTCGCGAAATTCCGTGACCGTGCCCGTCAGGTCAGGGGCTACCGGATAGCCGACGAGCGGGTCTGCGTGACCAGCGAAGACTGGTTCGTCGCCGATCCTGTGCGGCTGCTCGAAATTTTCGTGGTCGCCGACGCCGAACACCTCGAGATCCACCCCGACGCGATGCGGCTGATCGCCCGCGATGCCCGGCTGATCGACGCCGCTGTCCGCAAGGATCCGCGCGCCAATGCGCTGTTCATGGAGCTGCTCACCAGCCGCAACGATCCCGAAGTGGTGCTGCGCTGGCTCAACGAGGCCGGGGTGTTTGGCCGCTTCGTGCCCGATTTCGCCCGGGTCAACGCGCAGATGCAGTTCGACATGTATCACCACTACACGGTCGACGAACACACCATCCGCGCCATCGGACTGCTCGCGCGGATCGAGAAGGGCGAGATGAAGGCCGATCATCCGCTGGCCAATGCGATTATCCACGAAGTGCAGTCGCGGCCTGCGCTCTATGTCTCGGTGCTGCTCCACGATATCGCCAAAGGGCGCGGCGGCGATCATTCAGTGCTGGGCGCCGAAATCGCGCTCAAGCTGTGCCCGCGGCTTGGCCTGAGTGCCGACGAGACCGAGCTGGTATCATGGCTGGTGCGCCATCACCTACTGCTCAGCGACACCGCGATGAAGCGCGATCTGGCCGACTGGAAAACCATCGGCGATTTTATCGCAGTGGTCGAATCGCTCGAGAGGCTGCGCCAGCTTACCCTGCTCACCATCGTCGATATCCGCGCTGTGGGGCCGGGCGTCTGGAACAGCTGGAAGCGCCAGCTGATCCACGAACTCTATGATGCCGCCGAACAGCGCATCCGCCTCGGCCATGTCCGCCATGGGCGAGAGGAGCGCGTTGCCGCCAAGAAAGCGGCAGTCTCTGCCAAGCTCGGCAAGGACAGTAATCTGGTTACCAAGCTTGGCAAGCAACTGGGCGATGCCTACTGGATTGCCGAGCCTGATGACATCATTGCGCTCAACCTCAGGCAGCTCGCCGATGGCGACGCGCCGCCGCTCGATATTGCCACCGAATATTATCCGGCGCGCGGCGCCACCCTGGTCACAGTGATTGCCTCGGACCATCCTGGCCTGTTCTACCGCATTGCCGGCGGCATCCACCTCGCCGGCGGCAACATCATCGACGCGCGCATCCACACCGCGAGGAACGGCATGGCGGTCGATAACTTCCTGGTGCAGGATCCCCTCGGCCGCCCGTTCATGGAGGCGAGCCAGCTCGCCCGGCTCAAGACGACTATCGAGGATGCGCTCGCCAACCGGGTCCGCCTGGTACCCCAGCTCGCCGCGCGGCCCTTGTCGCGCCCGCGCGCCAATGCTTTCGAAGTGCGCCCGCGCGTCGAATTCGATAACCAGGCTTCAAACCGCTTCACTGTCATCGAAGTCAGCGCACGCGACCGGCCTGCCCTGCTCAATCGCCTCGCCCGCGCGCTGTTCGAAGCGCAGACCATCGTCCACTCCGCCCACATTGCCACCTACGGCGAACGCGCGGTCGATACCTTCTACGTCACCGATCTGCTGGGCGACAAGATCGTGTCGGAGGCGCGGCTCAAGCTGGTCGAGCAGGGGCTGCTCGATGCGGCGGGGGAAGCTGTGCCGGAAATGGCGGTCTAGGCGCGAGCGCCAGCCCGTTCAGTCCTTCTTCTTCTGCAGCCGCATAACCACCAGCCCGCCCACCATAATCAGCAAGCCAATCCCGATCAGCCAGTACAAAATGGTTTCAATCGATTCCATGTTCCCGCCTCCTGTTTGCGACCCAGACTACTTCAAATTCGCCCGGAAGAAATCGACAATCGCCTGATGCGCATCGCGCGCTTCGGGCAGGCCGGGCTGGTAGATATAGCAGTGCCCCATGCCCTCGCCGACGATCAGCGTTGACGGCACATGCGCCTTGATCAGCGCCGAATTGGTGACAATCGCCGGGCTCATGTCCATCGCCCGGGTGCCAGTGATCAGCAGCGTCGGCGGGAATTTGGCGATGAGGTCGGGGTGCAGTGCGGGCGAGAGCACGGGATCGCTCTGGTCCGCCGCGCTGAAATAGCCGCGCGACATGTCGCCTGTGGAGGCTCCGGGCGGCGGGAAGCTCCCGTCGATGTAGCCTGCGACATAGGCCGAATCGCCCTTCATGAAGCGCACCCCGCCCGCGCCGAAAATGCCGATGGCGCCGGGTTGGGGCAGACCGCGCTTGGGCAGCCAGGCGGCGATTTGTGCCGACAATGCCCCGCCCGCCGAGCAGCCATAGATGCCGATGCTTGAGGCCTTGTGGTGCGGCAGCAGGCGCCGATAGACTTTCTCGATATCCTCCAGCGCGGCGGGATGATGTGCCTCCGGCCCCATCCGGTAGTTGATGGTCACCACCTCGAAATTGCCAAGCGCGGCCATCGGGATCGATTCAAGCAGCGCGCAGGCATCGGCGCACATCGAAAAGCCGCCGCCGTGCAGGTTGACCAGCAGCCGGCTGTGATCGAAATCGCGACCATGCGGCTTGACGATCCGGGTCGGCACACCGTCAATCGGCTGGTCGACAATATCGACGTTGTAGAGCTTGCGCATCTCCGCCACCTGCGGTGCCAGCATCGCCTCAAGCCCACGCCGCATGACGTCGACCGGAATGTCATTGGGCGGCGCCCCGCCCGCCATCTTTGCCCGCGCAGCCTGCGCCGCGCGCGCTTCAGGGCTGGAAAGCTCGGAGGCTGGCAGGTCGAAGGCGGGGACGTGGACGGTGCCATCGGCGCCGAATGTGGGGCGGGCCGGTTTGTCCTGCGCGGTGAGCGCTGACGTGCCCGCTGCCAATGCCAGAGCCAAGGCTAGTTTCAGTCGCATGTTCATCTCCCACTTATTGTTAGGGAGAGTTCAGCACAGATCAGGGCAGCTTTGCCAGCAATTCCTTCGCGAACACTGTCAGAGTATCATCGCGTGCGCCCATCACCACCACCCGGTCGCCGGGGCGGGCGATCTCGGCAATGCGCATGGCCACGTCCTCGCGCGCCGAAATATGCTCGGCTTTTCCGCCCGCCGCTTCGATCAGCGCCACGATCCGTTCGGCGCCGACCGAGCGATCCACTGTCCCGCCGAAATAGACCGGATCGCACAGGATCGTGATGTCCTCCGGCCCGAGCTTGCGTGCCATCACCTCGGCCAGCTCCGCCCCCATCTGGCGCAAGGGACCATAGCCGTGCGGCTGGAAGAACGCGATGACGCGCCCGGGATGCGCCTTCAGGGTGGCTAGCGTGGCGGAGACCTTGTCCGGGTTGTGGCCGAAATCGTCGATCACGGTAATGCCCGAAGGCGAAGTGCCGACGATGTCGAAGCGGCGAGCGAGGCCTGCGAATGTTGCCAGCGCCGCAACGCAATCGCCAACCGGCACCCCCGCTGCATTGCACCCGGCAATCGCGGCCAGCGCATTGGCGAGGTTGTGGCGGCCGGGGACCTTGAGCTGGAGCTGGTGCGCGCTGCCGTCGCGCCGGTAGACCACTGTGGCTGCGAGCGAGGTCGGGCCTTCGATTACACTGCCCGCCGCCACGCCGATCATCGCCTCGGCGCTGTCGATCCCGAATGTGACCAGCGCCCTGGCCGATGGGGCAAGTGCTGCGGTTTCCGCGTCGTCGAGATTGATCGCCGCCACCTCAGCGCGCGCCAGAAAGGCGCCGAACAGCTCTCGCAATTCCTCAAGGCTCTTGTGATCGAGGCTGACATTGCCGAGCACCGCCACCTTTGGCCGGTAGAGCGCGATCGAACCGTCGCTCTCGTCCACTTCCGACACGAAATCGCCGCCCTCTCCGACCCGCGCGGAGGCAAAGGGCGCATCCGACGAGACGAAATTCTTCATCACCGCGCCGTTCATGATCGTCGGATCGCGGCCCGCCTGCGTCATGATCCACCCGGCCATGCCGGTGACGGTCGACTTGCCACTGGTGCCGCCAATGGCGATTCCGCAAGGCGCGGCGTTGAACAGGGTAGCCAGCAATTCCGCCCGGCTCATCCGCGGGCAGCCGAGTTCCTTGGCGCGCACCATTTCGGGCACCGTATCCTCGACCGCCGCCGAGGCGACCAGTGTCTGTTGCGCCGAGGAAATCCCGCTGCCATCCTGCGGGAACAGCGCGAAACCCAGGCTTTCCAGCCATGCGAACTTCTCCGGCGTCCGCCCCTGATCGCGGCTGCGGTCCGATCCCGCGACTTCGGCACCCTGTCCGCGCAGGATCAGCGCCAGCGGCAACATGCCCGATCCGCCGATGCCGCAGAAGAACCAGGGGTGAGAGGTGAGGGAAGCGCTATCAGTCATGGTTGCTGCGGTATCGGCTTTCGCGCCAATGACAAGCCGGTTACAGCGCATCAATGCCTCGTATCGCCATCTGTGCCCCCTCCACCCCCTTGTTGCGCGAGGACGCAGCGCGCGTCACTGCGCTGGCCCTCGCGGAATTCCCCGAGATCGAGCTCCACTTCCACCCGCAATGCTTCGCCAGCGAGGGCCATTTCGCCGGGCCGGACGAGGCCCGCCTTGCCGCGCTGGTGGAATGTGCCAATGATCCCCGCATCGATACCGTTTGGTTCGCACGCGGCGGCTATGGGGCGAACAGGATCGCGGAAGGCGCGCTGGCTCAGTTCGGCCCCGCCGCGCAGGGCAAGCAATTCCTCGGCTATTCCGACGCGGGCTACCTGCTCGGTGCGCTTTATCGCGCCAAGGTCGGCCACCCCGCCCACGCGCCGATGCCGAATGACATCCGCCGCGAAGGGGGCGAGGAGGCCGTGCGCCGCGCCCTGCGCTGGCTATCCGGCGACCGCACCACACTCGAACCCTCGCTCGATCATCACCCTACGGTGGCCTTCAACCTGATGACTCTCGCCATGCTCTGCGGCACGCCCATGATGCCGGGCCTCGCCGGGCATGTGGTCATGGTCGAGGAAGTCAGCGAGCATCTCTACGCCGTCGACCGCCTATTCTTCCACCTGACTGCGCACCTCGCCGGGATCGCCGGGCTGCGCCTTGGCAGGGTCAGCGACGTGCCCGAAAACGACCGCCCCTTTGGCGCTGACGCAGAAGAAATTGCCCGGTTCTGGTGCGAGCGTCACGGCATTCCCTACCTCGGATCAGCGGATATCGGTCACGATTCTGCCAACAAGGTCGTGCCCTTCGGTCTTGCCACGGACAGATAGCGGTCATAGGGCGCGCGCCACCAACAAGAAGGGGCGCCAGAATGCGTGCATTTGTATTTCCCGGACAGGGCAGCCAGAAACTGGGCATGGGCGTGGAGCTGGCCGAAGCCAGCCTCGCCGCGCGCGAGGTCTTCGAAGAAGTCGATGATGCGCTGGGCCAGAAGCTCTCCGCGATGATGCGCGATGGGCCGGACGACCAGCTCACTCTCACCGAAAACGCCCAGCCCGCGATCATGGCCAATGCCATTGCGGTCTTGCGGGTGCTGGAAAAGGAAGGCGGCATTGCGCTCGCGGACAAGGCGGATTTCGTCGCCGGTCACAGCCTTGGCGAATATACCGCGCTCTGCGCCGCAGGTGCCTTCAGCCTCGCCGACACCGCCCGCCTGCTGAAACTGCGTGGGACAGCGATGCAGGCCGCCGTTCCGGTCGGCATTGGCGCGATGTGCGCGCTGCTTGGCGCTGATATTGAAAAGGCGACTGCG
>Ga0114974_10004667_pt1 | contig 10258 bp, 14 predicted proteins | sample S_130206_EF_Meta_FD_87318 | JGI IMG/M metagenome (GOLD analysis project Ga0114974, IMG submission 87318) | Freshwater microbial communities from Lake Simoncouche, Canada to study carbon cycling - S_130206_EF_MetaG | ecosystem: Environmental > Aquatic > Freshwater > Lake | place: Lake...
AGTGGCAAGATTAATCGGTGCTCCTCCAGGCTATGTTGGTTACGAAGACAATGCTGGACAACTTATTACCAAGCTACAAGAAACACCCAACGCTGTCTTACTGTTAGACGAAGTTGAAAAAGCACATCCAGATGTTATGAATATTCTTTTAGCATTCATGGACAACGGTTTTATCACAGGATCTAATGGTAAACAAGCAGACGGTCGTAATACTATTTTATTAATGACTTCGAACCTTGGCGCTCGAGACAACGAGAACAATACTATTGGTTTCGGTGACCTCGGCAAAGATGACGAGGACGATAAAGCAGTTAAGAAATTCTTCGCTCCTGAATTCCGTAATCGTTTAGATGCTATTATTAAATTTGCTAAACTTGATCAAACTGTTGTTATTCAAATCGTTAAGAAATTTATCGGTGAACTTAACAGTCAGCTCAAAGACAAAGGCATTGAAATTGTTGCAGGGTCTAATGCTGTTAAATGGTTAGCAGAAAAAGGATATGACAACAAGATGGGTGCTCGTCCGTTGGCTCGATTGATCGATAATAAAGTAAAGAGCCCGCTAAGTCGCAGAGTATTATTTGGCGATTTGGTAGATGGCGGTAGAGTTAATATCACTATTGAGAATGACGACCTTGCGTTTACTGTATCTGAAATTCCTAAACCACTTACCAAAGAAGAACGTAAGGCACAGAAAGCAGCAAGAGCGTTAGAGTTGCAGACAGCAACAGAGACCGCAGATGAAAACACTGAAAACCAATAAAAAGTTTTATAATAAATGGTTGTATAAAGTTTCATTGATTATGAAAGGAGTCAGTGTATTCCGATCATATTCAATCAGCGACATCAAAGAGTATTATTCACAATCAGATCCCGATAGCCGTCCTTATTCTTTATTGGCTCGAGGATGGCCTCATCGACTCGAACTTGTAGAGTTAGCCGATGTTCTGCTAACACATGATCCTAAGATCTGGACCAAACGTATTGAAAATACTCTAATAGATTTCTACACTAATGATGTGGCATTTTATAATGATATATCAGATAAATTTAAAGATCTGATATCACAGAGATTTGAACCTGATGAATCCTGTTCTGATCTATTAGACGCACCACAAACTATTATTACTGCAAAACTACCACACAACAAATACAGATATAGGGTTTATTTAAAACCACATAAGTTGGCTGGTGATCGAGATAGTAAACAAAAGTACGTTGATTGGCTAAAAGGTCAGCACCCACGTATTACCTGTACTCCTGCTGTGGAACGTTGGTTTATTAAAACTGACTGGAACTGGGATCGAAGATATGTTCTCGTTGAAGATGATCAAACTCTGTTAATGCTTAAATTACGCAATTCCGAAGTTGCGGGCCGAGTTTACAATTATGTTATTGCCGATAAATAAGAGATGTCCACTGAAAGTATAACTCTATTATCAAACATTGTCGCAGAAGCTGCTTCTGCTGACTTTTCCTATTCCGATAAACAAAAAGGTGCAGGCTATCATCGTTCTAATGACGGTGTACACACAGTTACCTATGTTTTCAATAATTTCAAAGGTACTGTAAAAATACAGGCCACATTAGCACTATATCCAGGAGATGCTGATTGGTTTGACGTTACTGGCACTGAAGTAGGTGGAGATAGCACTGTGATAGTAGCAGCCGCTAAGTCTTATACATTTACTGGCAGATTTGTGTGGATTCGCGCCGCATACAATCTACAAGACGGTACAATTACCGAAATCCGTTATAATTACTAACCTGCTTTGAACGATAAATATAGTATGACCTTACGGAATCATACTATGAGAGACCTATTATCAAAATTAGACGCTATCGTTAGCGAAACAGCATTAACAGACAAGAACGATCTACAGGCCAAACGCAAGGCCCTACACGATCTCGAAACAGATCCTACATTACTAAAAGAGCCAGAATTAGTTAAAGCGGTTCAACAGCGTAAGTTAGATCTCGAAAAAGAAGCCAGATCAAAAGGTTTCACAGAAAGCACTGATCACGAAGCGAGTATGGCTAAGGCAGAGTTGCTTCAAATTGCAAAAAATGCTAAAATATTGTTTATGCGAATACAAGATGGCGACGAATTGCCTGGATGGGTCAGCAGTTATATCACATTGGCCAACGATCATTTAAATTCAGCCGCTGAGAATATAGAATACAACCCACCGGAGCAACAATAATGTTATTAAAAGAAATGTTTAGCCCAATTGGCGCTCCGCATGAAGAACAACAGGACATTGATTGGCTTGACGATTTGAAATTTTTCATCGATAACGATGATACAATGCTCAATCAATATTTTTTCCCAGCTGTAAAAAAGCATAAAGAACACAAAGGTCATCCAGATGCATATAAAATTTACATCAGACCTATTGAAAGTTGCATGGGACACTATTGTAAAAAGTTCGATATCGAAGAACCACAAGAAAAGTTTCCAAAAGAAAAACTCATTGATTTAGCAAAACGAATTGCTACTGAACAAGAAAAGTATATAGAAAGCGGCGACTACAATTAATGAAACTAATAGAACTGTTTGAAGCGGAGAATACTCACATTACATTCTGCTTTGGCAGAATGAATCCTCCTACGATTGGACACAAACAGTTGTTAGACACAGTTGCAGGTGTTGGTGGAAAGTTTTCGATATTTGTCAGTCAAACACAAGACAAAAAGAAAAATCCATTAGACTATCAAACTAAAATTAAATTTATGAAGGCAATGTTTCCTCAATATGCCAAGAATATTGTCGATGATGCCAACTTAAATACGATTGGCAAGGTTGCCAGTTATCTTTACGACATGGGTTATAGAAATGCTACCTTTGTAGCAGGCAGTGATCGACTCGAAGATATGAAAAATCTTCTAACTACATATAATGGTGTTGAAGGAAAAGCACACGGATTTTATAAATTTGATCTTCTTGATTTTAAATCAAGCGGAGATCGTGAAGATGGTGCTGAAGGGGTTGCCGGAGTTAGTGCATCAAATGCTCGAGCAGCAGCAGCTAACGGAGACTTTAAAGCATTCCAAGAATCTACTGGTGCTGGTCAGCATGCCGAAGCACTATATAAAGCAGTAAGAGATGGCATGGGCATTAAAGATCAGCCTGCACAAGAAGATGCAGCAGGTGTTGGCATTGTCAACAAACAAAATTCAACAAAAGATGTAGGGCCAGGTACACTTAGAAAAAATCTAAAGGCCTTTAATCTTGTAGGAGACAAAAAAATGAAAGCTGAAGAATTTACAATAGAACATAAAAAAGGTCGCAAGGCTGTTAAGCACAATCCGAAACCTCGCAGCCCGGTCGCCCATGCCGCACAAAGCGTAATAGGCGGATCTGCAAGTGGGGCGCACAAAGATAAAACTAAAGAAATACCGCGCCATCAGAAACACAAAACTGTTGATGTTGTCGGCGAAGGCTATAGAGATCCTGAAGATTGGGACGAAGGTAACACAGAACCTCCTAATAACTTTGCTGTCTATATCAACGGTAAGAAATGGAAAGTATTTGCAGGTCGTGGAACTTATGCTGACGACTTGAAAGAAAGACAACACTATCGTCAATTGCAAGACTGGGCTGCAAAGAAAACTGCTGCTACTGGTAAGAAATGGACAGTCCACGTAACTGGTGAGGCGCCTACAGCTTAATATGGATATCAAAACTCTACAACGCCTTGCTGGTATAACAGAGTTTAAAGGACTGAAGCCTTACGGCGGCAGTAACATCAGTGTTACTGGCATGACTAATCAAGAATTGGAGCGAAAACACAATATTAAACCCGGAACACCGGAATGGTTTCAATTATGGTTTTCAAAACCTTATCTAACCGGTGAACCAAAAGTAGGTAAAAAATGATTGAAATTACACCAGCAGCAAAAATAAAAATTCAAGATCTTCTATCAGAAGAAAATAATCTTAATCTCAAGCTTCGTACATTTGTTCAAGGTGGTGGCTGTAGTGGATTTAGTTATGGATTCACATTTGATGATGTGCAGAACGATGACGATTTTGAAATCGACTGTGGAGCATGGAAAGTATTGATCGACGCTATGAGTATGCAATATCTAACAGGAGCAGTGATAGATTATACTGAAAGTTTAAATGGCAGTCAGTTTTCAATTAAAAATCCCAATGCACAAACAACCTGTGGCTGCGGCAGCAGTTTTTCCGTATGATAGATAAAAAATATTATTACAGCGAAGCAGAATGGGATCGTCTCGGTTGTGGACCGTTGCCTGAAGAAAGAGATATTAGTAAAATAAATCCCCAAGATATTAATTGGGGGACTTACCTTGTGTTTCCAGAAAGACAAGGTGAGGAAGATCGACACCTTAATCCATATAGTCAACACTAATGAGAGCCAGCGAACTACTTCCACAAGGTATAAAAGTCTATGTTGACATGGACGGTGTCCTTGCGGATTTATTTAATCATGCAGGCAGTCTTCATGATGTAGAACACTACAACAAGATGACCAAAGATCAATGGGAAGAGTTTTTTAAAAATTCTAATGCCTATGAATTGTTTCGAGACCTCCCAGCGTTTCCTACAGCAAACAAATTATTACAAATGGTCAAAGACTTTGCTGGCGGATATACTATCTTAAGCAGTCCGTTAAGTTTTGACAAAGCAGGCAGTATCAAAGGCAAACGTGAATGGCTTAATAAACATATTCACGTAAGTCCAGATAATATTATCTTTGAACACGATAAGGCCAAATATGCAACAGCCGACGGTCATCCTAATATTCTTATCGACGACTACGGTGTAAACATTCGTGCTTGGGGATCCGCTGGTGGCATTCCTATCAAATATCAAGCAGACGAAGACAGTCTACAAACAGTATTCAAAGCTCTACAGGCAGCCAGCAAAGGCGAAGTAGATGAAGGCTGGAAAGACATTGCTGCCGCAGGCGCACTGGCTACTGGTTTAGCATTTGGTGGTGCTGGCAACGCAGATGCCAAATCTCAACCAACTACACAAAAGCCCAATGTCATTCAGCAGGTCAGCAAAAAAGATATTGCGAAAAGTGTAACCGGTAATCCACACGAAGTGTATCTAAGAAAAGCAGCGGAGAAGGCAGGGATTATGGGTCATGAGCTTACATCATTTTTATCACAGTGTGCTCACGAAACTCTTGATTTTAAACATATGAAAGAGATCGGCGGCAGCTTAGACTTCCGTAAATATGATCCTAAGTATGCTCCTAAGAAAGCAAAACAATTAGGAAACAAACAGGTAGGCGATGGTGCAAAATATAAAGGCCGTGGCTACATACAATTAACTGGTCGTGACAACTATAAGAAAGCAGGTGCTGCACTTGGTTTGCCTTTAGAGGCCAAACCTGAGCTTGTTGAAAAACCCGAAGTGGCTGCAAAGGTTGCTGTATGGTATTGGAAAAATCGTGTAGCTCCAAAGGTCGATAGCTTTAAAGATAATAACGCAGTAACTAAGACTATTAACCCTGGCATGAAGCATTTAGATCAACGGGCAGATAAGCTCAAGTCATTCCAAGTGGCGATGAAATGAGAGCACACGAATTCATAGTTGAAAGAAAAAAGAAACGTAAAAAGCCACGCTGGGCTGCTTATGGCCCAGGGCCGTACGGCGGCTACGGCTATTATGCTGGATATAGTGGCGATGGTGGAAGTGGCGGATCCGAAGGTGGCGACAGTGGAGGCGGTGGTGAAAGCATTGAACACGAAAACTTTGCTGATGGTAAGAAACCAGGACGTAAAGGACTTGCCAAACGTAGCGGTGTTAATACCAAAGCCAGTGTGAGCAGTCTAAGAAAAACTGCTAAAAACAGCTCGGGCGAGAAAGCACGTATGGCCCACTGGTTGGCTAACATGAAGGCCGGACGTGCTAAAAAGAATAAATAGTATATTATGAAAATACGAGAAATCTTTGAAGATGCAACAGCAGGATCTACATCAGCAGGTAATATTGCTACCGTTGTAAGTCCGCAACTTGCTATTGGCAAAGATCGCGGCAATAAGAGCTATACTGGTAGCCCTGGCAAAAGTGGAACTAAAGCACCACGTGTACCCAAGGTTAAACAGGCTAAAAACAGCGATGGCACAGCTAAAAACGCACAAGATATGAACCTTAACTTGTTTGGCGGCTCTGCAATCAAAAGATAAATACATTACGACCTTTAGGAACCAAGGAATTTAAAAATGGACTTCAAAAAACTATTAAACACAATCGACAGCGTACAGACTCGTCCAGAGACTCCAGCTGCTCCAGTATTGCCTACAGCAGTACAACTTAACGAAGATGCACAATTACGTGTGTTAAGCGGACGTACTACATACGTTGCAGAAGCTAAGAAAAAAGCTGAAGAAGATAAAAAAGAAGAAGCTGTTAAAGAAGAAATGAAGGTCGGCGACAGCAAGAAGACTGCCAAAGGTGGAACTGTTACTAAGACTAAAACTGGTATCGTTCACAAGGCAGGTCCTGGTAGCTATGGTGGCTCTGACGATAAAGATACAGATCCTGATGCAGATGATGATGCTCCAAAAGCTAAAAAGAAAGCCAAGAAAGAGTCTATCGATCCAGAACAATTCAAGTCTAAATTCCTAAAGATGGTTGAAGCAAAGAAAGAAGATAAAAAAGATACTAAGAAAGAAAAGAAGATGGAAGAAGGTGCTAAACCTGATTTCTTAGATATTGACAAAGACGGTGACAAGAAAGAGCCAATGAAGAAAGCTGCTGCTGACAAAGGTGGCGACAAGAAAGATGGTAAGAAAGGCATGTCAGCTAAACAAGAAAAGTTTTTTGGTAAGAAAAACGAAAGCGCAATGATGCCAAAAGGCAAAAAGCGTCCAGTTAAAGAATCAGTCGAAGGCAAACTAACTTTCAAAGACATGGTTAAACTTGTGCAAGAAAGCGGTGGCCAACAACAGATTGATGCTGTTGATCAAGAATTGTTTGCTTGGGCTCAACGTGTTGCTGCTGCTAAGTTCAACGAATCAGCAAAACAAGAAGTGTATGCAGGTTTGGTATACGAACGTATGGGCGGAGTATTTGAAATGTACGACGTTCTTGCAGAACAAAAATAATTTACCAATTTGGTAAACAAAAGCCAGTCATTAGTTGACTGGCTTTTTTATTGACTGTATAATTAGTGTATAGGAGAATTAATTATGACAAGAATGTACGGTCCAGAAGAAAAAGCAAAGCTCGAAAGATTAATCAACGAAGGCTCTAATGTACTTCGTGAAGTAGAGGACCTCAACGAAGGTCTTAAAGAAACTGTAAAAGCAGTAGCAGAAGAACTCCAAATTAAACCAAGTGTCATCAATCGTGCAATCAAAATTGCTCACAAAGGTGACTTTAAAGCGCACGATGAAGATTGGCAAGAGATTGAAGCTATCCTTGACATTACTAAGCGCCTTGACTAATGTATGATTTATTAAAACCTACTATAGATTGGATTAAAGATGACTACCGTACTCATCCCTTTCGGTTTTTTATTGAACTACTTGCTTGGGCTGTGTCTATTGGGTGCAGTATCACTATGGCCGTCACCGTGCCTAATCCGCCACTACTCGCGTTATATCCTGTTTGGATCGCTGGCTGTGCTATGTATGCTTGGGCTGCTTATACTCGGAAATCATTTGGCATGCTGGCTAACTACATCTTGTTAACCACTATTGATACATACGGGTTAGTTAGAATGCTAATTAATTAAATACAGTATGAAGGTAGGCGGGCCATAAACCGCAAGTAGGTATTTGTCAGCCTAAAAATGACATAGGAGAAAATATGAGTTACGTAGACGCTTTCTATGATAGAGAGCAAGACATGATCAATGTTGTTGAGCGTGATGACAAAGGCAATCGTCATTTCAAAGAATATCCCGCAAGACACATTTTCTATTACCCTGATCCAAAGGGCAAATATCTTTCAATCAAGGGCGAATCCCTTAGTCGTGTAAGTTCAAAGAACGTTAAAGAACATCGCAAAGAACTGGCAATACACAGCAACAAACGATTATTTGAAAGCGATATTAATCCAATTTATCGCTGTCTCGAAGACCACTATCTCAATGCAGATGCACCTAAACTAAATGTAGCATGGTTTGACATTGAGGTGGACTTTGATCCAGAACGTGGCTATGCTTCGCCAGAAGATGCGTTCATGCCAATTACTGCGATCGCTGTTCACCTACAATGGTTAGACACCATGGTATGTTTAGCACTACCTCCAAAGACTCTGTCAATGGAAGAAGCAACTAAACAGGTTGAAGAATTCCCGAACACCATGCTGTTTGAATCTGAAGCAGAGATGCTTGACACGTTTTTGAATCTAATTGAAGATGCAGATGTGCTAAGTGGTTGGAATAGTGAGGGCTTTGATATTCCCTATACTGTTAATCGTGTGACCAAGGTTCTCAGTAAAGAAGATACCCGTCGTTTCTGTTTATGGAATCAATACCCTAAGAAACGTGAATATGAAAAGTATGGTAAGACTGCTATCACTTATGATCTTATTGGTCGAGTACACTTAGATAGCCTTGAACTGTATCGTAAGTACACATATGAAGAACGTCATACCTATCGATTAGATGCTATCGGTGAGATGGAGATTGGCGAGAACAAGACTGTATACGAAGGCACACTTGATCAACTGTATAACAATGACTTCCGCAAGTTCATTGAATACAATAGACAAGACTGTGCCCTACTTGATAAACTTGATAAGAAACTGAAATTCCTCGATCTTGCCAACACACTGGCGCATGAATGTACAGTACTACTACAGACTACTATGGGTGCTGTTGCTGTAACTGAACAGGCCATTATCAACGAAAGTCATAGACGTGGATTGATTGTGCCCAATCGTGTACAGCGTGATCCTAACGAAAGCAATCAGGCGGCTGGTGCGTATGTTGCCTATCCCAAGAAAGGCATCCACGAATGGATCGGCTCACTTGATATTAACTCACTGTATCCAAGTGCAATTCGTGCATTGAACATGGGTCCGGAAACTATTGTTGGACAGCTACGTCAAGACGGTACTAAAGACTTTATTGCCGCTGAAATAGGCAAAGGCAAATCGTTTGCCAATGCATGGGAGGGTATCTTTGGCAGTCTCGAATATACTGCGGTAATGAATCGTGAAGTTGGCCGTGATATTACTATCGATTGGGAAGATGGCGGCAGTGATGAATTAAGTGCTGCACAGGTCTATGATTTAATATTTGAAAGTAATCAGCCGTGGATGCTCAGTGCTAACGGTACTATCTTTACCTATGAGAAAGAAGGTATCATTCCCGGACTGTTGAAAAAGTGGTATGCTGAACGTAAAGACATGCAGGCCAAATTAAAAGAATGCATTACAGCAGGAAATAAAATTGAAGAAGAATATTGGGACAAACGACAGTTGGTTAAAAAGATTAACCTTAATAGCTTATACGGTGCTATTCTTAATCCTGGTTGCAGGTTCTTTGATAATCGTATTGGCCAATCCACTACTCTTACCGGCAGAGCCGTTGCTCGCCATATGGCCGGCAAAGTAAATGAAATTATAACAGGAACTAACGATCACATAGGCAAAGCAATTATCTATGGTGATACAGACTCCTGTTATTTCTCAGCATATACTACACTTAGACCAGAAATTGAAAAAGGTAACATACCTTGGTCTAAAGAAAATGTAACAGAACTTTATGATACCATAGGAGAAGAAGTAAATGCCACATTTGCCAAGTTTATGCAAGACGCCTTCCACTGTCCAAAAGCCCGTGGAGAAGTTATTAAAGCCGGTCGAGAAATTGTCGCATCAAAAGGTCTGTTCATTACTAAAAAGAGATACGCAGTTCTCTACTATGACAAAGAAGGCAAACGTGCAGACGTAGATGGTAAGCCAGGAAAGATCAAGGCCATGGGCTTGGATCTGAAACGCAGTGATACTCCTGTAGTCATTCAAGACTTCCTGAGTGAAGTTTTAACATCAGTACTCAATGGCGTGGGGAAAGAAGATGTGTTGCAATACATCACTGACTTCCGCACAGAGTTTAAAACTCGTCCTGGTTGGGAGAAGGGTTCGCCCAAGCGAGCTAATAAGATCTCAGAGTATCGCGACAAAGAAAAGAAAGCAGGCAAGACTAACATGCCCGGACACGTTCGAGCAAGTCTTAACTGGAATACATTAAAACGTATGTATGATGACAAATATTCAATGTCAATTACAGACGGTGCTAAAGTTATTGTGTGTAAACTTAAA
>Ga0114974_10004670_pt1 | contig 10255 bp, 9 predicted proteins | sample S_130206_EF_Meta_FD_87318 | JGI IMG/M metagenome (GOLD analysis project Ga0114974, IMG submission 87318) | Freshwater microbial communities from Lake Simoncouche, Canada to study carbon cycling - S_130206_EF_MetaG | ecosystem: Environmental > Aquatic > Freshwater > Lake | place: Lake...
AACATTCATTTCTGGCAAGAGGTGCAACCGATTGTTACTGAAATTTTGACTCAATTAACTTTGGGTGCGCCACAAGTTCTTTACAACGGTGGATTACAGGTAGCCCGACTTAGATATTTTGATGCAGATGCCGGGCGGATTGGCTTACCGAGCGAAGTTGCAGCGTTGGTAACCAAAATAACCAAGGATGAAACCTGGGTTGAATTGGTTAATACCAGTATTACTCAAACTCGAAGAGTGATCTTGCTTCCTGGAGCATTTGGTGAGCATCAATTTGAATCAGTAACTCAGCAATCAGAAAGTACTGATCCAACGCACGGTGATCGTTTTGTTGATGGATATGAGAAAGCTATTTATACCGGCGATAAAGCGGCGCTTCTCATCTACCCTGGCTCAAGACGAGCATATGGATCGCCAGAGCTTCACGAAGTTAGTGTCACCACAGAAATAAATAAGAATTCATTTGCTGTGGAATTACCTGCTAACTCATCAGCTAAATTAAAAATAAAGATGAAGTTAAATTCAAACAAGCCAAAATTTATTGGATTTGCTGATCTTTAATGGAAAATTTATTTCGACATCAATTTAAGGCAAAAATTCAAGATGGATCTCTTGAGGTTTTTGCTAAGTTGTTGCGAGAGAAAGATGGTGAGATTAATTCCCAGCTTGCGAGGTTAAATGTTGGTTTCTTCAAGCTCTTTCAATTTAATGATCTACTTTTTATTTATCTAGAATCTGAAAGCCTGCTTTCAGAATTTGATTTCCCTCCAAGTTTTGATGGAATGCTTATGGATTGGCCGGGGGAGTCTGGTAACAGAAAATTTGTTTCGATGCTGGATATTTTTCACGACGCAATTCCACGCTCTGATTCTGTCTGGAGAGATTCAGGATCATCCCGTGAAAGCCTGGGCTCGATAGTTTATTTACGTCCAGAAAAGTACTGTAGTTATGTCTTCTATCATTTTCAGCTTCAAGAAGAAGGAATACGTAAATTTAACAAGCACTATGTCATTGGGGCACATGAAAATCTTCTTTTTTCGTATCAAGAGTTACCTGCAGTCATAGACAGTACAAATCATGATCGTGTCTTAGATACTAATGTGAGTCCGGAAAATTGGGCCGAATTGATGGGGGAGCATTTCCGCCCATGGCCAGAAGGATTAGATATTGAAAAAGCTTGGAAGAGCATGAATGAGATTTTCTCTTACACTCCACATTCTGGAGCTCTTTAATTTGAATTTTGTTAAACGAATAATCCCTAACCTAGTTTTATTAGTGGTTGCCGGAGTAGTACTAACACCTTTTTTATGGTTGATCCTTGCGCCGAGTAAAACTGGCGATGAATTAAAGTTATTACCGCCAATGAGTTTTGGAAGTTTTGAAACTTATCAAAACACTATTTCAGGATTATTGTCTTTCCAAGATGGCGTTATTTATCAATGGTTGAATAATTCGCTTACCTATACGTTAACTGCGATGGCAATCGGAATTGCTTCTGCATTACTTGCCGGTTACGCCTTAGCTGTAATCCCAATTCGCGGAAAAAAGTTGATTTTGATCACTGTTCTTATTTATATGATCATTCCTACAACCGCATTAGTTTTACCGCTTTACATAACTTTAGATTTAATAGGACTTACTGATTCGCGTCTTGGGATAATTTTATGTTCTGCGCCTTTTCCATTTGGAGTATTTTTAGCCTATATATTTTTTACCACAGTTGTTCCCCGCGAAATTCTAGAATCGGCCCGACTTGACGGACTCTCGGAATGGGGAGTATTTCTGCGGCTAGCCCTTCGGATGTCACGTCCGCTCTGGAGCTTGTTGATTTTCTTTTCTTTCATAGTGTTATGGAATAGTTATCAACTGCCTTTAATGCTGCTAAATTCACCTGAATTTTTTCCGCTTCCTGTCGGTCTGGGGCTCGGTCTGAGTACCGGAAATGCTCTTGTCGGAGTGCTTTTGATAGTCCCAGCCATCTTCGTTTTCATCGGTTCTCAGCGCTCGTTGGCACGGGGCATATTTGGTGGCTCGGTCAAGGGTTGATTCAGTAGAGTTCTGGCACTCTAGTCCTGAGAATCTGGCTGAATAAGGGAGCAGAATGAGCGCGCAGTTAATCTACCCATTTACTTTTGGGGATCGTACTCAATCTGATTTATTAGGTGGAAAAGGCGCAAACCTTGCCGAAATGGTTCGCATGGGTTTACCAGTGCCGCCAGGTTTCACAATTACAACGCAAGCATGTCGTGAATACCTTTCTTCCGGAAAAATGCCCGCAGGATTGATCTCAGAAATTAACAATTCACTAAACGATTTAGAAAAAAGTCTAGATAAGAAATTTGGCGATCCGACTAAACCATTACTAGTTTCAGTTCGTTCTGGTGCAAAATTCTCGATGCCGGGAATGATGGAAACTGTTCTTAACGTCGGAATGACTCCAGAAGTTGCCGAAGGATTAGCAAAGATCTCTGGGAATGAAAAATTTGCTTGGGACTCTTATCGTCGCTTTATAGATATGTATGGACGTATCGTTTGCGATGTCCCACCCGCAGAGTTTCATCAGATTGAAAATCGAATTCTTGAGTCGCATTCTGTTAAAAGTATTCAGGAATTAGATGTAGCTGGCCTGCAAGCTTTGGCGGCTGCCTTCATTAAAGAGATTGAAATTGTTACGGGGAAGCCGTTCCCAACTGACCCACGTGAACATTTAATTAGTTCTGTAGAGGCGGTATTCCATTCTTGGAACTCTGAGCGCGCACAGCTGTATCGACGTCGTGAACGCATCTCTTCTGATCTAGGAACAGCAGTAAATATTCAATCTATGGTTTTTGGAAACCTAAGTGATGATTCCGGCACCGGAGTTGCGTTCACTCGTGACCCTGCATCTGGTGAAGTCGGAAGTTATGGCGATTATTTGGACCGTGCTCAAGGTGAGGATGTAGTTGCTGGAATCCGCAACACGATGTCACTTGCGGATATGGCCAAAAAAGAGCCAGTGGTTCACGCCGAGCTTGAGAAAGTTATGGGATTACTTGAGGACCATTATCGGGATCTGTGCGACATTGAATTTACGGTTGAGCGCGGAAAGTTGTGGATTCTCCAAACTCGTGTTGGTAAGCGAACCGCTGAAGCCGCATTCCGCATTGCGACTCAATTAGTTGATGAAGGCAAAATCACGATGGATGAGGCGCTCTCTCGCACATCTGGCGACCAATTAGTGCAATTAATGTTTCCACAATTTGATTTGAGTGGTTCCATCAAGGAGATTGCGCGTGGTATTCCGGCCTCACCGGGTGCTGCAGTAGGAGAAGTTGTTTTTGATTCTCGCCGGGCTTTTGATTTGGCAAGAAGTGGTAAAAAAGTAATTTTGGTAAGACGGGAAACCAGCCCTGATGATTTAGTGGGAATGGTTGCGGCAGAAGGAATTTTGACTAGCCGCGGAGGTAAAACCTCACACGCGGCGGTAGTTGCTCGTGGAATGGGCAAGACTGCGGTTTGTGGAACTGAAAGTATTTCAGTTGATGAGCGAGCGTCCTTATTTACTGTTGGAAGTCTGACTGTCTATGAAGGTGAAACAATTTCAATTGACGGAACAACGGGTGCGGTTTACACCGGAGTAATTCCAGTGATCGCATCACCAGTAACTGCATACTTAGAAGGTCGTTTGTCTGCAGGTGCCGACGAAGCATCACCAGTTGTAAAAGCAGTTGATCGGATCTTGCAACATGCTGATCAAATCCGAGCACTACGAGTAAGGGCAAATGCCGATACTCCAGAGGATGCAGTTCGTGCCCGCATTCTTGGTGCAGAAGGTGTGGGCTTATGTCGCACCGAGCATATGTTCTTAGGCCCACGTCGAATATTTGTTGAGCGCCTAGTGCTAGCAGAAAATGAAGATGTGCAACGTGGTGTTATTGCTGAAATGGAACCGCTTCAACGTGCTGATTTTGTCGGCATCATGATGGCGATGTCTGGATTACCGGTAACTATTCGCTTATTAGATCCACCACTTCATGAGTTCTTGCCAGATCTAGCTTCCCTCACCGGGGAGATGGCCCGCGCTGAAGCGCTGGGTACTGAAGTATCTACTCGTGATCAAGCAATTTTTGCTGCGGTAAGACGTTTGCATGAATCCAATCCAATGTTGGGCCTACGTGGTGTTCGTCTGGGAATTTTAATTCCAGAGTTATTTAAAATGCAGGTTCGTGCACTTGTGCATGCTTGTCTTGAAGTAAAACAGCTTGGTCATAATCCAAAACCAGAAATCATGATTCCATTGGTAGCAACACAGCGCGAACTTCTCTATTTGCGTGAAACTTTAGAAGTTGAAATTGCTGAAACTCTTAAAGGCACTGGACAACAGATAGATATTCCAATTGGAACCATGATTGAAACTCCTAGAGCGGCGATAACTGCTACTCGCTTAGGAGATTATGCAGATTTCTTCTCATTCGGAACCAATGATCTAACTCAATTAACATGGGCTTTTAGTCGCGATGATGTGGAATCCACCTTCTTGCCACGATACCTAGATCTTGAACTATTGCCATTTAATCCATTTGAATCCCTTGATCAAGATGGAGTTGGTCTATTAGTGAAGATTGCAACAGAGCAAGCTCGCGCATTACGTCCTGATTTCAAATTAGGTGTGTGTGGTGAGCATGGCGGAGACCCAAGAAGTATTCACTTCTTCCACAAATTAGGTTTAGATTACGTATCTTGCTCGCCATTTCGAGTTCCAGTTGCAAGATTGGAATCGGGTCGTGCGCAAGTAATTAGTTCTTCAACTTCAAGCACCGCTTGATTTAATTAGAAGGTAAGGAAGAGGTAGATCTGATGCCACGCCATAGTGAGTTAGCAAAGATTGAAAGAACTGGTCTTCAAGTAACAAAACTCTCACTAGGCACGGCTCCACTGGGTGGATTATTTACCTCCGTTTCCGAAGCTGATTCTGATGGTGTAATCGCAGCTGCATTTGCAGCAGATATTAATTTCTACGACACGGCCCCTCTTTATGGATTCGGACGCGCTGAAGTTCGATTAGGACGCGGACTTAATGCAGCAAATAAGCCTTACGTTCTTTCAACAAAAGTTGGCCGGGTATTAAATCCAGTATCGGGTTCAGGGGTGGCAGGTGGGCTTGCAGAGTTTGCCGATGCAGACACGACTGTCGAACCAGTTTTTGATTACTCCGCCGCCGGTATTCGTAGATCATTTGAAGAAAGTCTGGTCAGACTAGGCGTGGACCGAATTGATGTTGCGCTAATCCATGATGCGGATGATCGAATTGATGAGGCAATTAAATTCGCTTATCCTGAATTAGAAAAAATGCGTTCTGAAGGGTTGGTCAGCACTATTGGAGTAGGAATGAATTACTGCCCTCCAACAGTGAAAGCGGTTGTTGAGACAGATATTGATATTGTGTTAATCGCCGGAAGATACTCTTTGCTAGATCAATCATCACAAGATCAACTTTTTAAAGAAACAATGAAGCGAAAAGTTTCGGTCATGATCGGCGGCGTTTATAACTCAGGAATTTTGGCAAACCCAGTAGCCGGTGCCACTTTCCATTACGCGCCTGCCCCAGATGAAATAATTGCTAAAGCGCAAAAAATTCGAGATTTGCTGGCTACATTTAACGTCTCTTTAACTGCCGCAGCGATCCAATTCCCACTACGTCACCCAGCGGTGACCACAGTTTTGACAGGTTCGCGCAGCCCTAAAGAGCTGCTCGCTAACATCGCAGATTTCGATAGCGAAGTTCCACAAGAGGCTTGGACCGCATTAGAGGCTGCTGGCTTAATCCCACCTATTGACTGAAAAATCGTTTTCCCATAATCTCTCGACATGTCTGCCAGTCCGCCAGGGGTCAAATTAACCGGAATGACTTGGGAGCATGTTCGCGGACATGGATGCTTAGTCGCCTCAGATCCTTTTTTGCAAAGCCACCTGGGTATCACTGTGGATTGGACCGCAAGATCACTGCTGGCTTTTGGTGATCAGAAAATTGAGGAGTTTTACCAAGATTTTGATCTGATGGTTATCGATTACCCACATATCCCTGATGCGGTAGCAGCAGGAACTGTCCTGCCTTTTGAAGATTTTGTATCAGCAGCTGATTTAGATCAACTTGCCCAAGAAAGTGTTGGGGGATCTCATCATTCCTATTTGTTTAGAAATAAACATTGGGCATTGGCATTAGATGCCGCATCTCAGGTAAGTGCTTACCGGCCTGATCGCGCAGATAGTGCACCACTTACTTGGAATGATGCGAAAGAAATTGGTAAAGCTGGCAAATTGCTTTGGCCATACAAGCCCGTAGATGCTTTTAGTACTTTTGCAACTTTATGTGCACAACTAGGTGCGCCTCTTGCTGGCGGTAATTCAGGTAATAAAAAATTCATTGATAACCAGATTGCAGCGCAAGCGTTAGATCTGATGATTGAATTTACACATCTAGTTCCAGATTTTTGTGCAACTTTTAATCCAATTGATACAGCAGAGGCGCTCGCCGAGGATGGTCCATTCACACACGCTGTTGCACTGTATGGATATACCAATTATGGAAGAGCTGGATTTCGCAAAAACTTACTTTCTTATGATGACATTCCCTCTTTTGATGGGCAGGCGAGTGGTGCTTGTTTAGGTGGTACTGGAATTGCCGTTTCAAGTGCGACCAAGAATCCTGAAGCGGCTTTCAAAGCAGCACTAACTTTGGCTAAAGGCGATGTGCAATCCACCGTCTACACCAAAGCCGGTGGGCAGCCTGGAAATTTAAGGGCTTGGAAGAGCCGGGAATGTAATGAGATTACAAATTATTTCTTCAGAAATACCTTAAGAACTCTAGAGCGAGCTTGGATCCGACCACATGTAATTGGTTGGCCTGATATTCAAATGGAGATTTCGAAGATTGTTCATCCTTCCTTGGTAGCGAAAAAATTAACCGGCAAGGAAGTTTCTTTAATCGCTGAACTATATGATCGATATGCGGTGATCGAATGAAATTTACAGAGTATGAATTAGGTAGCTCACGTAGCAGTTTTGGTCGCACAATTACCGAAGCGGATATCGTGACACATGCGGGGCAGACTGGCGATTTTTATCCTCATCATATGGATGCAGAATGGTGTGCAACTCAACCATTCGGACAAAGAATGGCGCATGGAACTTTAATTATTTCAGTAGGTGTTGGAATGATGGCTGGGGAGATAAACCCCGATGCAATGAGCTATGGGTATGACAAAATTCGTTTCATTAAGCCAGTATTCATTGGAGACACCATAAAAGTCACGACGGAAATCATCGGAAAACGAGACCATGCAAAGAAAAATGATCAATTCGGTTTTGTAGATGAGCAGGTAAATGTCCTTAATCAACATGATGAGACTGTTTTGTCGCTCATACACATTTATTTAGTGAACCGTTAGAAAGTGAATTAAAATGAGTTCAAATAAACAATTAATTGATACCCATCAACACCTTTGGATGATTAGTGAGCGGGAATACTCATGGCTTAAGCCAGAGTTCGGAGTTATTTATGGAGATTTTGGACCCAACTTGATTGAGTCGGAACTCGAACCGGCTGGAGTAACTGGAACGGTAATGGTCCAATCTGCCGACACTTACGCAGATACCTTTTACATGTTGGATGTGGCAGCTCATCATAAATTCGTAAAAGGTGTTGTCGGCTGGGTTCCACTTAATCGGCCAGATGAGGCTAGCGCTGCTCTTGATGTGTTGGTAAAAAATCCAATTTTTAAAGGTGTGCGAAATTTAATTCATGATTACCCAGACCCTAAATGGATTTTAAAGCCAGAAGTTTTGGAAGGGATAGGACTCCTAGATTCTCATAACTTAGTAATGGATTTTGTATCTGTTAACTCCGAACACCTTTCATCTCTTCCAGTAATTGCCGAGAAGTACCCAAATTTAAAGATCGTGATCGATCACTTATCTAAACCTGAAATTAAAAACAACGTGTGGGAGCCCTGGGCAAGTGAAATGGCTCAACTGGCTAAATACCCAAACATCTATGCAAAAATTTCTGGATTAAATACCGTATCAGCTCCTAACTGGAGTTTTAAAGATTGGCTTCCATATGTAGACCATATTGTTTCGGTGTTCGGTTCTAATCGAACAATGCTTGGTGGGGATTGGCCAGTAATTTTACTTGCAAACGATTATCAAACTGTTTGGAAAGCCCAGAAAGATGCAATTTCCCATTTTTCACCAGAACAACAAGAAGATATCAAACACCGCACAGCTACCAAGTTCTACTCACTCTAAAAACTCTAATCAAAATAGGAAAGGTTGATTGACATGAAAAGATATGGATCAGTTCTTGGAATTCCAAAAGCCGATTGGGCAGAGTATGAGCGTTATCACGCAGCAGTATGGCCAGAGGTTTTAAAAACTATTTATGATTGCAATATTCGTAATTACTCGATTTATCGTTATGGTGAATTGCTATTTTCATACTTTGAGTATGTTGGTAATGATTATGAAGCAGATACCGCGAAAATGGCTGAAGACCCAAAAACTCAAGAGTGGTGGGATGTTATGAAGCCAATGCAACGACCAGTTGCTGAAATTACCAACGGAGAATGGTGGCACGCAATTCCTGAAGTTTTCCACGTCGATTAATTCACAGTATTACAATTTGAAGGGTTGATTGATGTCGCAAAGAATCGCAAGACCAGAACTCCCTTTGGATGGAATTTTAGTTCTTGATTTCAGCCAATTTTTAGCTGGGCCAGTTTCTGCCATGCGTCTTGCAGATTTAGGTGCTCGAGTAATAAAAATCGAGCGCCCAGGCACTGGGGACATTGGCCGAACACTTGCCTTTGCTGGGCTTGCAAGTGATGGGGACACCCTTTCTTTTCACATTATGAACCGAAACAAAGAAAGCTTTGCGGCTGACTTAAAAAATGAAAATGATAAAAAAGATGTTTTTGAATTAATAAAAAAGGCGGATGTCATTATTCAAAATTTCCGTCCTGGCGTTATGGAACGGTTAGGTTTTGGTTATGAGGCAGTAAAAGCGATCAATCCAAAGATTATTTATGCCAGCGCTACTGGATATGGAGAAAAAGGTCCTTGGAGAGATCGACCGGGGCAAGATTTACTGGCCCAATCAATCACTGGCTTTCCTTGGTTAAATGGCAGTAAGAACGAACCGCCAATCCCAGCGGGCATTGCGATTGCTGACATTCTTACCTCTATTCATATTGCGCATGGGGTAACTGCACTTTTACTGCGTCGTGAACGAACTGGAATTGGCGGTTTTGTAGATACCAGTTTGGCTGAATCAATGCTTGATCTTCAGTTTGAGTTATTGAGTGCTCATTCATTTGATGATCAATTGAGAGTTAATCGCGGACCTAGAAATGCCGCACACGCATTTTTACCAGCGCCATATGGAATATATCCAACTTTAAATGGCTATCTAGCTATCGCCATGACTCCAGTAAATTCCCTTGGAGAATTAATTGGTCTTGAATCTATTGCAGTATTTAAAAATCCGGAAGATTGGTGGAGTAACCAAGAAGTTATTACTCAGGCGCTCTCTAAATATTTAGCAACTCAAAAAACAGAGCATTGGCTCGGAATTCTTGACGCAGCAGATGTTTGGTGTGCTCCAGTGCTAACTCTTCCTGAGCTAGTGGAACATGATGGTTTTACTCAACTAGAAATGATGCAAGAAACAGTTCGTGGCGACGCGGATGAGATCAAGATTAAAACCACTAGATCACCTATGCGTCTAGATGGAAAAACTTTGAAATGCCGCAAAGGCGCACCAAGGGTTGGCGAAGATACCGAAAAGATTCGTAAAGAACTCTTAGGAGGAAAATAATGAAAAATCCAAATCATGATGTTGCTAAGCGTTTACAGGTTCCAGTTTGGAATCAAGATAATAAGTACTATGAGGATTACCAGGTAGGAGAAGTGGATCGCTCAATTAGGAGAACGATCTCTGAGGGCGAGATGATGCTTTTCAACTGCTTATTACTTGATATGCATCCTTATGTTGGAGATGAAATATTTGCCACAAGAGAGGGGATGTTCGGGAAAAGAATCGTTCCTGGAGCGCTAGTTTTTTCATTCGGTATGGGATTGATGGCGCACAACAACACCCAAACTTTTAGTTACGGTTACGATCGACTTAGGTTTATCAAACCAGTATTTGTAAATGACACCATTTACACAATGCGAACTTTGCTTGAAAAAACTCCCAAATATGAAGAGTTAGGTTTAT
>Ga0114974_10004672_pt1 | contig 10253 bp, 6 predicted proteins | sample S_130206_EF_Meta_FD_87318 | JGI IMG/M metagenome (GOLD analysis project Ga0114974, IMG submission 87318) | Freshwater microbial communities from Lake Simoncouche, Canada to study carbon cycling - S_130206_EF_MetaG | ecosystem: Environmental > Aquatic > Freshwater > Lake | place: Lake...
GAGACCGCCGCCGACGGGGCCGGCACCGTTCTCTTCTCCACCCACATCACCTCCGATCTCGAGCGGGTCGCCTCACATGTGGCGCTGCTCCGCGAGGGGAAGGTGATGTTTCACGACGAGATCGACGTTCTCAAAGACCGGGTCAAGCGGCTGCGGATCGAGGCCCAGGCCGATCTGCCGGCCGATCTCCACCTGCCGGGAACGCTTCGCCAGGAGGTCCGTGGCCGGCAGGCGCTTGTCACGGTCGACGGCGTCGATGCGGCGCTCGTGTCGGGGGTGCGCGAGAAGCTTGCCGCGGAGGTCGTCGTCGACAATCTCAACCTCGAGGAGATCTTCCTCGAGCTCCACGACGGCGAAGCTGCCGCCGCAGCCTCCGGGAGGTGAGCCATGATCGCGATCCTTCGCCAATACGCGATGGTGCTCTGGGTGATCGTGTCGAGGCCCTGGATGCTCCTCATGCTCGGGCTGGGGCTGGTCTATGTGGGGCCGTTTCTGGGGGCGTGGCTGGGTGGCCGCGCCGTTCCTGATGGCGTGATGACGGCGGTGCCGGTGGTCGAACGGTCATCCGGCTTCGGTCACGGGGAGCTTCGCAAGATCGCTCTGGAGGGGCGGCTCGAGAGCGTCACCGTCCTTGACACGGCGAATGATGTCGGACACTACGAAGATCAAATCCTCGTTCTGCATGATGGTCGGATCGGCTCTCTCGGGAACGGGGGCCGCGTTGGCACGTGGCCGATTCTCGAGCAACTCCCGGCGCTCAAAAAACTCTGGATGAGTCCCCCCGACATGCTCTCGGAGGAAGGGTGGGAACAGATCGGTGACCACAGTGGGCTCGAAATTCTTTCCCTCCCCAACGTCTCGAGCCCCAACTCCGTGACGCTCGAGCGTTTCCCTGTACTCGCCCGCGCGGCGCTCGAGCGGCTGCCTCGGCTGCGCGAGCTCGATCTCCGCGGCACCGGCGGGTCGTTTGAGCTTCTGCTCCCGCCGCTGCCGAAGATCGAGGTCCTCGCCATCGGCTGGGGGCGGCTCGAAGAGAACCTGCGGACGCTTGCCGACGGGTCACCGCGGCTCCGCGTCCTCGCCATCCAGACCTGGTTCGACATCGGCTTCACACCGGGAATGATTGAAAGCTTGCGGCAGATGCCGAATCTCCGGGCGGTGTATGTCGCCGGGGCGTATCAGGCCGAAGACGAGCCGGCGATGACGCGGCAGGTCAACGAACTTCGCCGGGCACTGCCCGGCGTGGCGGTCCATCCGGGCACCTACCGGTCGTCGCGGGTCTGGACAGCATTCTGGGCGACGATCCTCGGGATGTATCTGCCGTTTGCATTCTGGTTTCAGTCGTCGCTCCTCCTTTCAACGTCGCTTGCCTGGATGCTTCCCCGCAGGCTCGCGCCCCATCTCTTCTGGGCGATGGCGGTGACCGCGCTCTGCGGTGGCATCATGGTGGCCGTTCTCGTGTCGGCCGGAGTCGTCTGGGTGCCGGCGCTCACGCTCGCCCTGTTCGCCACGATGCTCGTGGCGGGGGGCACGCTCGGGGAGGTCGAAGGGATCGCCGAAAGGATCTCGTCGATGGTCCAACGCGTTGAACTGATCGTGGGTCTGGCGGCGGCAGCGACGGCTCTTCTCGCCCCCTGGATTGCTGATCGTTGGCTTTCGGGGGCGAGGCCTTGGCTCTCGGTGACGGTGCTTGCGGCGGTGATCGCGGCGACGGCCTGGAAGCTCGCCCGGCAGGCACGCCTCCCCCGAGTCCTCGCGAGCCTCGGGCTTGCCAGTCCCCCTCTGCTTGTGATCGATGCCACTCAAGGGACGTTGCCGAAGCAGCCAGCCGGGAGCTTCGCCAACTGGCAGCTGAACGTGGCCGAACGGGCGGTCGATCGGCAGATCAGCCGGCCTGTGCCCGCTCCCTACGGCGAGATGCTCAGGCGCTCGCAGCCGCGAATCCAGATGCTGCTGATGGTGGCGATCATGTCGGTTTTCATGGTCGGCATGATGTGGGTCATCCCCTTGGTCATCGCGCGGGGCACCGGACAGCCGCCGCCGCCGCTCTCCCAATTCCTGCCAGGGGTGATTGCCGCGTTCGCCTGGCAGGCGTGCGTCATGACGATCGCCCAGACGACCGCGATGTGGGGCCAGCGACGTGGCAGCCTCGTGATCGATTTCCTCCGGCCGGTGTCACGTGCCGGCTATTGGCGGGGGCTGCGGCAGGCGATTGCCCGTGATCTCATCCTCCCCACAGCGCTCGGGGCCGTCTGCGCTGCGCTGGCGCTCGGCTTGTCGAGAAACGTTGGCGGTTGGGCGTGGTGTGTCGCTTGTGTGCTGCTTGTGGGCATTTTCGTCATGACCCACGCCATGATCCTCCTCCTTGCCGTCACGCGCTGGCCGCTCGTGGTGGGGACGCTCATGGTCGTGCTCCTCGTGGCGGCGGGGATCGGCGCCGCGGTCGCCATTGCGCATGCCCTGTCGATCTCGAAGCCTGCCGATCTCCGCACGGCACTGTTCGCCGCTGGCGCCGTCCTCGTCGCGGGGCTGGGGATACGGATGGGCGTCCTGTGGCGGCTCGAAGAGCGGGAGATCGGGTGATCGGGCCGTGTTGCCCCTGGAATCCCCGGCAGGGATTCGATTCCCCGGCCGGAGGGGGGGCTGTAGACTGTTGACCGGTGGTGGGGGTTCGATCGGCACCGAAGGAATCAGACCCATGAACAGCGGCTCTTCGACGATTGCCTTTGTGGTGGCGGTGATCCTCGCCTGGTTCGGCTTCGCGAGCCGCAAGCCCGAGGCCATCCGGCCGGCGGGCGTGGCGGTGATCGAGGCGCTCGGTGGATCCAACGACGCGCTGAAGCAATATGAGGAGCAGCAGAAGAAGGAGCGGGAGTCGCTCGATGAGTTCCGCACCACGGCCCCCTACCGCGAGGCCCGGTCGATCGCGATCGATCCCGCCTACGGAAAGATCCTCGGCTTCTGCTCGCTCGGGGAAGGGCGGCTCGCCGCCGTCACCGGCCAAGCCGATGCCTACGGCGCCGTCGTCGACGCCCACGATCCCGCCACCGTCGGCAACCGGCTCGTGTGGCTCGCGGCCGATGGCCGTGAGGAACGCTCCGTGCCGCTCGACTTCTCGCCACGCGCCGTAAACCCTGGCCCCGATGGCTCGCTGTGGGTGGTGGGGGGCTCGAACGTCGCCCACTTCGCCGCCGATGGCGAAAAGCTCGCTGCCGCCGACGCTCCCCACTTCACCCTTTCGCCGGAAGGGCGCGAAGAGTTTGTCGAAGAGGTCAAGACGCGGCATGCCGCCGAGATCGAAAGCTACAAGCAGAGCACGAAGATGCAGGAAGAGATGGTCGCGGAGCTCGAGGGGAAGAAAGAGGGGGACCCCGGCTTCCAGCCTGAGGAGATGGTCAAGCTCTACAAGCAGTCGTGCGAGAGCATGAAGACCCATGTCGAGTCGCGTCAGAAGATGACCGACGAGCAGGTCGTCGACGAGGCGATCGAGCGGGTGCGGCAGATCCACCGCGTCGCCGTCACGGCCGAGCATGTGTTCCTCGTCACCAATCAGGATGTCGGCCACGGCTTCGCGATCTGGCGCTGCACCAGCGACCTTGCCGAGCCGGTGCGGATCGTCGAAGGGCTCGCCGGCTGCTGCGGCCAGATGGACGTCCAGGCAGTGGAAGGGGGGCTGGCGATCGCCGAAAACTCCCGCCATCACGTGCGGCTGGTCGACTTCGACGGCGAGGAGATCCGCACGTTCGGCGAGACGAGCATGGCCGACATCACGAAGGGCTTTGGCGGCTGCTGCAACCCGATGAACACCTGCCTCGACGGCGACGGCTGCCTGCTCACCTCCGAGAGCAACGGCCTCGTGAAGCGCTATTCGCTCGACGGGGAGTTCAAGGAGGTGGTCGGCGTGGCCGACGTTCAGGCCGGCTGTAAGAACTCCTCGATCGGGATGTCGGCCGACGGTGGCCACCTCTACTACCTCGACGTCCACAAGGGGACGGTCGTCGTCCTCGAGAAGGCCGGCTGAGCGGCGACGATCGATCCAGCGATGGGGATCGTGAGCTCGGAGTCCGAATCAACCAGGGGGATCGCCATGCGCGTCATCGAGCTTTCGCGTCGGGGCCTGCTACTCGCTGCCGTGGCGATCGTGGCTTGGTCGGGCATCCTTGCGGCGGCCGAGCCTGCTTTGACGCTCGTCGTCATGGATCCGCTCGCGGCGCCCCTCTCCTGCCCGTGCGTGAAGGGCTACGCGCAGCGCGATTACACGAAGCTCGGCGCGCACTTGGAAAAGGCCCTCGGGAGGCCGGTCCAGGTAGTCTTCGGCGAGTCGCTTGCCAAGGTGGTGGGGACGGTCGGCGAGGGGAAGAGTGCCCGGGCCGACATCGTCATCGGGAAGCGGTCGGCTGTCGCCGCCGATGGGCAGAGCACGAAGCGGACGCTCCTCCCGGTAGCCGATCTCACCGATCTCAAAGGCTCGACGACGCAGCACGGGCTTGTCGTTGTTCGTGGTGACGACAAGGCCGCGTCGATCGCCGATCTCGCCAACCATCGCGTGATCCTCGGGATGCAATCGTGCGACGAGAAGCATGCGGCGGCCCGCGCCCTGTTTGCCACCGCCGGGATTACCATCGCCGGGGATGGGCCGTTCGCCGAAGCGTGCAGCGACGGCGCCGAGGAGGTGATCGAGGCTGGGAAGAAGGGCGAGGCCGTGGCCACCGTGATCTCGAGCTACGCTCAGCCCCTCCTCGAGGGCTGTGGCACGATCAAGAAGGGGGATCTCAAGGTGGTGGCGGAGACGGCCGAAGTCCCCTTCATCACCGCCTTCGTCGATGGCACGCTCGACGAGAAAGTCCGGGGCGCGATCATCGAGGCGCTGCTGGCGGTCCGCCACGATCCGGTCCTCCGGCTCGCCATCGAGACGAAGCGGGGCTTCGTGGCTGTCGATGCTCTGGTCCCGGCGGCAGCGCCAGCTGCCGGAGATGGCGCAGCGATCGCCCCCCCTGTGGCTGCCGGCAGCGTCGCGGCGGCCCAATCTGCAAATCCCGACTGGGCCGAGTGGCGCGGGGCTGGGCGTGCGGGAATCGTCCCCTGGCTCCCGGCGACTCTTCCCGCCAAAAAGATCGTCCGCTGGAAGCAGGTCCTCTTCAACGAGGGGCTTGGCGGCGTTGCCGTGGCGGGGGATCGGGTGGTGGTGGGCGACCGCGACTCGGCCGATCAGGAGGATGTTTTCCATGGCCTTGATCGGGCCACCGGCGAGCGTGTGTGGACGGTGCGCTATCCAGCGGCCGGCAAGCTCGACTACGGCAACTCTCCTCGGGCCACGCCCCTGCTCCACGACGGCCACGCCTACCTCCTCGGCGCCTTTGGCCATCTGCACTGTGTCAGCCTCGCCGATGGGCGGATCGAATGGCAGCGTCATCTCCGCAACGACTTTCAGGCCGACGCGGAGCTCGTCTGGGGGGCCTGCTCGTCGCCGTTGATCGTCGACGGTCGGCTGATCGTGAATCCCGGGGCCCGCGAGGCGTCGCTGGTGGCCCTCGATCCCGCCACTGGCACGGAGCTGTGGCGATCGGCCGGCGCCCCACCGGCGTTTGCGTCGATGGTCGTCGGCGAAGTGGCGGGGCGGCGGCAGATTGTCGGCTTCGACAAGGAGTCGTGCGGCGGCTGGGATCCGGCCACGGGGAAAAGGCTGTGGCGGCTGGTGCCGCGCGTGGCGGGGGATTTCAACGTCCCCACGCCGATCCTCCTCGGTGATCGCGTGGCGGTGGTGAGTGAGAACAACGGCGCCAGGCTGATCGGCTTCGATCCGGCCGGTGCGCCGGCCGTGGTGGCGACTTATGCGCCACTCGTCCCTGACATGCATACGCCGGTGGTGACGGCGGGTAGGCTGTTTGCCGTCAACCGCGGAAAGGCCTACTGCCTCGATGCAGGCGACCTCACCCCCGTCTGGACCCAGGCCGACCGGGCCCTCAAGGGGCATGTGTCGCTCGTCGCCTCCGCCGACCGCGTCCTCGCCCTCACCGCCGTCGGGGAGCTGATTCTCCTCGATGCCCATGCCGACCGCTTCGAGCCGCTCGCCCGCCAGCGGCTCTTCGAACGCGACGTCTCCCTCTACGCCCACCCGGCCGTGGCCGACACGGCGATCTATGTCCGCGGGCCGCGCAATCTCCTTTGCGTGGCCCTCGATGCGCCATCAGCGGAAGCCCCCGGCGGCTGAAGTCCCCGCAGCTTGCCCCCGCTGCCACCCCTCCCACCGGCAGGGTTTTCTCAATTGCCACCGCCGGCACATCCGATACCTCCCGTGGACAGCGGTGGAGCAGGTGGGCCCGTGGCGCGTTGCCGCGAACCCGCACCCGCCGCCCCGTGGGGACCATCCATATGAAACACGCATTCGGTCTGGCTCTGCTGGTGGCATTGCTCGGCACCACGAGCGGCTGCTCGATCATCGACCGGCTGTTCCTGGCCAACTTCGACGGTCCTTATGTCCACAAGGCTGACCACATCAACGGCCACGTCCACGAGGGCGAGACCGTTTATGAGGGGGGCTACGAGGAGGGGGCCGTCTCCGAAGGCTATCCCGAGGGGATGTATGACCAGGGCGCCTGCCGCGACGGCAACTGCCGCGGCGGCCAGTGCCAGGACGGCTCCTGCGGCCCGGCCGGCAACTGCCGCAACGGGATCTGCCACGGCACGAAGTGCAACGAAGGGGTCTGCCCCGGTGGCGTCTGCCAGAGCCGTTGCCAGGGAGGCCAGTGCGGCAAGTGCGGCCACTGCCGCCACCTCGGTCGCTACGGCGGCCTCGCCCGCCACCACCTCTCCGAAGCGGAGAAGGCGTCGCTTGCTGAATCGGACTACGGCGCCACCGGCCCTGCCGGCCCGCCGACGGGAGCCGTCGCCTATCCCTACTACACCACTCGCGGCCCGCGCGACTTCCTCGCCCGTTGCCCTCCGACCGTCGGCCCTTGAACTGCCGGCCCTTGAACTGCCGGCCCTTGAGCTGCCGGCCCGCCGCGGCGTGAGTCACGCCGGCCACTGAATCCAACCCCGCACGCCCGCGATTTTCGCGGGCGTGCGGCATTTGTAGTCGGCCGGCTTCGTGGCTTTGTGTTCGTGGCTTTGTGATGGCCTGCCCGCTCATTACGATGGTCGTCGAAACGAGTGTTGCCCGCTGAGATCCCAGGAGTTCTTCGAGCATGGCCCTTCCCGACCAAAAGTCGTCTGCCGCGTCCCACGGCGGGGGCATGTCTGCCTCAGGCAAGCTGACGACCACCGGCTGGCTCGTCTGTGCGATCGCGGCGATCGGCTTCGCGTTCGACATCTACGAGCTCCTCATGCTCCCGCTGATCATCAAGCCGGCGCTCGCTGCACTCGGCGGGATGAGCCCTGAGGGGGTGCCGAACCTCGTCCCCGGATCGCCCGCGTATCTCGGCTGGGCGCGGACGCTGTTTTTCGTCCCGGCGATCGTCGGCGGCATCTTCGGCCTCCTCGGCGGCTATCTCACCGACCTCCTCGGCCGCCGCTTCGTCCTCACATTCAGCATCCTCCTCTACGCCTTTTCGGCCCTCGCGGCGGGGTTTGCCACGAGCCTGCCGATGCTCCTCGTCTGCCGCTGCCTCGTGTTCATCGGCGTGTGCGTCGAGTTTGTCGCCGCGGTGGCGTGGCTCGCGGAGTTGTTCCCCGATCATGTCCAGCGCGAGAAGGCGCTGGGGTGGACGCAGGCGTTTTCATCGTTCGGTGGGCTCCTCGTCGGCGTGGCCAACGTCCTTGCTGCCCAATACGCCGGCGTGCTGCCAGCGATCCACGGCGGCCACGAAGCCTGGCGCTACACCCTCATCTCCGGCGTCATCCCGGCCCTGCCGCTGATCCTCATCCGGCCGTTCCTCCCCGAGAGCCCGGTGTGGGCTCAGAAGAAGGCCGCCGGCACGCTTCGCCGGCCGAGCATCCGGGAGCTCTTCAGCCCCCAGCTTGTCCGGGCGACCGTGATGACAACGCTCGTCTTCGCCGCCAGCTACGGCATCGCCTTCGGGGCGATTCAGCAACTCCCGCAGATCCTCGGCGCGCAATTGCTGCCGGCAGACAAAGGCGGGCCCAAGGGGCATGCGGCGGTGATCGCCGCCGCCAAGGAGGCGCAGGCCGAGGCGGTCGCTGCCGCCAAGAGCGCGGGCAAGGAGTTGCCGCCGCCACGGCTCAAGGCGATCGCCGGTAACGCCAGCGACGAAGCGGTCGCCAAGGTCACGATCTTCCAGGAGGTGGGGGGGCTCGTCGGCCGCGTGATCCTCGCCTTCCTCGCCCTGCGGATCGCCAGTCGCCGCACGCTCCTGCGGGTCTTCCAGATCCCGGCGCTGTTGTTTGTGCCGCTCCTCTTCTGGTGGATCTCGACGAAGCTTGGCGACGCCGGTTCGCTCGGGGCGATCAAGGCGGGGGTGTTCCTCGCCGGCCTGCTCACGGTCGCCCAGTTCAGTTTTTGGGGCAACTACATCCCGCTCGTCTTCCCAACCCATCTCCGCGGCACTGGCGAGAGCTTCGCGGCCAACATCGGCGGTCGGATCCTCGGCACGCTCGCGGCCTTCCTTACGATCACCTTCTCGGCCGCCGATCCGGTCAAGCTGGCGGTGGTGGGGGCGACGGTGGCAGGAATCTACGCGCTGCTCGGCACCATCCTCACCCAGTGGTTGCCCGAGCCCGATACGTCGGTCGAACACTGACCAGGGTTCGCAGACACTCGCACCTTCTCCTTGCCTCCCTCAACGCTCTTCAGCGAGGGGTCGCCCGTGCTCCGAGAGCCGGCGTAGGATGCGAGCGCAGCCATGGACGGCGAAGCGAAGCAGGCTCCGAGCGAACGGAGGCCACGATGGCCGAAGTGAGCGTCCGGCGACGGGGCACGGGCGATCCCGAAGCCACGTTTGACTCGTCAGATGGTTGCCCCCTCGGTGACGTGCCTATGGGGGGTGCCGTCGGCCGGGGCGGCAAAAGTCTCGTCGCCCCGCATCGCTTTAGACCAGTCACGCGGGCCGTTCGTTGCGGTAGGCGCGATCGGGGACTCCTCGAGCGTTCGCCGACCCCGGCCTCGTCCTCTCCGGTGGCAAGAAATCGCTAGGTTTGGCGCTGCCAGCGATGAGGCCGCCAGCGACAAGCACCGCCGTCAGGCCGAGCGCGGCGCGCGGGGGGTGTCGTCGGGGAGCGTCCGGCAGGTGAGGATCACATACAGCCCCACCGACACCCCGGCGAGGACGACATACTGCATCCACCAGGTGAGGTTGCTGTAGATGAGGGTGCAGGCCACGACCACCGTCACCATGAACAGGGCCCGGTATTTCATGCGCCGGCGGACCCCACGATAGTGCTGCCAGTCGTCGAGCATCGGGCCGAACCAGGCCGAGCGGTGGAGCCAGGCGTGCATCCGGGGGGAGCCGCGGTAGAAGCAGAAGCTCGCCAGGATCACAAACGGCGTGCAGGGAAGGACCGGCAGGATCGCGCCGGCAAAAGCAAAAACGAGGCTTGCCCAGCCTCCGGCCACCCAGAGAAAACCGCTGACCGGGTGGGTTGTCGGGCGGAGGTCCATGACGATTCGCGGGGCGGATAGTGGGGGCCGACCAACAGGATTCTACCACGCACCGGTTTGGCGTATGATCGGCTTTTTCTGCGTTGATTCCCCCCCGCTTCCGCCCGCCTTTCCCTTCCCCGGAGATCCCTCCATGCCGCTGGTTCCGATGCGCATCCTCCTCGACCACGCCGCCGAGCACGGTTACGGTCTGGCCGCCTTCAACGTCAACGACATGGAGCAGATCCAGGCGATCATGGAGGCGGCGAAGGAGACCGATTCTCCAGTCATCGTTCAGGCCTCGCGCGGGGCCCGCAGCTACAGCCAGGACAACTACCTCCGCCATCTCATGCTCGCGGCGGTCGAGCTCTACCCCCACATCCCGGTGGCGATGCACCAGGATCATGGCAACTCGCCGGCGACGTGCGTCAGCGCGATCGACAACGGGTTCACGAGCGTGATGATGGACGGCTCGCTGAAAGAGGACGGCAAGACGCCGGCCGACTTCGCCTACAACTCGAAGGTCACTGCCGAGGTGGTGAAGCTCGCGCATGCCCGCGGCGTGTCGGTCGAAGGGGAGCTGGGCTGCCTCGGTTCGCTCGAGAGTGGCCATGGTGAGGCCGAGGACGGCCTCGGGGCCGAGGGAGCGCTGTCTCACGACCAACTGCTGACGGATCCCGACGAGGCCGAGCGGTTTGTGGCGGCGACCGGCGTCGAC
>Ga0114974_10004676_pt1 | contig 10240 bp, 12 predicted proteins | sample S_130206_EF_Meta_FD_87318 | JGI IMG/M metagenome (GOLD analysis project Ga0114974, IMG submission 87318) | Freshwater microbial communities from Lake Simoncouche, Canada to study carbon cycling - S_130206_EF_MetaG | ecosystem: Environmental > Aquatic > Freshwater > Lake | place: Lake...
TCGAACCTGTGACCCCTCCATTAAAAGTGGAGTGCTCTGAAACCAACTGAGCTACGAAGACATTAGTCGGGATACCAGGACTCAAACCTGGATGATGTCCACTTCCCAAAAGTGGCGACTTAGTCAATTAGTCCACATCCCGTTATAGAGGAAGAAGTAGGTGTCGATCCCAATACCTTTCGGTACCGCCCGTTTTCAAAACGGGGTCACAAGCCGTTGTGATTCATCTTCCTTATTGTTTTCCCCCAAGGGTTCGAACCTCGATTCCGTGGACCAAAACCACGTGTCCTGCCAAGTTAGACGAGGGGAAAATTTAAGGCCAATATGTCAAAGAACTTTTTCTTTTTGTTTGAGGTTCCTATCAGGTTCGAACTGATGACTCCGGGTTACAAAGCCGGGGTATTACCAAACTATACTAAGGAACCAAATTTTTGGGTATAAAAAAACCCGAACTGTTGAGTACGGGTCTTATATTTCTTTTATATTTTTAAGTTAATTTTATCAACTCATAAACGAAAATGCCCTAATATGCGACTTAAGCGTACGATACACGTTAAACGACCACTGAATGCTCGGGTTACAAATGTTCATATGTCTATTAGTTGTTTTCATCTTGTTATAAATATATGGTTTTTTTTAAAAATTTTAATTACCCCACAAATGTAGGTGTTTTTTTTTAATTGACAAGTTCTTCTATCAATTTTTCTTCATATTCCATCATTTCTTTAATGTAGAACGTAAATTCCTCAGAGTTAATAAACTCATTGTGGATCTCTTCAAATATATCTTCCATAGTGATAGTATAATTGAATTACCAATATTAATCAAATATTACGTTAATTTAGTTGTTGAATTAAGTACCTTGTTTGCGATAGCCTTTTGAACTGATTTGGGTGTTGGTAAACCAGCGTATTCGATAACTTTCTTTTCTGCCTTTTTAACTGCGGTAGATAATATGTGTTGTTTCCCTTTGCTTATTGCAGTTTCTTTAAGGTTTTTTATTACTGATGAAGATACTGATTCATTATATGTGAGTATCTTCTTCAAAGTATTTAACTCCTCAAGATTTAATGCCCCACTATTAATAATTTTATTACTAATACTTTTAGCAATTTTCTCAGTTACCCTACCAACTTGAGGTATTTTACCTAACAAAGGTAAAATTGCGAATAACGCATCTACCGCCGCTTGTTTTTGATTACCTTGGCTCCAATGATATCCCGCCTTACCCAACATAATTCCAGCACTAACAAACGGACCAACAACAGGTATAAACGCAGATGCGAACGCAACTGTATCTGTTACCATATCTATTGAGTCTTGGTGGGACCAATTCCTAGATGATTGTGTGTCATTAATTTCATTACCAATATTAATATCTCCCGTTGAGGATTCTATGTTCATTGTTACCGATGCATTTGACATATCTCTACATACACATTTATATTTACTTGTTCCAACACCATCTACCCATAAACCACCATAATCTCTACAAAGATTATACATACTAACTTTATGAACCGTTACAAATCGATCAAAAGTTTTTTTACCAGACCTAACTAAAGGTGTTTGACAATATTGTGGAATTAATTCTTTTTGTTTGAGTAACGCATTGTTAAATTTAACCATTTCTTTACCAATACTTTGATTATATTTATTTGTCTTAGCCGACTGAACAGTCCTTGGATCAATTTGATTACCCAAATAAGACTTACTTACTGAGGTGGTATCCGATTTTTGAACACTATATGCCGGATCCACATATTCATTAAGTCGAGAATTTGATCTAAGTACAAGTGGTAATGCCTCTTGTTCTTTTGACCATTTACTTGAAGTATTTATACATGATGTGGAATAAAGTATTGGGTAAGGGTAGATGTTATTATTAAGTTTCCATCCAAAGTCGCCAGGAACCTTTGCGTAAGTACCTGTTAATCCGTTAGAATAAAGTAGAGGATCTTTATGGTTTCCATTTTTATCTTTACCCCAATATCTGAAGATGTCAACAGGTGCATTATTTGTTTTACCACCTGCTGGTTTTGCAACAGTGAAAGTTAAAGGACATTTACTTCGAAAATTATTAGTAGAGACATTTTGATCAGTTTTTCTTGTTATTGGTGTGGTAGAGATTTTTTTGTTATTCCAAAGTGATATTATCGCATTTGGGGGTATGGAGTTAGGTTGATTTAAAGCCGTAGATAAATTTAATTTTGTTCCATTATTTTGACTTAACCAACTACCATAAAGTTTACCATTAGTATTCATCTTAGGATCCCATTTACCTATAGGTGTCCAACTTGTTCCATTATACATTGTCACTAAACCAGTAATCGAAAACCCAAGTTGTCCCTTCCACAGATAACGATCTAAATAAAAGGCCTTTCCATCTTTTGATAGATGCACCATAGTATTACTTGGTTTATTTTTGTTTAATAACTCCTGTAAATTCAGCCATACATTTAGAGGTGCAATTTGTTCCGATAATAGATTACCGTAAACATTATTAATGATCTCTTTTATTTGTTCTTCTGTGACAATTATCTTCATACTAACAAATAAATATCACTAAAAATAAAAAACCCCCATTTTCAGGGGGTGTTTTTTATTTGTACATCATTTGGATCAACTCTTTGTCAAGTTCAGTGTACTCAGTAGTCTCAGTCCAGCCTTGGTAGAAGATACTTTCAGGGTAATCGTAAGAGTCGTTACATAAACCCAATGATTGAGTCAATTCCTCACGTAACAAGTGCATTTGACCTTCACGAGTACTTGTTCGTTCAACGTCAACATACATTGTGGCGTATGTCAATTCTTCACTACCATATGCGATGAACAAACCTTGATTGTGATCAGTGTATCCAACAGAACCTGAATCAAACTCATTGTAATCTTGAGCAGAACCAAACAAAACAACAAGGTTAGCATCTGATTCATTAGAAACAATAGTAATGTCAATAGTGGAGATAAGACCGTTCAATTCACCAACAATGTCTTCCAATTCTGACATCAAGTAATCACGTTTGTCACCAACAACATAGATTTTCACATCTCGGTTCCATTTTTTCAATGAAGTATTTTCATTATCAAACTCACTTCCGTACGCAACTTTGTTGAAGTATTCTTTTGCTTCAGAAGAAAACTCCTTTACTTCGTCCCCTCCAGATCCAACAGATTGGTCTTCATCAGATGACTTATTAATTTCTTCAGCAACTTCTTGCTTAAGATCTGAGAATTCATTTCTCATACCTTTGTTAACATCACTGTTAACAAAGAAACAATATACACTGAAGATTGCGATTGAAACGACTAAGAACTTTTTCATAATTTTTTGGGTTTTTTAAATGAGTACCCTACAAAGATACGAAATTAATTGAGTCTGCCAAACATATTTTAAAAAAAAGTGATTCCAACAGGATTCAAACCTGTGACCTAATCATTAGAAGTGATTTGCTCTATTCGGCTGAGCTACGGAACCATATAGTTAGATTTTCTTAACTTCGTAGATATGTCCCGAATCTGAGTTGGTTTGAAATATATTCTTCATTTCTTCCGCTTCTTCAGGTGTGTCAAATTCCCACACCTCTGTGTCACCGTTTAAAAGAATAACTGGTAATCTTTTATTTGGTATATTTGATACCGTTTTTACGTGTTTAATAATTACATACATACCTCACTTGTTTTTTAAATGTTAGGTAAAAAATATTGGTAAGACAAGTCAATATTTTATTTTTTTCCAAAGGTCATTATTGGATCCCCATTTCTTCTATTCTTTTTACCAGGTAATAATAATTTGGTCATTTCTTTATTGGTTAAATTATGATCATCTTCTTTTTTAGTTACTTGTTTTACTTCAGATTTTGGTAAAATTCTATTTTTAAGTAAATTGTTAATTTTCTCATAATCAATAACCATAGGTTTTTTCTCAATTGGTTTGGAAATAACTTGTGGAGTTTTATTATTTATTGAATCTATTGTGTCTTTTACTATTTTTTTTCTCTCATTAATCTTGTCATTAACGTCATTGTTAAGATCAACATCAATATTTTCATTAACTATATTTACGGAATTTTCATAATCTATATATTCAGTATTTTCATACTCAACGTATTCAGCATTTTCTATATTAGTATATTTTGAAACTTTTAAAGTGGGTAAAGGTCCAAAATATTTTTTTGATTTACTAATAGAGGCATATTTTGATCTTAATGATGATCGTAACCCTGTGTCAGGTCGACTGGTTAACCCCTTATTATGTAATCTTCTTAAAACTAAAATTTCTTGAGTTAATTCCACAGAAATATTGTTCTTATATAATCTACCCATAAAATCGGAATCTGCGGCAACTAACCAACCCTCAAACCCATTGTAATAATCAAATATCTTTTTATGTATCGCAAAAACCCCTTCACCCCAATTTTTACGACCTAACTCGTTAACAATCTCACCATTTATGATTCTAAAATTACGTAATCTCGGTTTAACACATTGGTATTTTTTAAGGGAGTTTAAACAATAACCAATCATATTTTCTTCCATAATATCATCAGAATCAAAGAAGATTATATTGTCGTATTTTGCTAAAGTGGATAATGTATTTTTTATTAAATAGGGACCTTTATTTTTACTAAAATAATAAATTTTTGTATTTGAGGGGTAAGACTTATCTTTTAAATAATCTAAACTTTTTTTGCATCCGTCGATACCAATCAAAATTTCATAATCAAAATCTTTTCCTGAATTATAAATTGATTTTAATGTTTCATCGATAAATTCAATATTATCAAATGTCGGTATAATTACTGAAACCCCCATTACTTAATTAGTATATCTTTATTTGTTAATGTGGACATTTTATTATTTTTATGTATCACTAAATGACAAGATCCCTCATCTACCATAAATACCTTCTCGGTGGATTTTCCAACATCACAATGTTTTAATGTAAATAACTGAATGTCACATTTTTTTTGACATACAGAAACAAACATAGATGTGTTATTAGGATCATACCTATATGTCATTTTATATTTTTTATCTTCGGTAATATCATATTTATATGGTTGGCTATGTATAACAAATGAATTATATTTATCCACATTTTTAAAAAATATTTTCTGTATTTGATCAACATAAGTATCACACATCCAGTCATCACAATCATGTCTTGTCTGTATGTTTATATTTTCATTTAAAATGTAATTTAAATAATCTGTTGATGCATTATTTAAAAAAACTAAAGAAGGTTTTTCTTTTTTTAAAGTTTCACACACTTCATTTATTAAATTATCAATTAATGTGTGGTGTTGTTTGTTTGCAATAACACATAAAATAAAATTTTTATTTGTCTGAGATAATATTGAAGGTAAAAAGGTTTTTTTTGTGACATCGAGATATTTCATTAATAATTTGTCGTCATTAAATTTAATTCTTGTTGATATTAAATGTTTCATACTATAATCTTAATTTCTTTTTGATCATTATAAACAAAAAACCCAAAAATTCTTTCCATTGCGTGATTAGGTGATGGTTCAGGAACATATCCATAAGGTAAAATATCCAATATCTTATCAATATTCTCATTTGTGAAATATTTTTTCATAACCGTATTACTAACCCAAAATGTTGTACCCCCAACAAAAAAAGGATCCTTCCCTGTTGGGTGTACATTAATGAGATTGTAAATTTTTTCCATTTCCTTAATATTGACATTGTAATTATTATATAACTTAAATCCAACCATTCCACATTTAGGGTTTAATTTAAACTCATTAATAATTGTATTAACCTGATTTTTATTTTTTAATACTCCACCCATTAAATTATTAAACCATCCTTCTCCTATTTTTTTTGCTTTATCAACCCCATATCGTTTTACCGAATTTGAGGGTCTTTCTGACCCCCCTAAACCTTTTTTGGTATGTATTTTAAGTATTATGTCGGTATCAGTATCTACGTGTTTATAGGTATAAAGAAACCCACCAATGTCCATACCTTTATTTGGCGATTTAATTATAACAGAATTATTATTATATGATTTTATTTTAGTTATGATATCAATTTGACTTTGTTTGTAATTTCTATTTTCTTTTATTCCAAACCTTAAGAAATGTTTGGTTACCTTATCCTTTGTGAGTAAGTTGTTTAATGATAAGTCAGGGTGTAAATTTAAATACTCTCTCCAATTAAAGTCGGATGGTAATTCATTAGGTGTGTACTCACAAATATTAACATATAATTTATATGGGTGATCAATATTATTTAAATATCCTTTTATTTCATCCCACATATCATGATGATATAGATGTATACATACTGCGATCTTCATAAATTTATTTACAATAAATAGCCGTAAAAACAAAATAGGAACCGAAGTTCCTACTTTGCTAGATAATTAAACACCTCCCTTTCTTTAGATGGTTTATCCTTATTCGGTATCTACACCAAACAAGTATTTTCAAATGTTATCTAAGATATCTACGTAAATTATTTTTGATAATTGAGTCTAATTTTTTATTACCTGTTTTATTAATTGCCTCACTAATAACACTTTTAATTGAGTTGTTTAATGATTCATTAAATACATCGCTAGGTCTTGCACCTGGGTTCGTCGTTTGTGTACTATTAATTGGTGTTGCCAAACCATATTGTCCTGATAAAGATTGTAAATTAGTTAACATACCCTCATATTTATTGTTAAGGTTAATCTCTTTATTTTTTACACAGAAACCAAGTAATCTTTTTATGGCGTTAATTTTATTTGTAAATCCTGTTTGACCAAGACTAATTAATTTTTGTGTTTCCATGTAATCAATTTGTTTTTCACATAATGCATTGTCATTAACTGTATTACAATAATCAAGTACTGAAATACCCGCTTGACAAGATTTTTTATCCGCAAGAGAATTAAGACCTTGTTTCATAGATCTAGCAACTTTGAATCTATTACTGTCATTCATTTTATCTGAAAATGTTGACTGATCATCTACATTAGTTCCTGCCGTAGTTGTCCCATCATCATTTGTAACCTCTTTTTTTGTTGCATCCGCTCTTTGTTGAGGGGTCATTGGCCAAATATCAATATTATTGTTTTTAATATATTCTTTTATTATAGGTGCACATACCTTATTACCACCACATAGTGCCGCAACATTTGTTTTACTCAATGCTTGAGACGAAGTAGGATCTTCAGGTTCAATATTAGTGTATCCCATTTTTTTAATAGCAGTTTGTACTGATGTAACTATATCTGTACGTGACGTTCTAGCTCCCACCGCCATATACAGAAAGAATTTTCCAGGTGTAAACCCATAACCTTTAATGATATCCATATCTTGAGCGGCTATCTGTTGTTCACCGTTTTCATCTTTACCAGTTGCCAAATCAACCTTACGATAATTTGAATCAGCACCAATTTCATTACTAGTGTAAAAGTTATACCCACGAGTATTTAAGTAAGTTTTTACATCGGTTATTTTCTTAATTGCATCTGCTTGATCGGCAGTTAATAATTCTCCTTGAGACGCCGCATTTTTACTTTGTTTAAATGTGTTACAAGTCCAACCATGAGATTCTAAATAATTTTGGTTTGGGTCGGGTTTTGCCTCATCTTGTTTTGGGGCGTTTACATTTTTTGTAACCGCAAGATATGCTCCAGGGTATTGTAGGTTAGTCGTTGGTGTTCCAAACATATAAACATCGAGTCCATTAACCTTAACTTTAACAAATGGATTATTAACACCGATACTAGGGTCAATCTTTTTTAAAGCGTAAAGATAATTGGCATTAACATATGATATTGGGTTTTTTGTATCCCACACATATCCCTTTTCTTCCCAACAACTTTTTCCACCTTCTTTCGCTAACATAGCTTGTTGTAATACTTTTTCGGGTGTATCTACCGAAGTTACAGGAGTTTCTCCTTCTTCATTTATTAAAGGTTTTACGTTACCCATCTCAGACTCAAGAAGGGACATCATTCTTTTTATTTCTTCACTTATGTTCATATTGTTTTTTTTTTATTTTTAGAATAATTTATCTCCAGGATCTTCATCTTTACACAACGTCCAAACTTCTCTTTCGTCAATAGATGTATTACCTGTTTTTTCTTTTAATGCCGACTCAGTATTTGACCCAAATTTACCTGTTTGTTTAATACCTAAACAACCTTGTAGTTGCCACACCACATTATCATCTTCGTCTTTACAACCAAGTTTATAAGTACCTGAACAACTATTATATACCATAGTGTCTCCATTTGGAGTTTTTGTACCTTCTTCATCTTTACCTTCTTCATCTTTACCATTTTCTTCACCATCACCTGGTTCTTCACCTCCACCACCTTTCTCACCGTCCTGATTGGCTTTTGCGGTTGTTTTAACTGCATTAGAAAGTGGTACTCTAACGGATGTTTCCCATCCACCAAAATTAACATCCCCATCAATATCTTCATACATATCTGCACCATACGATAATTCGTATTCTGAAGCGACTTTACAATAGTCAGGAATTGATTTTATTTTAGATAACGCTGAAGTAAGTTTTTTTTCACCAGCACCACTGAAATCCAATCCTGAAATACCATCATGGATCTCATTTGCAATTTTCTCAAGTTCACTATTACTTTGTAATGGTTTACCTAATTTACTTGTCGCACAAGAATCGTGTAACGCTTTAACTGATTTATTTGCATCGGTACCTTCCCAATTGTAAGCGGCAACACCACCTGCAATTAATGCGGCTCCGCCTAACGCCCACCAAATCCATTCATTCAGTTGTTGTTTTTCTTCATTAATTAAATTAAGGTATTGTCTACCTGTAGATTTTTGGTGCATTTCCAATATTCTATTTTTTTCTTCCCTATTAAGATCAAATGATACTTTTTTCATATTTTTTTTAGTTTTAAATTAAGGTATTACCTTTACTTCTTGTTATTTTATATAATGATGACCAAGTAACTTTAGCATCAAGAGTATTAGCAACACTTCTTGTTAACCCTGTTTCCCATTTTGTAACGGTTGGGTATGTTGCCGCTGCTCCACCACCCGCAGGTGCGGCATCTTGTTCATCCAATTCACTATTATTATCACTGTAAGTGAATTTTTTCATTAACATTATAAGTTCATCAAGACTTTCCAAAGTAATAACTTTTATAATAAATATTCAAATAACCAAAAAAAGTAAAATATAATTATTAATGTAGTAGTACTTTAGAAAATATTTGTATATTTGTAAAAAAGAAGATATGAAAAGATTAGTTTTTATTATAGCGATTATACCATTTATTACTTCTTGTTTGAAGTATTCTGAACCTAAGTCTTTAAGTTTAAGTGGGGAGTATGTGATTGATAAAATCACTTACCAAGAAACTGATGGTGAACCGTCTCCCCAAGATATCACATACTTAACTGGTTCAGTATATTACAACGATACCGAGATTCCACCATTAGACACTATTATTGTTGGTGAGACTAAATTACACATGGATTATAGTATTATTCGTTTTGACCCTACCCCAAATCAATTTGGTGGTACTGATTGGTACACTGAATACTACTATTTTGTACACGGTCAACGTACCGCATATGATTTGGGTAATATTGTGTTTGATTGTGATGGCACAAGACGTGTTTGGAAGGTCGTTGATGACTCTGATGAATCATTAACTGTGAGAACATCAGGACAATGGGTTGATGGTACAAGAAAGTCTGTGATACTTTCATTAACAAGAATAGGTCCTTAATGGGACCTATTTTTTTTTATAGTATTTCTGTTTTTGGTAACTTATCTGGATATATAATGTAATATTCATTTAAGAAACTTATTAATAAATCTTCATCTATATCAACAAAATCACCAAAGTCTTCGTCGTCTTCCTCTTCATCGTCGAATTGAAAAAAGTCATTACTATCATCTATTAAATTATATCCGAATTCCTCGGCATCTTCTAAATTAATAATATCATTTCTAACTTCATCTTCAGAATCAAGTGATAATTTAAACGTAACCTCAATTCTTTTTGTGTCCTCATAAAGATAATAGGACACTAATTCTCTAATTTCCATTAGTTATATCTGTTAAATCTCCTAAACATATCTAAAGATTCGTTTAACTTATTCAAGAACTCATCTTTTTCTTCTTCGTCAACCTCATCAAACCCGTCATCGTAAATGTCATTAACAATTTCTTCTTCATCAGACCATTCAGGTTTAAGATCTAAAATTGTATCATCAACTTCATCTAA
>Ga0114974_10004677_pt1 | contig 10239 bp, 14 predicted proteins | sample S_130206_EF_Meta_FD_87318 | JGI IMG/M metagenome (GOLD analysis project Ga0114974, IMG submission 87318) | Freshwater microbial communities from Lake Simoncouche, Canada to study carbon cycling - S_130206_EF_MetaG | ecosystem: Environmental > Aquatic > Freshwater > Lake | place: Lake...
ACTATTCGATGCCAGTGCTTCCAACCATGTGGATTTTTATAACTGGGACGATTACCCAAGTAGCCTGAATCCATGTATCTAAACGGTCTACCATCTGCCCAGCATTGCTTGATGATCTTGTGTTTCATTATACCACGCAACATCAGTGGCTCTGTGCTGTCCTCATAGCGCCACGACTCCAACGGCGTAGATTCAAGACCAAGGCCATGAGCATACATATCGATGTACTCGTCGTCACCATTTTTGCTGAGAAATATCATCTCCAGTAACTTTCATTTCTTTTGACTCGTATGTCTGATGATCGACTTCGACCCAGTCCTTTTCGCTCGCCCTTGAGGTGATCAATGTATGCACCCCATTCGCAGTTGATCAATGGATGCCCTTCTCCCATTTGCAAGTGTGCTGTCCAATTTTGTTCTTGCAAACTGTGACGTTTTCTCACTGCATCAAACACAAAACTGTCATGCCATTCGTCCAATGTAAAGATTCCTTGGTTGGCATCATCATACATGAGCTGGAAATCTGCCAGCCAGGATTGGACGGCAGGTTGTGTAATGTGCATGCCATACAATCCACATTCAGTAAATTTTTTACTGCGTCCAGCAAAACAAAGATCTGCAGAAGCAGGAAAGAACTGTGATAGTTTTTGTATACTCATTGGTGAGTGGCAAACCATGTCAGCATCCATCCAAATTACCCAATCTGTAGTGGCATGCTTGGCAGCATGAAATATAGCATATACCTTGTGAGCAAATCTCACAGCATGCCATTTGAATCCTTTGCCTGCGTCTTTTCTTTTTGATCTAACAGGATCTGCGGTGACATCACCATTGGCTTTGGGCACATTACTCCAGGTTTGTTTAAATGCTACCAATTCAGGACTGGCTGTTTCTAAGTTTAGTACTTCTAAATTTGGTGCAGAAATAGGTACTTGACATCCTTCGGCATACACTCGCAGTAGTACATCTTGCGGCCATGTTTGCAAAAAGGTTTGAATCATACGTTGGCCATAAGTCTTGTAACCCTCAGCGTTAAAAGTGGTAACTACAGTGTATTTCATAAGCGTATTTACAGTGATAAAAACCATAGCCTATTTTCCTGCCCAATGTGCGCTAAACAGCCGGCCTGTGATGAGTGCGTTCCTGGATTGTTGCCAATCTGCAGGCATACAAACACAGGAGAATTCCATGACCGCTGATGCCGCAGTAATTTGGTCAGTGCTGTGGCACGGTAGAATGCGGTCAAATCAAGTGGTATACGAACACTATCGCAGTCAAAACCGACCTGTGATTGTGATAGACATTGGTGCGTTGTATCGTGGGCAAACTTGGAAACTGGCAGTGAATCATATCACTCGGGATGGTTATTACGGTCATGAGCACAATTTAGATCTGAGTCGTCCCAGACGGCTGCAAATAAGTTTGGCCACACAGGTCAACCCTGGACCTGAAATTATTGTTGCTGCTCAACATCGAAACAGTTTGCAAGTTGCTGGCATTGGCAGCATGGAGTCCTGGGTATTGACACAAATCCAACTGTTACGGAATTCAACTGATCGTCCCATACGCATTCGTGCTCACCCACGCTCGCCTTTGCGCATGCCACACCTGCCTGACAACGTGACAATGGAAGTTGCACGTCCTGTGGCACACACCTACGACAGTTTTGACATGCACTTCAACTGTCATGCTGTGGTGAATCACAACTCAGGCCCAGGCATACAAGCGGGTATTGCAGGATGCAGGCCCATTGTGAGTCACAACAGCCTAGCGTATCCTGTGGCAGTGGGCTATGCTGACATTGAACAACCTTATGCAGTGGATAGAGAATTGTGGCTAGCTCAGATATGTCACACTGAATACACCGTACAAGAACTACAAGAAGGACTATGGCTAAAAAGAATCGCCCCCGCCCTGACGGCATAACTGACTGTGCTTGCGTTATTCATGGCACTGGCTATGATTGGCAGTACGTGGACAAACTGTACAACATGTTGTCACGACACCTGCCTCAAGGCATACGTTTTCATGTGTACACCGAAGAACACAGACCGGTACCGTCGCACATGATCAAACATTGTTTGACGGATTGGCCAGGTATATCGGGACCCAAACGGTCATGGTGGTACAAGATGCAGTTGTTCAATGCTGAACATCATAGCGGTAATTTGTTGTACTTTGATCTTGATTGTGTGATTATCAATGACATCGGTTGGATACCACAACTCAGCACTGACTATTTTTGGTGCATCAGAGATTTTAGATATCTACAAAAAACCACACACTCGGGAATCAACAGCAGTGTGATGTGGTGGAATGTGGAAAAGTTTGCCGATGTCTGGGCTAATTTTGTTAAATTAGACATTCAGCAAACTGTAAAGCAATACCAAGGCGATCAAGACTACATTGGCGCAGTGATTGCTCACAATCAACGCAGAAACTTTGAACAAAATCAATTGCAAAGTTGGCGTTGGCAAATCAGCGAAGGTGGTTATGACTTTGCTAGACGACGTCCACAAAAGCCCGGCGCACCTACCATAGTAGGCGACGAGACCAGCATCTTGGTATTTCACGGAAAGCCCAAACCGCACGAGTGCCTGAAGGATCCTGTGGTAGCAATGCACTGGCAATAGTGTAATACTTTGGTAGTACTTGACCAATAATTCCCATTCTGCTATACTAGTCACATACAAAGCAAAAAGGAGCCAGCAATGGGATATCGTGTGGTTGACACCATAGACGTAATGCGTGACAAGTATGGCCCTCGCAAGGGCTTGGAAGGCCCGTTCAACTTCAGTGGTCGTGTGTTGTATTATGACAACACGGAAGGCCAGTACTACGATCCTACTACTGACTTCTATGTGGAGCAGGCAGAAATGGACGCAATCAACACCCGTTTCTTTGAAAACTTCATTAAGTAATACTTTTGTAGTATTACTTTTTGGTTGACCGAATATTCCCAAAATGCTATAATAATGGCATACAAAGCAAAAAGGAGTTTGAAATGAGTAAAGTATACATCGTGCAAGTGCAAGGTTGGGGTGATTCCGAAAACGAGTTTGTTAATGTAGGCGCTTTTAGCACCAAAGCCAAAGCCAAAGCACACATCAAAACAATGAAAGCAGAGGCTGTGGCCGACGGAGCCGACAGCGAAGACGACGTGGTTGTTCAAATTGAAGAAATGTTAGTCGACTAAAATATGCACGGTTGACCATTAATTCAACATTTGCTATAATAGACACATAAACAGTAAACAACAACGCATTTCAAAGGAGCCAACAATGAGTGCAATTCGAGTCATCAAAGGTGAGTATCGCAACAAACCCGTGCGCAACGTCGCTTTCAATCTTGTTTCCGGTTATCAAACTGGCGCCAAAGGCAATTTTGTCACAGTACAAAACAACGGAGCATTTCCCAACTGCCCCGACACCATCCGTATTAAAGTCAACAACATCAAAGACATCGAATATGTCAATGGAGAAAACGTGAGTAATGACAACACCGTGGCCTTTGTTGCCGCACAGACTGAAACTGAAACTGAAGATCAAATTATGACTCGCATTCGCGAGCGTTTTGACATCTTGAATGAGATGACAAAGGCATGTGTGAATGGTGACATCCGTGCCATGATTGTGAGTGGCCCTCCAGGAGTTGGCAAGAGCTTTGGCGTCGAGCGTGAGATCGAAAAAGCCACATTGTTTGACAAACTGGCAGGCAAGCGCCTTCGTGCCGAAGTTGTGAAAGGTTCAGCAACGCCCATTGGCTTGTATCAAACCCTGTACAAATATTCAGATGACAATTGTGTACTGGTGTTTGATGACTGTGACTCAATCCTGCTTGACGACGTGGCCCTTAACTTGCTGAAGGGTGCCCTGGACTCCGGCAAGAAACGTACCATTTCATGGTTGAGTGAGTCTAGTGCTCTGCGCCGTGAAGGCATTCCTGATCGTTTCGAGTTCAAAGGCAGTGTGATTTTTATTACCAACTTGAAGTTTGACACAATGAAGAGTCAAAAGTTGCGCGATCACTTGGATGCATTGCAGTCACGCTGTCACTATCTTGACTTGACACTGGACACCATGCGTGACAAGGTGTTGCGTATCAAACAAATTGCCAAGGACGGTGTGCTGTTTTCGGACTATGATTTTGAACCGTGTGTGCAGGACGAGATTGTTGAGTTTATGGAAGCCAATCAGAATCGTTTGCGTGAGATGAGCCTGCGTATGGCGCTGAAGATTGCAGACTTGCGCAAGAGCTTTGCAGGTAATTGGAAGCGCATGGCTGAAACTACTTGTATGAAGAGTGCCTAACATGGCATGGCTTGCTGTGCTATTGTTAGTGTTTGTAGGGGAACCTTGGCTAGCACTAATATTGGCATTCTTAATTTTGATGCTGAGTGATTGAGTTTTACCCCGGGGATTGGTTGGCTCCTCCCCGGGTTTTTACACAGGGACTTCGGTCCCTGTCTTTTTGACTTTTGTTTTTAGATGTGTTACTATATACTACATGAAACAAGCAACAATAATAATCCGTGACGAAGTAAACATCAAGATTGAAGGCCTGGATTTGGATGTTCGCAAAGCTCTAGTCAATGCCTTCAAATATGAAAACCCTGCCGCACGTTATTTGCCAGCGGTGCGCCTGGGACGATGGGACGGCAAGGTAGCATACTTCCAATTAGGCGGGTCAACTTATGTAAACTTGTTGCCAGAGATTGTGCCCATACTAGAGAAGTTTGATTACGATATTGAACTGGATGACCAACGTGACTATTCAAACACATTCACGTTTGAATCAGTAACAGAAACATCTTTTGCACATGTGCAGTGGCCAAAAGGGCATCCAGCTGTGGGTCAACCTATTGCATTACGTGACTATCAAGTGGAGATTGTGAACAACTTCTTGGCCAACCCACAGTGCATACAGGAAGTGGCCACAGGCGCAGGCAAGACCATAATGACAGCGGCCTTGAGCAATGCTGTCACACCCTATGGACGCAGTATTGTTATTGTGCCCAACAAGAGTCTTGTGACACAGACCGAAGCAGACTATATCAACATGCAACAAGATGTTGGTGTGTACTTTGGCGACAGAAAAGAATACGGGCGTCAACACACCATATGCACATGGCAAAGTTTAAACAACTTGTTGAAGAATACCAAGGCAGGCATAGGTGACTGTACCATAGGTGAGTTTCTTGAAGATGTGGTGTGCATTATTGTAGACGAAGTACACATGGCCAAAGCAGATGCACTGAAAACTTTGTTAACGGGTGTAATGGCTAGGGTGCCAATTCGCTGGGGGTTGACTGGAACTGTGCCTAAAGAGAAGTTTGAAAGCCAAGCACTGTTGGTCAGTCTTGGGCCGGTGATTGGCAAGCTCAGCGCCAGTGAACTGCAACAACAAGGTGTGCTGGCCAACTGCCATGTGAACATTGTGCAGTTGATTGATCACGTGGAGTACAAAGACTATCAGAGTGAACTCAAATACCTGCTGGAAGAGTCGGGACGCTTGGACACCATGGCTGACTTGATAACCCGAGTTAACGAAACTGGCAACACCTTGGTGCTGGTGGACCGTACTGAATGTGGTAGACAACTGGTGGAACGTCTGGGCGACCGTGCAGTGTTTGTGTCAGGTGCAACCAAAACAAAAAACAGGCAAGCAGAATATGATCAAGTGGCTGATGCAACAGACAAAATCATTGTGGCCACATATGGTGTGGCAGCTGTGGGTATTAATATTCCTAGGATTTTTAACTTGGTTCTTGTGGAACCCGGAAAGAGCTTTGTTCGCGTTATACAAAGTATTGGGCGAGGTATTAGAAAAGCAGAAGACAAAGATCATGTTCAAATCTGGGACTTGACCAGCACCTGCAAATTTGCCAAACGACATTTGACCAAGCGCAAACAGTTCTACAAAGAAGCCAACTATCCCTTTACACAAGAAAAACTTGATTGGATGAAAATAGGTTGACTTTTGTCACACAACCGTATATTATAACAACATGCGAATATTAACCCTAGACAACATCCATTACGACCTAGATCATTTGCCTGAAGAGGTAGACGACATGAGATTTGCCATATTAGACAACTCAAACCCACAAGAGCCAGACTATCATTTCATTCCCTTGATCTTTTTAGAAAGTTTCAATGCACCTGCACTGGTATTACGCATTGGAACCAACACTATAAAGATGCCCATGGACTGGCAAATACTCATTGGTGAGCCCGAAGTAGGCGACCTGGAAGTATTGCCCCTTACGTCAATCAACGATCGAGGATTTAAAGTATTTCAGTTCAATCCACTCACAAGTTTCCGTCCGTCATTTCCCGACATTGAAATACTAGATGTGTATCATGAGGTATCGTGGTATGCACCCAAACTAAAAAACGGACAGCTACTCTCAGTGCCATTGAACGATGATCCTGATCCTGACTGTGTGTACTTTGTGAAAGATATCAGTCGCAACTGTGAGATAGTAGACTACAACAAGGCTTGGTAACATGGCATACACCGAACCCGAAATATTTGAAATAATCAATCGCTTGGCCAAGATTTATTTGGAAAGTTACCCAGAAGATCAGGAAGGCTTGGACCGATTCCTACGCTGGGCACATGCTCAATATGGATATGAGTATGGGAACACTTAAACCTGGAGCCACTTACATTTACGAACGTGTGGGCAACGAAGTGTACGCCCGTGAGTCGGGTGCTGAGCCTAGTACACGTGAATTAATAGGGTATGGGTATGACCCAGTGACTGGACATCAGATTGATCACGACAGGCGCACTAGTGATGGTAGGCCCTTGTTTGATCATATCCAAGAAGATAAAATGTGGGGTGACATACGGCGCATGGCCAAGACCAGTCCCGCTTTACAAGATGCCTTGGAACGTGCTATAATGATATACAAGTTGATCAAGGTAGACAAGTGAGCGACAAACTAAACATTGCCAATGAGATGCGACAACTGGATCGCAAGAACAGAAACTTTTACAGCGAACTCACAGATGAGGAACGCAAGAAGTTTTCAAACTATCTCATGATTCGTTGGGCGTCATGTGTGGAAGGCTCACAGGACTTGCAAGAGTTTTATCTGATCTCCACCAACGAACGATTGAACAAACACTTTTTCAATATCGGTCGACATCCTGAACTGCAATGGTTGTGTGCTACCACAGTGAGTCCAGACATGGGCACACCCAGACACAACTGGATCTCGCCCAAGAAAAAAGAAACTGGCGCAGGAGCAAGTGCTATCAAAAAGCAACTGGCAGAGTTATTTCCCATGTACAAACAAGATGAAATAGCCATGCTGGCCTCAATGACCACAAAGAAAGAACTAGATCAACACATCCAAGACCATGGCCGAGACACTAAGTGAACTCACTTGCGGCTACTGCAAGAAAACATTTCGACGTGCAGAAAGTCTTGTGGTGCATTTGTGTGAGCCCAAACGCCGTAGATCGGAACGCAGTGAGCGTGGTGTAGAACTGGGCTTTCAATCTTATTTGAGATTCTATGAGATTGCACAGGGTAGTGCTAGACTCAAGACATTTGATGACTTTGCAGACTCACCGTACTACCGAGCCTTTGTAAAGTTTGGTAGATACTGTGTGTCCACTAGAGCCATCAACCCCAGACAGTTTACAGAGTGGTTGCTCAAGCACAACAAAAAGATTGACAACTGGGGCAGTGACAAAATCTACACTGAGTACTTGCTGGACTATTTGAAAGTAGAAGCAGTGGCAGACGCACTTGCACGAGCAGTTGAGTTTGGTATAGACTGGGCGGAAAAACACTCAGCGCCGGCCAATGATTGTTTGCGTTATGGCAGCACTCATGCCATGTGCCATGCTGTCACAACAGGACGCATCAGTCCTTGGGTGATATACAACTCAGAGTCGGGGCAAAAATTCCTGGGCGAACTCACAGCAGACCAAGTGTCAATGATATGGCCTTATATAGATAGTGATATATGGCAGAAAAAGTTTGCAGACTATGCTGCAGATGCAGAATATGCAAAACTAATATTGAAACAAGCAGGATGGTAACATGATAGGAAACATTGGTCAAACTGGCAAGTATGTGGCAGTCACCGGCGGCCCAGGCAGTAACTATGTGAACAACGCTGGTTACATGGGGGTAGGGCAGTTACAATATAACACTGCCACTCAACGGCTAGAAGTATACAATGGCACCAGTTGGCAAATGCTTAACTTAGGCACTTACCATGTTGGATTGAATCCAGATGCTGAAGCAATCTTAGACTGGGGACGTAAAAAGATGCAAGAAGAACAAGAAGCACGTGCCATGGCTGAACAGTATCCTGCTGTGGCTGATGCCATGGGTGCTGTTCGTGAGTCTGAACAGCAATTAAAAACCATTGTAGCACTGTGTAGAACATGAGCGCAGACATTGACATTGACGTTCCGGATCGTAGCCGGATACTAGAACTGATCCGGCACACACCTGCTAGACAGGTAGTGGACGGAAAACCACGTCGTCATAATTCTGGTATCTACATCACAGACATTCCGCAAGATTCAGAACATGGCTGTGCTGCCATTGATTATGAGTCAGCAGAACAGCGTGGCTATTTCAAAATTGACTTGTTGAACATGAGTGTGTATCAGTTGATCCAAGATCCTGCACACTATGAAACCATGTTGTCAGCTGCACCTCCATGGCAACGACTATGGACAGACAGACCCTGGGCCTCTCAGTTGGTTCACGTGGGCAACTACGTGGATTTGATGGTGGCAATGCAACCTGACTCGATACCCAGGATGGCTGCTTTTATCAGTATCATTAGACCGGGTAAAGCATATCTACAGAGAAAGCCCTGGGATCAAGTGTTTGCAGAAGTTTGGGATGGTGATGAATCGCGTGGTTATACGTTTAAAAAGTCACACGCTGTGAGTTATGCAGCCTTGGTGGCCTTGCACATGAATATTCTCAATCAATCCTGCGCACAAGTGTAATAGATTTGCGTTTGCTCTTTTTGCGAGCAATGTCTATTAGACTGCACACAGGCCCATGCAAGATTTCAAGATCTTTGTTTGAAAATGTGCGCAAAGTAAAACGAAATTGATCCCAGTCTCCACGCAAGAATATGTTGATGGGTATGCTTCTATTGCTTTCCCACCACCAAGTGTTGGCCAGTTCCAAAAATTCCAGTTTGTGTTGTTGTGTGAGCACAGCACCAAAGTCGTAGATGGTTGTGACAGCATCGTCTCTGTTTTGAACTACTCCAATGTACTCATTGCTGGCGTAGATGCAAAGAGTTATAAAGGGGTATTTTTCCGCCAGTTTTTCAAAGATGTTATTACCCATAAATACGTATCGAGGATCCTATGTATTCAACCACTGCTTACTTATATCAACAAATCATTCGGGTACTTTTGATTGACACCAGTGGTGGATACTTTACTGCGAGGTACGACCCAGTGTACGCAAAAACTTTAACTGTTAACAAAGGTGTAGACAACGTACTGTTGTTTGAATTCATCAACCAAGATCAAAAACCTGTAAACATTACAGGCAGCACATTCCGCTTTAGATTGCTGAATCAGACTGGTGATGCATTGCTGATCGAAAAAGACATGACTGTGCTCAGTGCCAGTTTGGGTCGGGTCAAAGTTGTGCTGGACACAGCTGACACCATCAATATCTTGGCACAGCCAGGCAGTTACAGCATTGAGCGTACTCAAGGCAACTATGTTCAAGCCGCATTTACTGATGATAACGCTGGCGCAAGAGCCGACTGCAACATTGTGGACTCAGTGTTGCCCGAGTTCATGGCCAGTCAACCTGTCACAATCCCCACTATAAACGGCAAAAATTCTTGGCCGCAACCTGGACCAAGTTCGTACCCGGACTGGGCACTAAACCCACAGCCATTGTCACGCAATTATCTCACAGAATATTATTCAAGCCATATTGATACCACAGGCGCTAGTTTGACCACAATCAAGTATGACTTGGAACACTACACCGGTACTCTCAAAGTGCAGGCCGCCCAGGACTACGAATCTGTTTGGGTAGATGTTACATCAAGCACAGAATATTTTGATGAAACAGGAACATTTTACATCAATGTAGTAGGATTTCACCCGTTGTTGCGTTTGGCCATCAACAACAGTCATGGTTATGGTGCCAGCGCAACTGCCACAGTGGTCAACGGTGTGGTAACTGGTATTGCTGTGACCAACGCTGGCACAGGATACATGG
>Ga0114974_10004678_pt1 | contig 10238 bp, 9 predicted proteins | sample S_130206_EF_Meta_FD_87318 | JGI IMG/M metagenome (GOLD analysis project Ga0114974, IMG submission 87318) | Freshwater microbial communities from Lake Simoncouche, Canada to study carbon cycling - S_130206_EF_MetaG | ecosystem: Environmental > Aquatic > Freshwater > Lake | place: Lake...
GAGCTGCGCGAATTGGCCGGGTCGATCGCGATCACCGCGCGCACGCCGGGCATGTGCTTTACCGCATCGGCCTTGAAGCTCTTGAGCCGCCCGCCCATCACTGGCACCTGCTTCAGCGCCGCATGAACCATGCCGGGCAGCTTGACATCGATGCCATAGACCGCCGTGCCATTGGCAATCGCCGGGATGGAAAGCTTGGCTGGGCTGCGCTTGCCGATCAGCGTCCATTCGGCTTGCGGCTTGAGCTCGGGCTCGGCGAGCAGCGAAATTTTTGCAGCGTCAGCGGCAACCTCACCATAGCGCACTGTGCGCTTGCTGGCGGCGTGAGTGAGCACAGACTCTGCCGCCGTTATTTCGCTGGCGGGCACTTTCCATCGCGCCGCTGCTGCTGCCTTCAGCCGTTCGCGCGCGGATGCGCCCAGCCGCATGGTGTGCGCCATGCGTACCTTGTCAGTGCCATGCCCGCCGAAGAACGGCAGCGAACCCTTGGTATAGACCTTGTTCTCGGCATAGTTGCGGTGGATCGAGGCGATCTCGACGCGGATATCCTTCCAGGCGCAACCCAGCTCTTCGGCGACGTTCATCGCGATCTGGGTCATCGTGCCATTGCCCGATTCGGGGTTGGGGACGCGGACGGTGACCATGTCGTCGCTGGCGATTTCGATCCAGGGGGTGAATTCGAAGCCTTGCGGGAAATCAGGCCCCCATGGCACGGGTGGCGGTGTGGCGACATTGGCCGCTTCGGCAGGAGACAGCGCCAGCGCCATGCCACCTGCCACCACACCCGTGGTGACAAGGAACTGGCGGCGATTCAGTTGGGGATCAAACGCGACCGCGTTCATGCCGCCACTCCGGCCGCACGCTTGATCGCGGCGCGGATGCGGGGATAGGTGCCGCAGCGGCAGATGTTGGACATGGCGGCGTCTATATCGCCATCGCTGGGCTTGGGCGTCCTCTTCAGCAGGTCAGCCGCCGCCATCAGCATCCCTGCCTGGCAATAGCCGCACTGCGGCACGTTCATTTCCGCCCAAAGCCGCTGGAGGGTCTCGCCACCCTGTGCGGCAAGACCCTCGATCGTGGTAACCTTGGCCCCGGCGATGCCGCTGAGTGGCAACTGGCAGGAACGGACCGCCTCGCCGTTAACATGGACCGTGCAGGCGCCGCACTGGGCAATGCCGCAACCATATTTGGTTCCGGTCATTCCCAGATGATCTCGCAACACCCACAGCAAGGGGGTCGATGAATAGGCCTCGACCCGCTGCGGCTTGCCATTCACCGTGAAGCTGACGGTCTCGACCGTATCGTCTTCCATGGCAGCCCCCTGCAATCCGATGCGACAGGCTTACTTGATTGCCGCGAGATCCATGTCGATCTTGGCGAGCACTTCGTCTGACAGTGCGTCACCGGCCATCGGCTGGATCTGCTTGAGCGTCATCGAACGCGCCATTTCAATCTGGGCATTGCCGGCCAGCGCAGGCACATGCTTCATAAGCACGGCCTTGGCAGCAGGGTTGTCGAGCAGGTCGCCAATAGTGCTGTCAGCGGTCGACAACTTGACGGCAGGCGCTGCAGCAGCAGGCGGATCGACGGCAAACACCGGAGCAGCAGAAATCATGGCTGAAGCGCCAGCCAGGGCGAGAAGCAGTTTGTTCATGATCAATCCTCTTATTGCATTGAACTGTTGGCATCCCAGATACACGCAAATCTAGCGCGATCCAGCCGGTTTGCCCAGCCATCTGTGCATTGCGCAAACTTTGGGGTCCGCGCCGTTATGCCAAAGCAGCTTGCGGGCGGGTGAATGGCGGCCTGCGGCTATGTTGCGGTTGGGCGCGATGCGGCTTGCGGCAAGGGCCTGCCATCGAGCAAAGGCGCGATGATCAGCCGATCGAGGATCGCGGCGATCTGGTCGGCCGACCAGGCATCGTCGTGGGCCAACCACCAGGCGAGCAGGTCAATGGTCGAGCCGGTGCCATAGACCACTGCGAGATCGGAGGGGAGCCAGCTTTCAGGCTGCTCCATGCCCTGCACCAGATCGCGCGCCTGGCGGATGAATTCCGCGCGCAGGATCCCTGCCGCGCCGCCCGTCAGCAGAGCAAACCACAGTTTGCGGTTTTCGCCGACGTGTCGGCACAGCGCGCTGGTGGTCCTGCCGCTGCCGCCTGAGCCGAGCAGTGGCATGACCATGGCGAGCAGGCTGGCAATCTCTTGCGATGCGACATCGCCGAGCAACACTTCCTTGTCGGGATAGTGGCGGAAGAATGTGGCATAACCGGTCCCGGCGCGGGCCGTGATTTCGCGAATGGTGACCTGGTCGAAGGGCATTTCGCCGAGCAGCGCCAAAAGGGCCCCGGTCAGCGCCCGGCGCGATCGCAGTTGCCGCGCATCGGTCGGCGCAGCGTCCTGACGCTGAAGTTTCCTCGCTTCCATGACAGAGCCGTAACATTGCTTGGCCTGCAAGGCAAAGCGCGGCTCGGCCGGGGCGATTTACAGATAACTGGAGCGGGCCTCAAAAGAAGCTGCTTGGCATTGCCGTTAAAATTGATAGTCTGACAAAAAATGGGAGGGTAAATATGAACAAGCGTCAACTTATCGCCACAACTGCGCTTTCATCGGCGCTGCTGCTGGGTCTGGCTGCGCCGGCCCAGGCCCAGAATGCGACATCGCCGCAGGCCGCGTCCAGCGAAGACGCCCCGATCATCGTCACCGCGCGGCGCAGCGAAGAAAAGCTGCAGGATGTGCCGATTTCGATCACCGTGCTGAGCCAGGAAACCCTGTCGAAGCGCAATATCGTCAGCACCGCTGATCTTGGCACATACGTTCCCTCGCTCGCGGTCAACCAGCAATTCGGCCCGGAGAAGAGCAGCTTCGTGATCCGCGGCTTCACGCAGGAATATCACACGGCACCGACTGTCGGCGTCTATTTTGCAGACGTCATCGCGCCGCGCGCGCTGGGTCCGACAACCTCGGGCAATGGCGCCGGTGTCGGCAGCATGTTTGATCTTCAGAACCTGCAGGTGCTCAAAGGACCACAAGGCACGCTGTTCGGCCGCAATACCACGGGCGGCGCGATCCTGCTGGTGCCGCAGAAGCCGAAAGACAGTTTCGGCGGCTATATCGAAGGTTCGACCGGCGCCTATAATACGCGGCGGGTCGAGGCAGTGCTCAATGTGCCGCTGGGCGATACGGTGCGGATGCGCGGCGGCATCGACTGGAACCAGCGCGATGGCTATGTCAAAAATCACAGCGGCATCGGCCCGGATCGCTATCGCGACACCAATTATGTTGCCGCGCGCCTCAGCATTGTTGCCGACCTGACTCCCGATCTCGAGAACTACACAATCGGCAGCTTCAGCCACTCCAACACCAAGGGCGATGTGCCAAAGTTGGCCTATTGCAACCAGGCTGCTGCTTCTGCCTTTCCTTCGCAGGCGCTGGCTTTCAATTTCAGCGGTTTCCTGCCCTATCTGGCCTGCGCCCAGATCGCCCGGCAAAATGCTCGCGGCGATGGACTTTGGGATGTCGAGACCAACAATCCCAATCCGCGCGAGGAGATCAAGCAGTGGCAGGTGATCAACACCACCACCTGGAAGGCCTCCGACAACCTGACGATCAAGAATATCATATCCTATGCCGAATATCGTGAATGGGCGAATTTCAGCCTGTGGGGCGATAACTTCCTGATTCCGGCAGGCACACCGTTTGCCGGGGTGTTCCTGCCGCCGGTGGGTGCCATCGGCAGCAAGACCATTGCGCTGCAGGAAGGCCTAAAGGGCCCGACTTCTGCGCAATCGACATTTACCGAGGAGCTCCAATTCCAGGGCGTGGCCGCAAACGGCCGCCTTAACTGGCAGGCAGGCGCCTATATCGAAATCGCCAAGCCGCTGGCCTGGAACAGCCAACTCGTCGAAATCTTCATCAATTGCACCAGCGTCCAGCAGAAGATCTGTTCGCCGTCCGACACGGGTTCGATTTCCGACGCCAGCTCGAAGGACTGGTTCAACAACAAGGGCCTCTATGCCCAGGGGACCTACAAGTTCACTGATCAGTTCAGTTTCACCGGTGGCATCCGCTATACCTGGGACAAGCAGCGCGTCGATGCGCAACTGCTCAACATCAACTTCCCGACTGCGACCAGCACGCGGTTCCCCGGGGCGCCTGCAGGCGTGCCGATCTATACCTGCCAGAACCAGTTGCTTTATCATGGCCCCGCCGGCTTGTTGCAGCCGCTGATCGTGCCGAACAGCGACAACTGCAACCAGTCGCTGACCATTGAGTCGAGCCGGCCCACCTGGCTTCTCGGTTTCGACTACAAGCCCAACAGCGATATGCTGATCTACATCAAATATGCGCGCGGCTATCGCATGGGTTCGATCACCAACAATTCGATCGGGCTGGAAAAATCGACGCCCGAGAAAGTTGATTCCTATGAAATCGGCGCCAAGACCAGCTTCCATGGAGCCATGCCGGGCTACTTCAACATCGCCGGCTTCTATAACGATTTCCGGGACCAGCAGCTGGCGACAAACTCGGTCATTGCGCCGGCCTATCAGGGCATCATTCCGCCAGCAGCGCCGGTGGTCAATGCCGGCAAGTCGCGGATTTGGGGTATTGAAATTGACACGGCGGTCAGCCCGTTCCGCGGCTTCAAGCTCGATCTTGGTTATACCTATCTCGACACCAAGCTGATTTCGTTCACTACGCCGCCGGTACCGGTCTATTATTCGTCGCTGACCCCGGCCACGGATGTGGGCGGTCCGTTGCCGCTGTCACCAAAGAACCGGATCACCATTTCCGGGACCTATACGCTGCCGCTGGCTGACAACATCGGCAGGATCTCTTTCGGCGCGACCTTCACCCACACCGACTCCAACGCGGCGCGCTCCAAGGGTGTGACAGGTCCCAACGACGGCTATCTCGTGCCAGCGTCGAACCACCTCAATCTCAATGCCAATTGGGATTCAGTGCTCGGTGCGCCGATTGATTTGGCCCTGTTCATGACCAACGTCACCAACGAATCGTTTCTGGTCTTCCCGACCGGAGGCTACTTCACTTTCGGCGGCGACGGTGGCCACTCGAACGAACCGCGGATGTGGGGCGTCAAGCTGAAATACCGCTTCGGCAACTGATCGCTATTTGGCAGTCCGCGCCCTGTCCCGGGCGCGGACTGCAGCAGCCACCGCGTCAGGCCATCCGCACCGACCAGCCGCCGTCAACCGGCAGCACCACGCCGTTGACATAGCTCGCCCGGTCCGATGCGAGGAATACGGCGACCTGCGCCTGCTCCTCGCCATCACCCGCGCGGCCGAAGGCGCTCTTTTCTTCCATCGGGGCGATCACTTCGCGCGTCGCCTGCAAGGTCTTCTCGCTGTGGGTGAAACCGGGGGCGAGCACATTGGCGCGGATGCCCTGCGCGCCATATTTCACAGCAATCGCCTTGGTCAGCGAATTGACCGCAGCCTTGGCGGCTGAATAAACGATGGGCGCGCGGTCCTCGCAGTTGAGCGAGCCGACCGAGCTGACATTGATGATCACGCCGCCACCTTGCGGCACCATGGTATCGACCGCCACGCGGGTGCACAGCACGGCCCCCAGAAAATTGGTCTGGGTGAATTCCTCGTAGTTGGCGACAGTCAGGTCGGTATCTCCGCCCGTCGCAATAGTGCCGGCATTGTTGACCAGGATGTCGACCCGCCCGAACAACTCCTTGGCCTTGGCGAACATCGCGAGCACGTCGGCTTCCTTGCGGATGTCGGCATGAAAGGGCACGCAGTCCGGCGCATAGTCGGCCAGCGCTGCCGCATTTGTGGGATCGAAATCGGCGCCCAGCACTTTCGCCCCCTCGCGCACGAAAACCCGCGTCATGGCCTTGCCAAGCCCCATGGCACTGCCGGTGATGATCGCGACCTTGCCAGCAAGCAGGCCTGCGCCGGGGTGGGGCGCGGGGGGCGCAGACGTATTGTTCTGTGGCATGGTTCTCTCTCTCCCGGATTGTTGTTGGCTGCGAATAGGGCAGCAGTCCCAGCCCCTGTCAACGCTGCACGCTTGATCGGCCGCAGCGAACATGAAACCATGCGGCAAAACATTCCGGGAGAAGCAGCATGACAGGCGCGCTCAGCATCGAGCCCTTGACCACGACCATCGGCGCGCGGGTGGGCGGGGTCGATGTCGGCAACCTTGCGCCTGATGACGCCGCCGAAATCGACCGCGCGCTCGACACCTATGGCGTGCTGCTGTTCACCGGGCAGTCGGCTGGACTGGAGGAACAGAAGCGGCTGGCGCAGGTGTTCGGGGAGCTTGAGCCCCTGCCGCCGCTCAAATTCCTCGGCTGGGATGCCGTGCTCGATGTCGAGGAGATCGTGGCCGCGCGCAAGGATCGCCCGGCCTCGCTGCAATGGGGCGAGCATCAAGGCTGGCACAGCGATTCGACTTTCACCGCCCAGCTCCCGCGCGCCGCCGTGCTGCGCCCCGAAGTGATCCCGCCAGTGGGCGGCGCGACATCGTGGACCAGCCTGTGCGCGGCTTACGAGGAGCTGTCCGGCGAAATGCAGCGCTGGCTTTCAGGACTTCGCGCGGTCCATGCCGAGCCGCAGGGTTACCGCGAGGCTCTTAAGCTGCATGAGCGCAGCCTCGCCGAGCAACAGGCCTTTTCCGACGCCTTCCCGCGCCGCTCGCATCCGGTCGTGATCGAACAGCCGCGCACCGGCCGCAAAGCGCTGTTCGTCAATCCCAGCTACACGGTGAACATCGAAGGGCTCAGCCACAAGGAGAGCCGCTATCTGCTCAATTTCCTGTTCACCCACATCGCATCGTCCGACTTTGTCTATCGCCACCGGTGGCGGACAGGCGATCTGGTCGTGTGGGACGAACTGGTCACGTTACACCTCGCCCCTGACGATTTCGCGCCGCACCGCCGCCGTATGGTGCGGGTTACGTCCGGGCTGGTAACACCGACAGCTGCAGGGCTTACTTGTTCGCCATAGACAGCATCAGCTTCATGAAATCGTCCTCGCCCAACAGCGCCTGGCTCGGCTTGAATTCGATGAACAGCCAGTTGCCATCGGTCTGCCGGCGGCACTTCATGCTGCAATCTGCGACGGCGCTCGGTCCGACGAGGCCAGTCGCCGGCGCAGGGCCTTCGGCGGCATAATTGACGTTGGTGAAAAAGAGCGTTGCATTGTGCTTGTCGTGAATGTGGCAGCGCACATTGAGAAAAGTGTGCCGCCCGGTGCGCTGGCCGTCCTTCTGGTATTTGGCTACGTTCTCGTTGCGCTTGTCATAGAAGGCCTGGATCGCGGCGGGGCCGACGAAGGAGCCGCCCGGGGTCACGAAAGCGCCGTCCTCGGTATAGAAGCGCCCGGCGTCCTTGCTGCCATTGAGGTCGAGTTCCTCGATATAATCGTAGAGCATCTGTTCGAGCTCGAACGCGATGAGCATCTCATCGACGGTGAATTTGCGCATGTCCTCTCCAGTTCTTTTGACCTTGTTCAGCGGGCAGCATAAGGGACAAGGCAAGCATGCGCGAGGGAGAAATCATGCAAATTTCTGGCGGCAAATTCGTCATCACCGGGGGCGCCAGCCTGATCGGATCGCACGTGGCCGACCGGCTGCTGGCCGAAGGCGCGGGCGAGGTGGTGCTGCTCGACAACTTCTCGCTCGGCACGCCCGAAACCGTGGCGCATCTGCACGGCGATGCGCGCGTGCACCTGGTCAAGGGCGACATCCTGCGGATCAATGAATTGTATGATGCCTTCAAGGGCGCGGCTGGTGTCTTTGCCATTGCCGGGTTTCTCACCCTGCCGCTCAGCCAGAACCCGCCGCTGGGCCTTGCGGTCAATGTCGAGGGTCAGGTCAATGTCTTCGAGGCCTGCCGCTATGCGGGGGTAAAGAAGGTGATCTTCTCCTCCTCGATCGCGGCTTACGGCGAGCCCGAAGGCGACGGGGTAATCGACGAAATGTCTCCCGCCAACCTCGCCTCCTATCAGCCCGGCTCGATGCTCTATTCCTGCACCAAGCTGATCGGCGAGGCCCTGTGCAAGCTCTATAGCCAGAAGCACGGCGTGGATGCCGTCGCCCTGCGTTATTCAACCGTCTATGGTGAGCGTCAGCATTATCGTGGCGTCAATGCGCTCTACATCATTCAGAACTACGACCGCATCATCCGCGGGGAAGCGCCGACTTTGCCCGGCGATGGCAGCGAAGTGCACGACTATATCCATGTCGCCGACGTGGCGCGGGCCAATGTCATGGCCATGGCGTCCGAGGTCACGGGTGAGGTGTTCAATGTCGTCTCGGGCGTGGAAACTACTGTGGAGCGGATCGCCGAGATCTTGCTGGAGATCACCGGCAGCGATCTGCAGCCGGTCTATGCCGATGAGGTGGGAGCGGTGAAGGCGACATCTTCGGCCTCGCTCAAACTCAGCCGCGAGAAGATCAGGGCAGCGATCGGCTGGGAGCCGGAAGTGAGCGTCGAGGCGGGAGTGCGACGGCTGACCGATTGGCTTCAGACCAAGACTGCCGCCTGATGCCCTTGCGCCGCATCCCCTGCGCCTACTATCGCGGCGGCACCTCGAAGGCGCTGATGTTTCGCGCCGCAGATCTCCCCGCTGAGCGCGCCGATTGGGACGCGGTGTTCCTCGCCGCAATGGGCGTGCCCGATCCTTCTGCGCGCAATCTCGATGGCATGGGGGGTGGTCTTTCCTCGCTCAACAAGGTCTGTGTGATCGGCACGCCGAGCCGCGCGGATGCCGACGTCGATTACACTTTCGCGCAATGTGCGGTGAAAGAGGCGAAGGTCGAATATGGCGGCAATTGCGGCAATATGTCCGCCGCCGTCGGGCCATTCGCGGTCGAGGAGGGGCTGGTCGCCGCTCCGCAGGACGGCGAGGCCTTGGTGCGTATCCACAATACCAACACCGGCAAGATCATCGTCGCCCGCTTCCCCGTCGAACAGGGCGCGCTGGCCGCATCCGGCGATCTCGCGATTGACGGTGTGGCAGGCACAGCCGCACCAATCCGGCTGGAGTTTCTGGCGCCGGGCGGGGCGAAGACGGGGAAATTGCTCCCCACTGGCCAGGCAGTGGATGTGATCGAAGGCGTGGAAGCCAGTTGCATCGATGCCGCCAACCCTTGCGTCTTCGTGGCAGCCGAAGCCCTCGGCAAGATGGGCAGCGAGACCTCGCAGGAGCTTGAAGCCGATGATCAGTTTCTCGCCCGCATGGCAGCAATCCGCGAGGCCGGGGCGCAGCTGATGGGCATTCCTGGCTCGGCAAGTGTGCCGCTGGTCGCAATGGTTTCGGCGGGGGGAAGCACTGCCGATATCCAGGTCCGCATGATCTCGATGGGCCAGCCCCACCGTGCCACTCCGATCACCGGAGCTATCTGTCTCGCCATCGCCGCACGCATTCCCGGCACGCTGCCGCATCGCCTCTGCGCGGCGAGCGAGGGCCCGATCCGTATCGCCCACCCCTCGGGCGTGACCATGGTCGATGCCGCGCTGGACGCTGCAGGCGAGGCGGAATACGGCGCGGTTTACCGGACGGCGCGGCGACTGTTCGAGGGAAGGGTGGTCTATAGGGCAGGTTGACTCTTTGGAGGAACCTCAGCATGGGCGGTCCATAATAGCACCGCAACAGTTTCATTAAGTCAAAATCACGGAGTGTGCAAAGTGTCCGCAAGCGAAGTCTGGGATGTCATCGTCGTCGGCGCCGGCAATGCCGCGCTGTGTGCTGCGCTGTCCGCGGCCGAACAGGGTGCCAAGGTCCTGGTGCTTGAGAAGGCCACCAAAGAAGACCGCGGCGGCAATTCCACCTTCACCGCTGGCGGCTTCCGCTTCTGCCACAGCGGCGTAGAGGACCTGCGCACCGATATCCTCGATGACATGACCGAGGGCGAATACAGCTCGATCGGCAACCTGCCGCCGCTGTCCGAAGACGAATTCATGGCGACCTTGATGAAAGTCACCGATCATCAGGCCGACGAGGAGCTTGGACGGATCCTTATTGGCCAGTCGCGCGAGACCATGCGCTGGATGCGCACCCACAAGATCCGTTTCATCCCGATGTTCGGCCGCCAGAGCTTCAAGATCGAGGGCAAGCACCACTTCTATGGCGGGGTGAACATCGAGGCGGTCGGCGGCGGCTGGGGGCTGGTCGACATGCTGGTTTCGGCCTGCGAGCGTATGGGCATCGAGATCCGCTACGAAACCGGCCTGCGCGACCTGATCCAGGACCAGAAGGGCC
>Ga0114974_10004679_pt1 | contig 10236 bp, 8 predicted proteins | sample S_130206_EF_Meta_FD_87318 | JGI IMG/M metagenome (GOLD analysis project Ga0114974, IMG submission 87318) | Freshwater microbial communities from Lake Simoncouche, Canada to study carbon cycling - S_130206_EF_MetaG | ecosystem: Environmental > Aquatic > Freshwater > Lake | place: Lake...
AAGCCCACCCGGGCAGCGCCTCCGGGGTGAAAGGGTTTGGTCATGGTGCCAAACTGCTCACGCAGTCCCGTCGGCTGGGATGCGGCAATGCCAATGGCCATTTGGGTGCGCGCGGGGTCAAGCCCGAGCAGGCGCGCGCAAGCGGCAGCGCTGCCCAGCATCCCGGTCGAGCCAGTGATGTGCCAGCCCCGGTCGTAATGGTCAGGGTAGATGGCATTGCCAACACGGCAGGACACCTCGATGCCGATGATCAATGCATCAATCAATTCGCGCCCCGATACTTTTAGGTGTTCGCCCAGTGCCAATAGCGCGGGCGCCACCGGGCCGGCCGGGTGGATGATGGTCTTGAGATGGGTGTCGTCAAAGTCAAAGGTGTGTGAGCTGATCCCGTTGAGCAGGGCAGCACTGGCCATGTCCACCTTGTCGCGACGCCCCAAAACCGAGGCCTGGGCTGATGGTGCCAGTTCCAGGACAGCGGCCAAAGCGGCCTGCATGGTCTCGTGGCCTGAAGGGCCTATCGCGCATCCAACCCAGTTGGCAAATGTGCGATGGGCTTCGCGCTCAACCGCATCGCTCCAGCCTTTGGACGGGTGGGTGGCCGCAAAACGCGCCAGGATTTCAGTGACCGCCGGTGCGTGGTGGTCTGCCTTGACAATGGTGTTGATGGCCATGTGTTTGCTCTTAAACGGTTGTTTGGGGTGCCAATATCTGGCCTTGAGAAAATCCGGCAGCCTGCAGGATGGCACGCTGACCGGTCAATTGACGGATGAATGCTCGAGCGAGTGCCGGACTGGTGGCATGCCTGGCCTGGCCGACAGCGTACACAGCAAGGTGCTGCACAGACTGTGGCAATGGGCCAGCCAGTGCCACACTGGCATTGGCCATGATTTCGGTCATTTGCACGACACCTATTTCGCCTTCGCCGGCACCTGCCGCCAACCGGGCCATGGCATGGTGTCCGCTGGGGTGAAAGTCCAGGCGTGGACGCAGTTGCGCATCAATGTCCAACTGCCTCAGCACCGTCATCAGCACCCCACCAGCCGTAGTGGCTGCCGGGTCAGGGCAAATGATCCGGGAGCAGCCGAGCAGGGTCGCGCGCAAGGCCGTCAGGCTGCTGACGTCCGGACAGGAGGTACCGGCGCGGACTGCAATGCCGGTTCCCACCGAACCCAGGTTCTGGCGTGACCCGGTCAGGACCAGTGAGGCGACTTCAAGCTCGCCGATAAGGGCCTCTGTCAGCACGATCACATCCGCTTGTTCGCCAGCCAAGAGGCGCGCCTTCAGGGTCTGCACACCGCCGTAGGTGGCGTGAATCAGACAGCCGTGCTCCGCCTGAAAATCAGGCGCAAGCCCGGCCACCACCGACTGCGCCGCGCCGGCGCTAAAAATATTGACATTGGCCAAGCCATGCCCCTGGTGAAAATATGCGCCCGCTCAGCCATCAATCCAGACAGCGGCTAACGTGCCAGCTTCATGCCGGCCTGCTGGAATTGCACGCGCATGTCTTTTTCAATCTGATCGATCGCCTTACCCAATTGGGCGCCGTTGGCGTAACTGTCTTCGAGTTGGTTGTCAGCCACGTATTTTTTCCAGGAAGCGGTCTGGCCCAGTTTGGCAAACAGGTCTTCCCAATACAGCAGGGCTTCCTTCGGGACACCGGGTGGCGCCATGACAGCCCGGATCTGCGGCGTCGCCACAACATCAAAGCCCGCCTGCTTCAGGGTGGGTACGTTCGGATAACCCGGCAGCGGGGTTTCGGCAATTTGCGCCAGCACCCGCAACTTACCCGCGCGAACCTGTTCGCCAGCCTCCTGAGGCTCGATCACCATCATGTCGACATGGCCGCCGAGCAAGGCGGCGAGCCGCTCTCCGCCGCCTTGGAAAGACACGAATGCCCATTTGGTGCCGGTATGCTGCTGCAGGGTTTGGCGGATGATGTTGTCGCGCGAGGTCACCGAGCCGCCCGATTGCTTGAGTTCCCCGGGCTTGGCTTTAGCGGCGTCGATAAAGTCCTTCAAGGTCTTGAACGGGGAGTCGGCCCTTACGGCAAACACCGCTGGCTCAAGCAACAGGCGTGCAACCGGTGTCAGGTCTCGCAACGTGACGGCCGCCTCGCTGGTGGTGAGGGGGTTGGCGATCCAGACGCTGGTGATGAAGCCGAGGGTGTGAGGATCGCCTTTACGCTCCGCCACGGCGGCAGCCGCTACAGCACCATTGCCACCGGTCTTGTTCAGAACCTGCATGCGTACCGGCAACAGTTTTTCTTTTTCAAGCATTTGGGCAACCGCGCGGGCCAGCAGGTCATTGCCACCGCCCGGCCCGGTGTGGACGATGACATCCACGGTTTTGGTCGGCTTCCATTGCGCGTGCGCCAAGCCACCAACGGTAGCCAGGGCCACCATACCAAAAGCACAAATTAAGTTGCGAGCGATCAATTGCGTCTCCTGTGAGTTTGTTAAGAATCAACGGGTCAGGACTCTTGGTCAATCACCTGGACCCGTACCGAATTGAATTTTTTAACCAGCGGCACGATCAGCAAAAATGCTGCTACCAGCAGCAGGCCCGCCGGAATAGGCCTGAACAGTATGGACGGATCACCCTGCGACATCATGAGCGACTGCCTGAGCGCTTTTTCCATTGAGTCCCCCAGCACCAGCCCAAGGATCAGGGGCGCTGTCGGGAAGTCGAGCTTGCGCATTGCATAACCGAGCAATCCAAAGCCCACCAACAGTCCCAGATGGAACAGGCTGGAGTTGGCAGTGTAAACACCCACAATGGAGACGCCCAATATCAAGGGGTACATCAAATAGCCGGGCATCCGAAGCAGTTGCGCAAACAGGGCAACCAAGGGCAGGTTCAGGATCAGCAACACAAAATTACCGATGTACATGCTGGCAACCAGACCCCAGAACAGGGCGGGGCTTTCCTCAATAAACAGTGGGCCAGGCTTGAACCCCCACAGCACCAGCGCCGCCAGCAATATGGCTGTGGTGCCGCTTCCAGGAATGCCCAGTGTCAACAGTGGCACCAAGGCGCCAGCGGTTTCAGCGTTGTTGGCGCCCTCCGGGGCAGCCACGCCTTCAATCACGCCGGTGCCGAACTTTTCAGGATGCTTGGATACCGCCTTCTCAATGCCATAGCAAAGAAAAGACGATATTGTGGAGCCCGCACCGGGCAAAATCCCGATCAAAAAGCCGAGCACCGAGCCGTTCAAAAAGGCGAACCGGCAGTCCTTCATGTCCTGCCATGTGGGCATCAGATTTTTCAGTCCTTTGGGGACCGGGAGCATGTCCAGCGGCTTTTCTGGCTCCATGTTGGCCATCACCTCGCCAACTGCAAAAATTCCAATGGCGACAATCACGAAATCAATACCGCCCAACAACTCGATCTGACCAAACGTGAACCGGGATGTTGCCGTGAACAGATCGGTTCCCATGCTGGCAATCCACAGACCGACCATCATGGACAGCAGTGCCTTGGTCAGTGAGTCGCCAGCGAGCAACACCACCATAGCCAAGCCCAGAACCATCAGGGCAAAGTACTCTGGTGAACTGAAGGCCAGCGTCAATTTTGCCAACGGCGGGGCAATCACCATCAGGGCAACCACGCCAAAGGTACCTGCAATAAAAGAGGCGATGGCGCTCATGCCCAATGCTGCGCCGGCACGTCCCTTTCGCGCCATTTGGTAGCCGTCAAGACAGGTCACCACAGAGGCGGATTCTCCAGGCACGTTGAGCAGGATCGAGGTCGTCGAGCCCCCGTATTTGGCGCCATAGTAAATGCCGGCGAGCATGATCATGGCGCCGGTGGGCTCCATCTTGAAGGTCAGCGGAAGCAGCATCGCAATCGTGGCTGGGGGGCCAAGGCCAGGCAGGACCCCAACCACCGTTCCCAAAAAGCAGCCCGCCAAACACAAGGCCAGGTTTATCGGTGTCAGAGCCACCGAAAAACCCTGCATCAAACCATTCATTACATCCATTGTGGCAACCAACTGTTTATTTGTTCAACCACAAGCCGGCCGGCAATTGGAGATCAAGACCCCAGCTGAAAATGGCGTAGAAGCCAACTGCCCCACCGATGGCAAAGCACAGTGCCAGCACCTTCGGCTGCCGAAACATCACGGCAATGATGAACCAGGTGAGCGAACCAAACGCGACGACAAAGCCGACATATTTAAGGGATGCCACACAGACCGCCAGGGCAAGCCAGCAGGTCATCGCCCGCCGCATCTCGGCCCATTTGAGTTGCTTGACCTTTGCCGCCGGGTCATGCTTGAGCACCGTGCCCAAAACGAGCAGGAGCGAAATCACCACCATGGCGCCACCGTACCAGAGCGGGAAGAAGCCGGCACCAGGCCCGTCTTCAGCCATGTAAGACCATTGCGCGGCCTTGCTGACGATGTAAGTGCCTAACGCGGCCAAGGCCAGGCCGGCCCAAAAATCGCTTTTTCGGGTGAATGAACTCAAGCCTTGGCTCCTTTGCTTGCTCACATTAATGCCCGAGCTGGGCGTAGCGGCCAATTTCCACCAGCTCAGCGATGGTACCGCCAGGGTCACGGAATTTGACAGGGATCACGCCCGGGTCACTGATGAGCTGACAGCCCAGGCTCTTTATCCTTGTGGTGGATTGCTCGAGATCCTCAACTTCGACTGCGAAGTGGTGAATGCAGGGACCATCCCCAGATGCAGTGGACTCTGCCGATGTCGTACCCGCGTCGTACTTGATCAATGTGAAGTCGATCTCGCCGTCAGTCATGTGCCTCGACGTGTGGTCACGTGTTTTCTTGGTCTCGGTGTCACGAAAGCCGAACAGCTTGATATAAAAATCACCGACCGCCTTGATGTCCTCGACCTTGAGCGATATGTGCGTGATACGGTTGATTTTGTGTTCGCCGGCGTCAACGTTGTAGCGGCCGATTTCAACCAATTCGGCCATAGTGCCGCCGGGCGCAATGAATTTGACCGGGATAACCCCTTGGTCACTGATCACAACGCAACCATTGGCTTTGATCTCTTCTGTGGCGATGGCCATATCCTCGACTTCGATGCCGAAATGGTGAATGCATGGCCCACGGCCCGCCGCCGTTGACTCCATTGAATTCGCATCCTGGTCGTAACTGATCAAGGTGAAGTCAATCTCTCCGTCCGTCATGTGCCGCGATGTGTGGTCGCGGGTCTTTTTTGTGACAGCGTCCTGAAAGTTAAACATGGTCTGGTAAAAATCACCGGATTTCCGGATGTCTTCGACCTTCAAAGACAGATGAACGATGCGACTCACTTAAACATTCTCCAGAGGACAGGTTACGCAAGAGGGACTTTGAAAAGCCAATAAGTTGCATATTGGCAGAATTTACTGCCTCTGTAAAATGCAATCTTTTTCACCATTAATGCGTTTGACACATGAATTTTGACCTGCCGGATTTGCGTGCCTTCATCGCGGTGGCAAAACATGGCAGTTTTCATGCGGCGGCAGATGAACTACACCTGTCACAGCCGGCTTTGTCTAGGCGCATCGAGAAACTTGAATCTGCGCTGGGCGTGCGGTTGTTCAACCGAACCACACGCAAAGTTGACTTGACGACCGTGGGCCGCGAGTTCTCCCATCGTGCCCAAGACGTTTTGAACAACCTCGAGCAGTCGTTGCTGGGCATACGCAACCTGGCCACCCACGCCAGTGGAGAGGTCACCATCGCCTGCATCCCGTCGGCAGTGCGCTATTTTCTGCCAGACATCATCAAGGCCTACCACCTGCGTTTCCCACGAATCATGCTGCGAATCATTGACCAAGGGGCCAACGAAGTACTGACCACAGTGCTGCGCAACGAGGCCGATTTCGGTTTGAACTACATTGGAACGCAAGAGCCTGACCTTGAATTTGAACCCATCCTGAAAGAGCCCTTCGTGGTGGCATGCCGGTTTGACCATCCTCTGGCAAGCAGAAGGGAAGTGACTTGGTCGGATTTGACGACATTCGAATACATGTCGGTCACCAAGGACAGTGGCAACCGGTTTCTGCTGGATCTTGCGCTGGCCGACAACCCAACGCGGCCGCGCTGGTACTGCGAAGCCCAACATGTGTCCACCCTGGTCAGTCTGGTGGAGGCCGGCATGGGTGTGGCGGCGGTACCCCGATTGGCGATGCCGCCACATGGTCATCCTACGCTGGTCAGCGTGCCACTGGTCGAGCCCGTGATTTCCCGCACCGTAGGACTCATACGCCGGCGCGGGCGGACTTTGTCGCCGGGCGCGCAGCAACTCTATGATCAATTGCTCGCGCTAGGACCCCAATCAAGGAAAGATGCTGCTGCCGACACCGCGCCGGTCGGCGCGAAGCCAAGAGTCAGATCCAAGCAACCCAAGGGCCGGGTGGGCGCTGTGCAGGCTGGCATCGCGCCAGCTAGGCAGACATAACGGTGTCTTGGAAGGGTACCGTGGACGAATCAACTGAGCAGCGCCAATGCGACCGAGCCTTACTGACAGCCCGGGCTGAAGTGGCCAAGCAAGAGGGTGACGTCGTTCCTTCGCCTTGTATTTCAGTGTGCCGAATCAGCGCGGGGGACGGCTTCTGCGAAGGCTGCTTCAGGACGCTTGGCGAGGTTTCCGGCTGGGCTCGTTCGAGCCCAACGGCCAAGCGGCTGCTTTGGCGCACCATTCTTCAGCGAATGGATGCCAAACGGCCCTGACCAGGCCGGCCGATGCGGGCTGAAGAAACTCGTCATCACGCATTCACAACCACCCGCAACACCTCCTGGCCATAGGCCTCCAGTTTTTTGGCGCCAATGCCACTGACGCCCTGCAACTCGTCCAGCGAATGGGGTGCCAGTTCGGCAATGGCAAGCAGGGTGGCGTCGTGAAAAATCACATAAGCCGGCAGGTTGTGCTCACGCGCCACTTCAGCGCGCCAGGCCTTGAGCGCCAGGTAGCGGCTTTGCCCGTCGGCGTCCAGGGTCGCCGGCAGCGGGGCTGCGGCGGCGCCACGCTTGGCCTTGCGCTGGCCGGGTGTTGACACCGATTGGCGCAGGCGCACCGCCACCTCGCCCTTGAGCACGGCGCGCGAGGCGTCGGTCAGTTGCAGGGTGTTAAAGGCTTCGGCGTCTACCGCCACCGCGCCGATGGCAATCAGCTGGCGCAGCACGCCGCGCAGTTGCACCTCGGTCAGCTCGGTGCCAATGCCAAAGGTGCTCAGGCGTTCGTGGCCACGCTGCGTCACCTTGTCAGTCACCTTGCCCCGCAGGATGTCCATGATGTGACCGGCGCCGTAGCTGATGCCGCCCATCTGCTGGACCCGGTAAACGGTGCTCAGCAGCTTGCGCGCGGCATCGGTTCCGTCCCACACGTCGGGGGGCTGCAGGCAGTTGTCGCAGTTGCCACAGGGCTGGCTGGCCTCTCCAAAATAGGCCAGCAGGCGCACGCGGCGGCAGTCGGTGGCCTCGGCCAGGCCCAGCAAGGCGTCGAGTTTGCCGCGCAGCCCCTGCTTGAATTCTTCGCCGGCGGGGCTCTCGTCAATCATGCGGCGCTGGTTCACCACGTCTTGCAGGCCGTAGCACATCCAGGCGTCGGCGGCAGCACCATCGCGCCCGGCGCGGCCCGTCTCCTGGTAATAGCCTTCAATGTTTTTCGGCATGTCCAAGTGCGCCACAAAGCGCACATCGGGCTTGTCGATGCCCATGCCAAAAGCGATGGTGGCCACCATCACAATACCTTCGCTGCGCGAAAAGCGGTCCTGGTTGGCCTGGCGAACCTGGCCTTCCAGGCCCGCGTGGTAAGGCAGGGCGTCGATCCCCTCGTCACACAGCAGCTGGGCCACCTCTTCCACCCGCCTGCGAGACTGGCAGTAGACGATGCCAGCGTCCCCGGTGTGCTCCTGGGTGATGAAGCGCATGAGCTGCTGAGTAGCGTCTTTTTTCTCGACGATGGTGTAGCGGATGTTGGGTCGGTCAAAGCTGCTGACAAACAGACGCGCCGCCTGCAGTTGCAGCCGCTCGATGATGTCGGCGCGAGTCAGGTCGTCGGCAGTGGCGGTCAGTGCGATGCGCGGCACTGTGCCAAAGCGTTCGTGCAGCACGGTCAGGGCGCGGTACTCGGGCCTGAAGTCATGGCCCCACTGGCTCACGCAATGCGCTTCGTCAATCGCAAACAGGGCCAAGCCACCACGCTCAAACAGGGCGTCCAGCTGCGCCAGGAAACGCGGCGTGGTGATGCGCTCGGGCGCGGCATACAGCAAAGTGATGTCGCCACGCAGCAGGCGCTTTTCCACCTGGGCCGCCTCTTCGCCCGACAGCGACGAATTCAAAAAGGCAGCGCTGACACCCGCCTCAGCCAGCGCGCCCACCTGATCATGCATCAGCGCGATGAGCGGAGAGATAACGATGGTGACGCCCTGCCCGGCTCGTTGGCGCGCCAGGGCGGGAATCTGGTAACACAGTGATTTGCCGCCGCCGGTGGGCATCAACACCAGCGCATCGCCGCCGCTGGCCACGTGCTCGATGATGGCTTGCTGGGGGCCTCGGAACTCGAGATAGCCAAAGACTTCCCGAAGGATGGTGTGACAGACCGTAGCCTGCTGCGTCAGGCTCAAGTTACAGGCGCCCCCGTGCAGCGACTATTGAAGCCCGACCGTTCGGCAGCTTGGGTAAAGGAGGCAAGGAATGTCGCATGGCCCCATTGTCTGGCGGAATTGGCGCTTGCCCCCGCTCAGGCCCGGTGCAAGACCAACACTTTTTGCAAGGCCGGGCGCTCGCCCATGCGCTGAAAATGAGCCTGCACAGCCGGAAAACCCGCAATGTCCACGCCGTCGCCCGCCAACCAGTTCGCGATGGTGAACAAATAGGCGTCGCACACGCTGTAAGCATTACCCAACACCCAAGGGCCCAACAGCATGTCGCGCTCGATCAGCGCAAAGGAATCGGCCATGTTCTGCGGCACCTTTTGCTTCAGGGACTCTACGGCGGCCGCATCGTCGGTCCAGCGTGCTCCCCGCGTTTTGTGAGCGTGCGCCACGTGAACGGTCGAGCATAGGTAGCTGTTGAAAGCCTGGGCGCGAGCAAAAGCGTACGGTTCTGTGGGGGCCAAGGCGGCTGCCGGAAAGCATTGCGCCACGTAAGCCAAAATGGCCGGGGTCTCGGTTAACACCCCATGGTCTGTCACCAGGACCGGCACACGGGCTTTTGGGTTGACCGACAAAAACTCTGGGCGCTTCTGTTCGCCGTTAGCGAAATCCAGGCGCACTGCCTCGTAATTGGCGCCCGCCTCTTCCAGCGCAATGTGTGCCGCCATGGCGCAAGTGCCTGGGGCGAAATAAAGCTTCAGCATGTCTATGTCCTTTGTGTCATTGCGGCGCGGCGCGACGCTGTGCCAATATAAACGCCCCAAGCGCCAGCAGGCTGATTACCAGCAGCAGCCAGATGCCACTGGTGTAACCGGCCACAGGCGTCCACAACAAGCCCAACAGCAGTGGTGCGGCGGCACGTGCCAGCGCCTGCGGCACGCCTAAGGCACCATTGAGCGAGGCCATGTGCTCGCGGCTGACATACAAGGCCATGGCGGTGCCCTTCACAATGGTGAGCATCCCGTTGCCAATTCCCCACAGCAGCACGAAAACCAGCATTAGCCCGCCTTGCCAAGCCCCCAAAGTTGGAGCGGCCAGCAGCGCCAATAAGGCCAGCGGCAACAGGGTCAGAATGAGGCGGTTGGCACGGTGCACATCCAGATGGTGCTCAAAAAAGTACATCAGCAGGCGGCCGGCCACCTGAATCACGCCAATGCTGGCCGGCACCGCAATGGCCCATGCTTCGCTCATACCGTGCTCACGCAACAGGTTCACCATGTGTGCCGGCAACGCCACGGTGATCGCCATCATGAGCACCAAAAATAAGCCCACCAGCGCAAACGTGGGGCTGCGCAAGTACTGGGACAAAGGGGCGCTGGCCGGCTGATCGGGGGTCATCAATCGCCGGGACAGCGGCGCATGTCGCAGCGCCTGCCAATGCACTGGCAGGCAGATCAACAGGTGCAGTGCCGCCAGCACCAGCACCGCATTGCGCCAGCCAAAGCTGGCCATCAGCCAGGCAATCAAGGGGATGAACACCGTGCTGGCCAGGCCGCCCAAAAAGGTCATGGTGATGATGGCACGTCGAAAATCCTCCGGGTAGCGGCGGGTCACCACCGCAAACACCGGTTGATACAGCATGGCGGACATGGCCGCGCCCAGAGCGGCCCAAGCCAAGTAAAAACCGAC
>Ga0114974_10004680_pt1 | contig 10236 bp, 8 predicted proteins | sample S_130206_EF_Meta_FD_87318 | JGI IMG/M metagenome (GOLD analysis project Ga0114974, IMG submission 87318) | Freshwater microbial communities from Lake Simoncouche, Canada to study carbon cycling - S_130206_EF_MetaG | ecosystem: Environmental > Aquatic > Freshwater > Lake | place: Lake...
GGCGTCACCGGCAGCGCCGGCAAGACTTCGACGAAAAACCTCCTCGCCTTACTGCTTGGAGCTAGAGCGGAAGCTAGCCCCGTTCTGGCGACTGAAGGAAATCTTAATAATCACCTGGGCGTACCTCTTACGCTTACAAAATTGGAGCCGACCCGGCATCAATTTGCGGTGATCGAAGCTGGCATCAGCGCACCAGGCGATATGGCCGTACTTGCGGGGATGATCGAGCCGGATATCGCTGTTACCACGCTGGTCGCAGCGGCGCATATCAAAGAACTGGGTTCGCTCGAGGGTGTTGCTTTGGAGAAATCGCGACTTTCCGCGGCGGTGAGACCTCCAGGTGTCGCGATATATCCTGCGCAATGCGCAGTTTTTTCAGCGTTCCGAGAACTTGCGGTTTCGCACATCAAGGTGGAACCGGTCGGGCAGCATGCAGGGCGAAACTCTCGTTTGAACTCGTTCGGTTTTGTTCTCACACAATCAGCAGAAAGGACGCACCTTGAGCTGTTGTGGGGAGATGGTAATACCTCGGCATTTACGCTGCGACGCGTAACCGATGGAATGGCGCAAAATGCGGCACTGGCGATCAGCGCGGCACTGCACCTCGGAGTGAGTGCTATTGCGATTCAAGAACGCTTGCAGACTTATGCACCGGCTGCGATGCGCGGTGAATGGCGGCGAGTCTTGGGGCGTTTGCTCTATCTTGATTGCTACAACGCCAACCCTGCATCGATGCGGGATGCGCTGGTCACATTTCGCGCGGTTGCCCCAGCGGCGCAACCACGACTTTATGTGATCGGCGGTATGGAGGAGCTCGGGGCGGAAGCGGCTCGTTATCACCATGAGTTGGGACGATTGATCGAGTTGCGCGCAGGGGATAGGCTTGTGACGATGGGAGATTATGCGGACGAACTTCGTGCCGGGGCTATTGAGCAAGGCCTGAATACCGCGCAAATTTCAGTGGTAACAACGCATGCAGACATTGCCGCGGCGATCTCGGGTTTCCACGGGGCAATTTTTGTTAAAGGTAGTCGTCGTTATCAACTTGAGGCGGCTCTTGGCGCACTCCTAGAACCTATTTCGTCATGCTAAGTTATCTGGCTAATTTCGAAGAATTTTACGGTCCACTACGCGTGTTTCGGTCACTGACATTTCGTACCGTAGGCGCGACAGTGACCGCCGCGATGATTGGCTTTATCATCGGACCTTGGCTCATTGCCAAGTTGCGAAAATTGAAGTTCGGCCAGCACTACGACGACGATCGGACGGGTGATCTCGCCCAACGCTTTGATAAAAAAAACACTCCTACGATGGGGGGGCTACTTATTTTTGCGGCCGTGTTTGGCTCATCGGTGCTTTGGGCGGAACCCAAGATTTGGGTGGGTATCGCGCTATTTGTTTATGCGGCACTCACCGCAGTCGGTTTTCGCGATGATTGGCTCAAAGTCGTGCACAAAAATCGCAACGGAATCTCTTCGAGGGAGAAAATTTTTTGGCAGACCTTAGTCACGGTTGTCGCGCTGGGCCTGCTACTCTGGCACCCCGCGAGCGCGGAAAAAATCCGAGAGCTGTGGGTCCCGTTTGTGAAACATCCGATTTATGTGTTCTCGGGCGTGATCGGACTACCGGCACTGTTTATTTTCATCTACCTGTGGCTTGTGGGTTTTAGTAACGCGATCAACCTGACGGACGGATTGGATGGGCTAGCGATCGGTTGCACAATCTCAGTGTCACTCGTGTACGGGATTTTGGCGTACGTCGCCGGCAACGTGATCATTTCAGATTATCTTTTGATCCCCTATGTGGCGGGCGTGGGTGAACTGACGGTGGTTTGTGGAGCGCTGGTGGGCGCGGGGCTTGCGTTTCTTTGGTACAATTCTTTCCCGGCGGAAGTTTTCATGGGCGACACGGGCTCGCTGGCGCTCGGTGGTTTAATCGGAATCATGGCGTTTATGGTGCAGCAGCCCCTGACGCTACTTATTGTAGGCGGAGTTTTCGTGTGGGAGGCAGTCTCGGTCATGATCCAAGTGTCGGTGTTTAAATACACCAAACGACGAAGTGCGACTGGGGAAGGTAAACGATTTTTCCTGATGGCACCGATCCATCATCATTTCCAAAAAAAGGGGTGGCCCGAGACTAAGGTCGTTCTGCGGTTTTGGGTTTTATCGCTGATCTTCGCCCTCGTTGGACTCGGCACGCTGAAGCTGCGTTAAACTCAAACTGTTTACCTGAAAAACTCACCTGAATTTCCCTCTAGATTGAACGTGCGTTTCTTATCCTGAACAACCATCTACTTTAACTATGAAAATCATCCGTGTCTTTGGCGTAGTCGTGGGCATCCACCTTTTTGCGCTCATGCTCATTTTCGCTAATCCTGGTTGCAGCTCGACGAGCAAACCAGCCCCCACGCCGGCGGATACCGCAGCCGCTGCCTCTCCGGCCGCTCCCGTGGTGAGCGTGCCGCTCTCAGGAGGCTCCTCCACCGCGACGGAATCTTCCCTGACGGCTGCGCCGCTCGGGGCTGAACCTATGAGCAATGCAATCGGTGGCGTGCGTTTCACGCCTACCCGTCCCGGTACTCCTGCGGCCAGCGCCCTTGAGGCCGCACCTATGGCCAATGTTACTCCGGCCTCCACCTATGTCGTAGTAAAAAATGACAACCTTTCGAGCATCGCGAAGAAAAACCATATCACGGTAACCGAACTCGCTGCGGCCAATAACATCAAAGTCGGTCAATCTCTGCGTCTTGGCCAAAAATTGATCATCCCCGGCAAGGCTCCCGCGGTGGGTACGCCAACCTCGCCAGCAGCCGCTCCGGCCAAGGCGCTTACGCCCTCCACCAATGCCGCTCTCAAGCCGGCGGGAGACGCCGTTTCACATACGGTCAAAATGGGTGAGTCGCTGGGCGCAATCGCGCGCAAGTACGGAGTTCGTCAGGGCGATATTGCCGTCGCCAATAACATTACCGACCCGCAAAAAATTACCGCCGGTCAGATTCTCTCGATACCCGCTCCGACGGCGGCCAACAAAGCCAAAGCTACCGGAAAGTCGGCGGATACCGCCAAGGCTCCTGAACCTATGAAGCCGCTGTTTGTCGTCCCTCCCGTTGAGCAAGATCTTGATGCAGGGTTGAAGCCTGCGACCGGCGCTGAAGTGCCCATCATCAAGGTCGAGGAAGCCCCTGCGCCTAAGCCTTAAACGAATTCATGTTGCACGCGTTCGCCGATCCTTTCCGCGTATTCGTTATTAGCTTTTTGCCTTTTTGAGCCTGCCATGTCGACTGCGCCCGTCGCTCCGTCTCGTGCCTACCAGCTCATTAATCCCGCCGCGTTGATTGCTGTCTGTTGCATTGGGCTAACGATTTTAGGCCTAACAATTTTGTTCAGTGCCAGCGCATCGTTTAAACAAGGACCGTATTATTATCTCAATAAGCAGATTCTCGGGGTGTTCATGGCTGGCGCGCTATGTTTTGTCGCCAGTCGGATCAATCTTGATTATGCGAGACGTTACTCTTGGTGGATCGCCGGTATTGCTTTGTTTCTTTTGGTACTGGTGCTAATTCCTCGTTTGGGAATTTCGGTGAAGGGCAGCCGCCGTTGGTTGGGGTTCGGTTCGGTGCGATTGCAAGTTTCAGAATTTGCGAAGCTCGCGCTGGTGTTTTGTCTTTCGCATTACCTCGCGTTGAATCAGACACGCATTAGCGAACTTGTGCGTGGTTATTTTTTACCGCTGGGATTGATTGGTGCGTTCGTGGGCTTGATCGTACTTGAGCCGGATTTCGGTACGGCAGCGCTTGCTCTGGTGGTGGGGCTCACGTTGCTATTTTTGGCCGGTGCAAAATGGCGCTATATTGTGCCGACCGTAGGACTCGCGATTTTATTTTTCGCGGTGATGGTGATTCACAATCCGAATCGACTGCGGCGTTTTGTCGCATTTCTCGATGTCGAAGGTAACAAACAGGGCGGGACCTATCAATTGTACCAAGCCTTAGCGGCGTACGCGGCCGGTGGCACCGAAGGCGCCGGGCTGGGGCAGGGGCGACAACAACTCAACTTTTTGCCTGAAGCTCACACGGATTTTATTTTTGCGGTCGTCGGCGAGGAACTTGGGTTATGGTTTACGCTCGGCGTAGTGGCGGTTTTTGCGACGATATTCATCGCTGGACTCGTTCATCTGCGTCGTGCGCCTAACCTCTTTCATTTCTTACTCGTGACCGGTTGCCTCATGTTGATCTGTTTGCAGTCGATCGTGAATCTCGGGGTCGTTACCGGCGTTTTTCCCACCAAGGGTATGTCGCTACCCTTTATCAGTGCTGGGCTCTCGAACCTGTTGCTCATGGGGTTGCTGGTGGGCATCATCCTCAACACGCAACGCACGTGGGGTCGTGCGGTACTTGCCGAAAAATCGCGCTCAATGCGCGAGGTACTAGGTTAAGTATCGGGCAGCACCGTTTACGTAAACTTCCATGAGCCACTTTCTCATCTCTTGTGGTGGCACCGGCGGACATCTTTCACCGGGCATCGCTCTGGCCGAAGGGCTCACGGCCCGTGGCCACACTGCCACGTTGTTAATCAGTCAGAAAAAAGTGGACGCCCGTCTCATTGAGAAATATCCGCAGATGCATTTTGCCCGCATACCGGGTTCGGGGTTTTCTTGGCGCCCAATCGCTCTTGCGCGTTGTTTCTTTGCGCAATTTCGGGCGGTGCGGTTTTGCCGCGGGCTCATCCGGCAGACTGCACCGGTCGGTATTGTGGGCTTTGGCGGCTTTACTTCGGCACCTATCGTGTTGGCAGGCAAATGGGCTCGGTTACCGGTAGTGTTGCATGAATCCAATCGGGTGCCGGGTCTGGCGATTCGTTGGTTGGGGCGTTTAGCCACGCTCGTTTATCTGCCGCCAGGGGTGCTGCTTCCTCGCCTGCAAGCCTCCTCTATTCGGTACGCGGCTCCACCGGTGCGGCGTGAGATCGTGCGGACCTCATCAGTAGAAGCACGTCTGGCGTTGGGGCTAGATCCAATGCGTAAGGTGCTCGTCTTACTCGGTGGCAGCCAAGGCGCGAGCGCCCTTAATCAATGGGCGCGGGCACACGTTGAGTCCCTCGCGCATGAAGGAGTGCAGCTTTATTGTGTCACCGGATTGGGCAAAGGTGCGACCGAGTCGCTCACGCTCAAAACTAAAATGGGCGAGCCGATCTGTGCGATGTTTGTGCCGTTCAGCGATCGCGTGGCCCAACTGCTTTCCGCAGCCGATCTTGTCGTGTCTCGGGCTGGAGCCGGTTCCATCGCGGAACTGATTCGTTGTGAGACGCCGGCGATTCTAGTGCCTTTCCCTCAATCAGCCGACGATCACCAGCGGGCCAACGCAGCTTATTTTGAGCAGCAGGGCGGGGGCGGTGTAGTCGAACAGGTCGCTCTCGCGAAGCTAAGTAGCACCGTGCTTGATCTGATTTTTAACGACGGACTGCTTTCTAAATATCGTGCCCAGCTCAAAGCAATGGATGGCGCCGATCCGGTCGCTGCCATGGTCAACGATCTTGAGCGACTCGCGGCCTCGCCGGCGTGCGCCGCTTCGATTTCCTCCAAATCAGCTACATGAACCCAGTGAATCTAAATTCCGCCGATCAAGCCAATCTCGGCCTCGCGCGTGCGCATCACTGGGATGCATTTCACCAAGCGATGCGTCCCCGGCTCGGCGCTACGGCTAAATTTACGCGTGAAGAACCTCTCGCGGTAAAAACCACTATTCGTCTCGGTGGCTCCGCTCGGCTCTATGCCGAACCAGGCAGCGAAGAAGATATGCGCCTTTTGCTCAACGCAGCGGCGGCGGCCGGTATCGCGGTTTTACCGCTCGGCCGAGGTTCCAATCTCATCGTTCCGGACGCCGGGGTGGAGGCATTGGTGATTTCAATGGCTCATGAAAATTGGGCGAAATTTGAAGCACGTCCAGACGGTGCCGTTTGGGTGGGCGCTGGACTCAGATTGAAAAATCTGTGCGGCCTGGCGGCGAAGGCGGGATTAACGGGTTTTGAATTTCTCGAGGGTATACCGGGTAATGTAGGTGGAGCGCTGCGTATGAATGCCGGCGCGATGGGTGGCTGGATGTTCGACGTGGTTGAAGCGGTGCAACTCATCACGGCAAGTGGCGAAAGCCGAACTTTGGAGCGCGCGGCGATGCACGTGGATTATCGACACTGCGCCGAGTTGCATGATGCGATTGCTCTGGGCGCGTTGCTGCGTCCGTCCGCTCACGCCGATACCGAAGCGGTCGGTCGACAGATCGATGTTTATAAAAAAAAGCGTCAGGAATCCCAGCCACGCGAGCCCAGTGCAGGATGTATTTTCAAGAATCCACCAGGTAATTCAGCGGGTCGACTCATTGATCAGAGTGGACTCAAGGGCGAGCGGGTGGGGGACGCCGAGGTCTCGCCGATACATGCCAATTTCATGGTAAACCGAGGTGCGGCCACGAGCGCCGACTTGATCGAACTCGTGCGCCGGGTGCGTGCGCGCGTGCGCGTCGCCCAAGGGGTTGAGCTGGAGCCAGAAGTTTTGCTTTACGGCCAGCAATGGAAAGACGTGCTCTAAAAAGTGCATCTTCATATTTAAATTCATGAATTCACTTCCCGAAATCGCCGTGTTCGCCGGCGGCACCTCTTCAGAGCGCGAAGTCTCACTCGGCTCTGGTCTCGCGAGTGCGTGTGCGCTCGCTCGCTCTTTCCCGACGCGACTTTTTGAACTCACGGCTGATGCCTTGCCTGCTGGCCTCGATCCTAAGCGGCATGTAGTTTTTTCGACCTTGCATGGCGGGTTCGGTGAAGACGGTTCGATGCAACGTCTACTTGATGCGGCGGGTGTAGTTTATGCAGGGTGTGATGCGGCGAGCAGCGCGCTCACGATGGACAAGACGCGCACGAAAAATGCCGCGGCCTCGAGGGGGGTTCAGATCGGTCCGGGTGTAGTTTTTGACGCTAAAGTTGCCCCGACGGCGGATGAGCTGGTGGCTAAGCTGGGTGAGCAGGTGGTCCTCAAGCCCAATGATCAAGGCAGTAGCGTTGGTCTGACGATTAACGCCGGGCCCAGCGAACTCGCCGCTTCGCTCGCGCGACTCACGCCTGGTTCTTGGCTGGCGGAACGTCGCTTGATGGGCCGGGAGCTTTCGGTCGGTGTCCTGCGGGGCGCGGCGATGGGCGTGGTGGAGATTCGGCCCAAGTCTGGGGTTTATGATTACGCGAGTAAATATACCAAGGGTGCGACGGAGTATTTTGCGCCCGCACCGCTGGATGCGGCTACGACGCTGAGTGTCCAGCGCGCAGCTGAGACGGCCTTCGCCGCCTGTGGTTGTCGCGATTATGCTCGGGTGGATTTTATCCTGGTCGGTAGCTCCGAGCTTTATTTGCTCGAAATCAATACGCTCCCAGGCATGAAGGAAACGAGTTTGCTGCCGATGAGTGCGCGTTGTGCGGGGCTAGATTTCACGGCTTTGGCCCGTGAGTTGGTGTTGCCCGCACTGGGGCGTTTTTCCGCGGCTGTGGCTCGCTGAATTTCTTGCGAATCGATCCTAACAACAACCCTGCCGGCCGAAGCTGGAGAGACATTCCCCAGCCGGTGAAACCGCGCGCGATGTCGCGCGAGGGGCGGCGCCGGCTCGCAGCTTCTATTTTACGCTTTGCGGTAGCGGTAATCGTAATCGTGGGTGTGCTGGTGGGGATCTGGCAGGTGACTCATGAGCTGCGGGAAAGTCCCAACACGGCACCTGCAGCCGCAGCGGTGCCTTTGGGAGCGCCACGCCTTGAGACCGACGGGTTTCTCGGCGCAGATCCGGGGTGGCTTGCGCGTACGCTCGCCTTGCCGCGGGGTGCCTCGCTAATTGGCCTCGATCTCGATGAATTACGTGAGCGACTCCTAACTCACAGTCAGGTAAGGACGGCGGTTTTGACGAAGATTTTCCCCTCCTCGCTTCGGGTCCGTATCACCGAGCGCATGCCCGTTGCCCGGGTCATGGCCCAATTGGCTAACGGCGAACCCCAGGCTTTCCTCGTCGCGCGGGATGGCGTCGTGTTTCCCGGCATCGGGTATGAGATCGCGATGCTTAACTCGCTGCCATGGCTCGAGCCGATGAAGCTCGCGCGCACCGCAAACGGATTCCAGGCGATCGAGGGTATGGGTGCCGCATCCGATCTCATCGCCAAGGCCCAACTCGAAGCCGAGCACCTCTACTCCAGTTGGCGCGTAGTCTCGCTCGCACGACTTAATGCCGACGCCGAGATCGAGGTGCGTACGGCCTCGGGTGGCACGATTGTTTTCAGCGCGACCACCGATTATTTCACGCAACTCGCTAATCTCGACCTTACGCTCGATCGCATCGCCGTTCAAGGGGCGAGTTTTAAACGCATCAATCTGGCCAACGGTCGCGACGTCACAGTGACACTGGAAACGCCACTGCTGCCTTCAACCTCTGCAATCAGTAAATCTGCTCCTTCGACCAAAACCGGCGCGATGCCGGTCGGTTCGAAACCGTCCTCGCCCCATACCACCGCATTCGGTAATTTTTCCACCCAGCCCAAAAAAGCTCCGTGAGTTCCAAACCCACCTTCATCGGTGCCGTCGAAATCGGCACCTCCAAAGTCACCGCTCTCATCGGCGAATATAATGGTCGTGAACTCGCGATCATCGGACGCGGTGAATGTGCCTCCCGAGGCGTCATCAAGGGCGCCGTCGTTGATTACAAGGCCGCCAGTGAATGCACGCACAGTGCCCTCGAGCTCGCTGAACGCGATGCCGGTGAACGCATCGAATTGGTGTTTCTCGCCCAAACGGGTGGACACCTCGAAGGCTTTTATAACGAAGCCTCTGTAAACGTGAAATCGGCCGATAATATGATCGAGCGCGAAGACATTCGTACCGTTTGCGATTTGGCCAAATCCAAGGATCTGCCTTCTGGACGTATGGTCGTGCACCATATTCGCCGCCCGTTCCGCGTCGACGGTCGCTTGGTTCCGACCTCACCAGAAAATCTCGTCGGTCAAAAACTCGAAGTCGGTTATTGGACCGTCCACGGCCAAGAACAACGCCTCGCCGATAACATCCACGTCATTCGCGGATTTAATTTAGAAGTGCGTGAACTCGTGCTTTCTAGTCTCGCCTCGGGTCACATGGTCACCACCGCCGAAGAACGCCAAAACGGCGTGCTCGTCATCGACATCGGCGCCGGTACTACTGATTTTGTGCTCTATCGTGATGGCGTCGCGCACACCACCGGCGTTGTCCCGGTCGGCGGCTCGCACCTCACCAACGATCTCAGCCTCGGTCTCCGTCTCACTGACGGCCAAGCCGATAAACTTAAACTCCGTCACGGGCGCGCCATGCTCCAAGCCCGTGATAAAACCGAAAAAGTCTGGCTCGACGGCAACTTCGCCATCGGTGACCGCCAATTTCCACGTTACGCCATCGAGCAAATTACGTCAGCCCGAATTTGGGAATTGCTCGAAGTCGTGAAGAAAAAACTGGGTCACAGCTTCTCGCCCGAAACCTGCCAGGCCGGCGTCGTCTTGACCGGCGGCACGGCCAAAATCCCCGACATCGCTGAATGCGCGGCTAAAGTTTTTAACGTTCCTGCTCACTTGGGCGAAGCGCCCACGTGGGTGGTGGAGAATCTCCGCGATCCTGGCTATCACACTGCGCTCGGCTTGCTCTATTACGGGATCAGTACTCAGGGTGAAAAATCGGCGCCCGTGCGGCGCAAATCGGGTTTCTTGCACAGCGTTTCACGTCTCTTCACCACTTCCTAAGCTGCGCCCATGAATCCCTCCGAATTGCCCCTCGATTCTCAGCTCCTCGCGGATCGCAGCGTCGCCATCAAACTCGTCGGTGTCGGCGGCGGCGGCTCCAACGCCGTGGACCGTCTCAAGATGGAAAACCTCGAGCGGCTCCAACTCGCCGTGATCAATACGGATCATCAGGCGCTCTCGAGCTCTCCGGTGCAGGACAAGGTGCTGATCGGCATGAGCGTCACCCGCGGTCTCGGAGCCGGTGGTGACCCTGAACTCGGACGTGAAGCCGCCGAGGCTGACCGGGAAAAAATCTCAACTGTCGTCAAAGACTGTGACCTCGTTTTTTTGATCGCGGGTATGGGCGGTGGCACGGGTAGCGGCGCCGCCCCCGTTGTCGCCGAAATTGCCGCCGAGACAGGCGCCCTCGTTATCGCCTTTGTCACGATGCCTTTCAGCTTCGAGGGTGGAC
>Ga0114974_10004683_pt1 | contig 10234 bp, 8 predicted proteins | sample S_130206_EF_Meta_FD_87318 | JGI IMG/M metagenome (GOLD analysis project Ga0114974, IMG submission 87318) | Freshwater microbial communities from Lake Simoncouche, Canada to study carbon cycling - S_130206_EF_MetaG | ecosystem: Environmental > Aquatic > Freshwater > Lake | place: Lake...
GGCTTCGTGGACGACGATGCCTCCCTGCAAGACAGCCGATTTGCTGGCTTTGAGGTCCTTGGCCGCGTCAATCAAGCAGCTCGCGAAGTATCCAAACGCCGGGTGGATGATGTGATTGTGCAGTCGGGCAACATCTCCGGCAAAGTCTTTCGGAAACTGTTTGACGAGTGCACCGAAGCCGGCGCAACAGTAAAGGTGATTCCCGCCATCGACGAAATGCTTGGGAGTTCTGCGAGTGGCTCGCACGTTCGTCTCCGCTCGGTGGAAATCAAAGACTTGCTCCGCCGCGAACCCGTGCAGCTCGACGCCGACGCCATCCGCATGCTCGTCGAGGGCCGCACCGTGCTCGTGACAGGGGCTGGCGGCTCGATCGGCTCCGAAATCTGCCGCCAAGTGCTGCGATTCCGTCCTCAAAAACTGCTGCTGGTCGATCAGGGCGAAAATGCAATGTTTCTCATCGAGCAGGAATTTTCTGCGATGAAGCCCCTGCCTCCTTTTGAACCTTTGATTGCCGATATCACCGACTCCGATCGCATATCGCAGATCCTGGCCTCGCATCAGCCCTATGTCATCTTCCACGCAGCGGCTCACAAGCATGTGCCCATGATGGAGTGGAACCCCTCCGAGGCAATCAAAAACAACTGCCTAGGCACGCGGCTTTTGGCCCGCTTGGCCGACGAGCATGGCGTGCGCGAGTTCGTCATGATTTCGACTGACAAGGCGGTGAATCCGACTAGCGTGATGGGGTGTTCGAAGCTCATCGCCGAGCGATATGTGCAGGCCTTCGCCAAAACATCCAAGACCAAATTTATCGTGGTGCGTTTCGGAAATGTGCTGGCCAGCAACGGCAGCGTGGTGCCGACGTTTCAAGAACAGATCCGCCGCGGCGGTCCGATCACTATCACCGACCCATCGATCGAGCGTTATTTCATGACAATCCCCGAAGCCTCGCAATTGGTGTTGCAAGCAGCGGCCATGGCGCAGGGCGGGGAGATCTTTGTGCTCGACATGGGAGAGAGCGTGAAGATCGTGGATTTGGCCCGCGATTTGATCTCGCTTTCGGGGCTCCAACCCGACGACATCGAAATCGTGTATACGGGGCTAAGGCCCGGTGAAAAGCTCTTCGAAGAACTCTACTTCGACTCAGAGCGACGCGTTCGCACGGGCCATCCGAAAGTGTTTGCTGCCATGCATCGGCCCGAGGAACTGGCCGCCATCGAGACCTTGCTGGATGCCTTGCAAGAGACCCTAGACGACAGTCCAGAAGTGATCAAAGCGACGCTCCGCGATCTGGTACCAGAATACGGCATAGTCCCAGGCAGTCCCAGGCAGTCCCAGGCAACTAACGCTCTAGCATCGCAAACCGCTGACGGTCTCACAAAACGCGATTGAATCTCGCCGACTTTCACATGCCAAAAAATCTCTTCTCGGTAATTCCGGAACTGCACTCCATCGCAGACCCAGCGGCATCGGGCATTCGCGTGCCATTTGTGCGGCCCGTATTGCCCTCATTTGAAGCGTTGCGACCAGCCTACGAAGAGATCATCTCAACCGGCCGGCTCACGAAGGGCAGATTCGTCGAGCAGTTCGAGCAAGCAGTCGCCAAACACTTGGGCGTGCGGCATGCCGTGGCGGTGAGCAGCTGCACGATCGGTCTGATGCTCGTGTATAAGTCGCTCGACCTCACCGCAGGCAACTGTGGCAGCCGACGCCGGGCCATGGAGCCTTGCCCGGTTGGATCGATGGAGCCGCTCTCACGCTTTGGCATCGTGCGATCGGGTGGCCGCAACGAACCCGTGGGCGAAGTCATTATCCCGAGCTTTACGTTTCTGGCCGGTCCGGCGGCGATCGTTTGGAACAACCTCCGCCCTGTCTTTATCGACGTTGATCCGATCACAACCAATGTCGTGCCGCAGGCAGTGGCCACCGCCATCACGCCTCGCACGGTTGCTATCTCGGCCTGTCACAACTTCGGTAACCCTTGCGATGTCGCCGCCCTGGAGGCGATCGCGATGGAGCACTCCCTGCCACTGGTGATCGATGCGGCCCACGGCTTTGGCGCGAGCCTGCATGGCAAACCAGTTGGGGCTGGGGCGACCGCACAGGTATTCAGTCTGTCGCCTACGAAACTGCTGGTGGCTGGCGAAGGGGGCGTCGTGGCCACCAATTGCGATTGCCTCGCGCACTTCGTTCGACTGGGCCGCGAGTATGGCAACGATGGCTCCTACGATGCGCTCTTTGCGGGAGTCAACGGACGGATGCCGGAACTGAGTGCGGCAACGGCCTTGGCTGGCCTGGATATTTTAGACACAGTCGCGGCGCAGCGTCGCGAGATAGCAACCCTCTATCGAAGCGAACTTTCGCACCTGCCGGGCATTGGTTTTGTAGAAGGGCAGCCTGGGGCGCAGTCCAGCCACAAGGATTTTTCGATTACGGTGGATCCTTCGCAGTTTGGAATGTCGCGAGATGGCCTGCGGCGGGCCATGGCTTTGCGAGGCATCGAAACTCGCACGTATTACAACCCGCCCTGCCACAAACAGACCGCATTCGAGCACTTTCACGACCGCCATCGGGCATTGCCCGCCACCGAGTTGCTCGCCGCCCGCAGCATCTCGCTGCCAATCGGCGCACACATCAACGAAGCAGTCGTGGCTGAAGTCTGCGCAACTATTGCCAACGCCAAATCGATGTAGGAGGGGCCTGTTCACCGCAGCCCACCCACACCCGTGATGCCATTGCTCATCTTTTGGTCTGTCTGGTGCGTAACGGCCCTTGTGGCCTCGGCCGTGTTGACGCGGCAATTGATCGGCTGGGCGATGGGGCGGGGCGTGATCGACGTCCCGAATGCCCGCAGCAGCCACACTCGCGCCACGCCTCGCGGCGGCGGCTTGGCCATCGTGGGGGTGGTCACCGTTGCCGCAGCACTGGCCGTGGTACTGCACCCGGAATCGATGGTGCCGATAGCCGGCGTGCTGCTGCCGTCGCTGGCCATCGCCAGCGTGAGTTGGCTGGATGATGTTCGGCCACTCATGAATCGCACGCGGTTGTTGATCCACATGCTCGCTGCAGTGGCTGCCACGGCCGTGCTCGGGCCAGTGTGTCAGGTGAACCTCGGCTCCTTTGGAACATTTGATCTGGGCATTGCCGCATGGCCGCTCACGCTTCTTTGGATCATCGGCCTCACCAACGCGTTCAACTTTATGGACGGCATCGACGGCATTGCAGGGATCACCGCGACGGCCTCAGGCTTGGCGATCGCTGTCGCGGCAGGCTTTTTTGGTGCCACTGCCGTGGCCGCAGTGGCTGCGGCATTTGCAGCAGCGTCGCTCGGATTTCTGTCGTGCAATTGGCAGCCCGCCAGGATTTTCATGGGGGATGTGGGCAGTGCATTTTGCGGCTTTTTGCTTGCCGTGCTGCCGATGGCGGTGCCTCTGAAAAGCGAGCCTGCTGTGGCCTCGGTGTGCGTGGTCGCTCTCTGGCCGTTCATCTTCGACACGGCCTACACGCTGCTTCGCCGCCTATGGAAACGCGAAAATATTTTCCGGGCCCACCGCAGCCACCTCTACCAACGCCTCACGATCCCCGGCTGGTCGCACAGAGGAGTGGCCAGTTTGTATGGGGGCATCTCTGCGATGAGCGCAATGGTAGCCATTGCTCCGCTGTTTGATCCGTCGGCTCGAGCAGCGGCCGACCGTGCCTTGCTCGCTGTCATGCTGATTTGCATGGCGTTACTCGTGGCCCTTGTGCTGGTGGCAGAACGCCGCGAGGGCATTCCAGCCCCGGAGGTTCCCCATGCCTGAAAGCTTCTACGCCACTGGCTTCAAACGCATGCTCGACGTGGTTGCAGCAACGGTACTCGTTGTGCTGCTGCTGCCCGCAATGGCCGCGGTGTGGCTAGTGGTGCGGCTTGTACTCAAGTCGCCCGTATTATTTTATGACACTCGCGCCGGCCAAGGTGGCCGCCCCTACACGATCGTGAAGTTTCGCACGATGGCGTGTCCCCCGATGCTCGGCGATATGAGCGACCATGCCCAACCGCTGCCCGACGCTCAGCGGCTGGGTGCCTTTGGGAAACTCTTGCGACGCACGAGTCTGGATGAATTGCCACAACTCTTGAGTGTGTTGGTTGGCGACATGAGCCTGATTGGGCCTCGGCCGCTGCCGCTGCGTTATATTCCGCGGTATTCAAGGAGGCAGGCCACGCGTCTCTTTGTCAGGCCTGGCCTCTCCGGCTGGGCGCAAATCCACGGCCGCAACAGCCTCGACTGGCCACAGCGGCTTGAACTGGATGCCCGTTATGTGGAAATGCTCGACCGCTGGTATGCCCCGCTGGTGGATCTTTGGATCGTGCTCTCTACGGTCTTTCACGTTCTCTGGCAAGCACTCACCGGCCAAGGCATTGCGGCCGCTGGCTCGGCAACGATGCAAGAATTTTTAGGCTCAACAACCGACAATGGGTAATAGAGGTGGATGACGGATGGAAAACGCTCGGAAAAAACAGGATTTTTTCCGAGTAAACAAACGTCGTGGATGACTTTTTGAACCGACTGCTTCAGAATCCTTTGAAGCTCGATCGAGTGGTGTATCCTGCCGGCGGCTGTGCTTCTACGATTGCTGTGGAAAAACGTCTCCTTGTGAAAAGTTTTTGATGTCATCGCCCTCCACCGAATCTATCGCTGCTGCAATCGCGACGGCCATCACGGTTGTGCTGCGAGACACGGGCCGCGATCACAAAGCAGTTGAGCCATCGCTGCTACTGGCTGGCGACCTGGGGCTCGATTCGCTCGACCTCGCCCAAACGATCGTACTCTTGGAGCGTTCGCTGGGCGTGGATCCTTTTCGGACTGCCCCCCCAAGCGTCCCGCGCACAAGCATCCGCACCGTCTCCGATCTGATTGGTATCTACTCGACTGCCCTCATACCTCATCCATCATGATTCCATCTGCTCAAGCCACCGCCATCTCGCACTTGGCCGATGCGGCCGTGCACGACCGGCTCGCCTCTGCGATCAGCCTCGTGGCACGTGAATGCCCCAACCGCATAGCCATTGTGGCTGGAGCCGGGAGCGAGAGCCGTCACACAATCGACTACGCATCGCTCGCCACGGCGATTGCTTCGCTGGAACAGCAGTTCGATGCGGCCCGACCCATTGGCATCGTGGCTCGCGCGAATCGAGTGGAGTCGCTCGTGGTGATCGCCGCGGCCTGCGGGCGGCAGCATGTGCCGCTGGCCCTGCTGGCCGACGACTCTCGCGATCTGGTGGGAGAGCTCCGCGATTGGACAGGGCTCGATGATTCGCTCGCGTTGCCGACGGGGCTGGTGCCTGCGTCTGGCCATGAGTTTGCCACAGTGCCACCGCACCTTGTTGTGGCCACCTCCGGCACCAGCGGCCCCCCGAAGCTTGTGGAACATTCTTGGGATTCGCTCCTGGCGGCGGCCCGGCTCTCCGAACAGTGGCATGCCCTGGCGTGGCTGCTCGTTTACGACGCCACACGGTGGGCAGGCACGCAGGTGTGGATGCAAGCGATGCTCACTGGCGGCAAGCTCGTTGTGCCGGCCTCTCGCGATCCCGACTGTGTGGCACGAGCAATCGCAGAAGAGGGGGTCACGATCCTACCCTCCACGCCCACGCTGCTGCGGCGACTGATCACATCTGGCGATAGAGCGATTCTGGAAAAGGCGCAGTTGGATCGGATCACGCTCGGCGGCGAGGCGGCCGACGCATTGCTTTTGGAGCAGGCCCATCGATTCTTTGGTCAGGCCAAGATCACGCAGGTGTATGCGACCACGGAATTGGGGGAGGTCTTTCGTGTCACCGACGGCCAGGCTGGATTTCCATCTGCGTGGCTGGGCCGCACGCTCCCCGGCGGCGTGAAGCTTTCGATGCGTCGCGACGGGGAATTGCTCGTACAACTTTCGCGAGATACCGCCGAGGTGGCCACTGGCGATCTGATTGAGCGTTGCGGCGACCGCTATCTTTTTTCCGGACGTCGCAGCGACGTGATCGTGGTGGGCGGGGCGAAAGTGTTTCCACGGCGGGTTGAGGAAATCTTGCGCGGCGTTCCGGGCATCGTAGAATCCCGAGTCTACGGACTGCCCAGCGCGATCACCGGCGAACTGGTGGCCGCGGAAATAGTCCTAGCCGATCCACTCCCAGCATCGGCTACACCTGAAAGCGTCCGCAGCGAATCGCTGGCCGCCTGCCGCAGCGGCTTGGAGCCGCACAGCGTGCCTCGCGTCCTCGACATCGTCAAAAAGATTTTCACAACCCCAGCCGGTAAAGCTTCCCGCCGCCCAACACCCGAATAGGCCCAATCGCACGCGGAGAGAGTCGCACGCCGATACGTGTCGCCCTGTGAGCCGATCCGATCTGGCAATTCGTTATCTGCCGTTGTTCGTTAGCCGTCGTTCATCCGTCCTTCGCAGCGATCGTAGCTCTTCCACATGCCCTACACATCCATCATCTCCGGCGGTTCGCGAGGCTTGGGCCTGGCGTTGGTGGAGCGATTCTTAGAGCGGGGGGATCGAGTCGCCACATTTTCAAGGTCGGGCTCAGAACCGCTTGCGAACTTGGCCGCCTTGCATCCCGACCGACTGCACACCGAAACGCTCGACGCTGCCGACGCACGACTTCTGTGCCGATTTGTCGAGCGAGTGGGTCAGCGGTTTGGGCAGATCGATCACTGCATTGCCAATGCGGCGGTGGCCCACGAAGGCGTTCTAGCCACAACGCGCGATGACGAAATAGACAGCATGCTGAGCGTGAATCTGAGGGGCACGATCGTGCTGGTGCGAGAGACCGTTCGGCAGATGCTGCTGAATCCCTCTGCCACGTCATCGATCGTGGTGATCTCGTCGATCGTCGCGGCGAGAGGCTCTCCCGGCCTCTCGGTCTACGCAGCCACAAAAGCTGGCTTGGAGGGGTTTGCCAAAAGCTTGGCTCGAGAACTGGGGTCCCGCGGCATCCGCGTCAACGTAGTAGCGCCTGGATTTTTAGAAACCGACCTGTCGGCATCGCTCTCCGCAGAAAATCGCGGCCGGATCATCCGCCGCACGCCGCTGGGCCGGCTGGGCGAGCCTGCCGACGTGGTGGGCGCGATCGACTTCCTGTCGAGTGCGCGAGCTGGTTTTATCACCGGCCAAGTGCTCACGATCGACGGCGGGGCCTCCTGAGCCTCGGCCGCACAATCCGCGCACAAGAAAACCGACACAAAACCGGCGAAGGCCGACTTTCGCGGCCACGCTACCGACACGGGTTGGCTCCGCAATGTATAATTCAAGCGTTCCAAATGTTCCAGAATTCAGGGAAAATCCGTGCCACCCAGAGGAACGGAGTGCGCGCAAAGAGAGCCTATACAGAGCGTTGCGACAGACTTGAGAGTTGCCACACCCACACAGCATGACTGGGATTGAGCCACTAAAAACAAAGCGAATTCTCATCGTCGGGGCCGGAGGCTTTGGGCGGGAGGTTGTGCAATGGGCCCTTGATGCGTGGCCCTCGCAGGCTGGTCGTATCGCAGGATTTCTCTCCGCCGACGCCGACTGTCTCGAGGAGCGGGCTTCTCAACTCCCGATGCTGGGCGATCCAGCCAACTACGAGCCCAGGTCGGGCGATGGATTGGTGTTGGCGATCGGCATTCCGGAAGCCCGTCGCCGTGTGGCCGAGTCGCTAGCCTCCCGGGGCGGAGAGTTTCTCACGCTCATTCATCCCACTTCGATTGTTTCGCCGACCGCTATGATTGGCGTTGGCTCGATCCTGTGCCCCTATTCGATCGTGAGCGACTCGGCCAGCATCGGCCGGTGTGCGTTGCTCAACTACCACGCATCGCTCGGCCACGATGCCTCGACTGGCGACTATGCGGTACTCTCCCCCTACGCCACACTGGGCGGTGCGGCTCATATCGGGGACGATGTCTTTCTGGGAATGCACGCATCGGTCGGCCCTGGCAGGCGAGTGGGGGCCAGGAGTAAGATCAGCGCGAATTCGTGTGCGCTCTCTGATGCGGTGGCCGATTCGATTATCTATGGCGTACCGGGGCGGATCGGGCGGCGGGTTGCGATCTCGTTGCAGCACTTTGATTGAGGCAACCGCTATGATGCGATCGGCCAAGTCGGCCTCGAATAGCTCCTCAACCAGGCGGCTCTCCCACAAAATCCGAGTGGGCTTGCAGCACCATCGCAGCTCACTTCACCCCCCTCCGCCGCTGCAGTTCGCGAATCGCTTGCCAACGTCAAGGAAATTTTTCACGATGAATTTGCTGCCGCCACCACTCCTGAGCGGCGGCTGGGGCTGGCAAAACAACTTCTCCTACAGGCGGATAAAACTCCAGAAACAGTCGATCGCTGGGTGCTGCTCAACGAAGTAATGCGACTGACGTCCGACGCTGGGGATCTCGAACTTTCGGTCCAAGGCATCCAGAAGTGCGCCGCACAATTCGCTTCAACTCGACGCCCTTTCAAAGATGACCTTGAAGGCCTGTGTCACATAATTCATTTGTGCGAAGCGTTCCAAGATAGATTTCCGCCCGGTCCGCTATTGTTACGGCGTGACAGTGACATGTCTCGCCACATGAGTTCCAAAAATCAACTCGCTGTGCCGCAACGTTGCTGATCCACAGCAACTCACAGCAATCGGCATATTATTATGCTTCTCAAAAGGCGATTGGGGTCGAGGTCTTCCGTACTTAACGCAAACCGAAAATTTTGCCTTGGCGTCCCTCGCCCAGCGGTGTCCGAATGAGCTTAAATGCCTTCGTGATTAGTCTTTTGGATTTATAAAGGTATTTTCCGATCATGAAGGTTTCGATCGTCGGCTTTAACTTTAGTGCGATTGGCGGACTTGAGATTGTCTCGAAGGCCATTGCTAACGCGGTTGTCGTCCAAGGCCACTCCGTTGATGTTTTTGCCTTGCACGAGACCGGAAATGTGGATTACGACGGCTTCACCACAACTGGGCTAGCCTCTCGCTGGGCTTCACTGCAAAGGCTTTTCCAATGGTTTTCCCTGGCTGGACAATCTTCCCGCATCGTTGAAAGAATATCGACGAGCGACATAGTGATAGCGGCACATGCTCACACGCTTCGCTACTTTTTACCCCAGCTTTTGCAGCAGCGCACGAGACCAAAGGTCGTGTGTTGGCTTCATGGTCGGGAGGTGTGGGGAGGGCTCGGCAGGCAAGCCGCCCCGCTGCTCATGCAATCCGATGAACTCATCGCCGTCAGTAATTTTACTGCAAACACCGTGCGTAAGTTGCTTGACGGCCAACGGCTTCCTCAAGTTATTCATAATCCGGTTGAGACGGACGTTTTCATTCCGCTGGTAGATCGCTCGGAAATCCGCCGGCATCATATCCTTACTGTCGGGCGACATGACATTGACTCGTGGCATAAGGGCTATGACACGCTAATCGAAGCGATGGGTATTCTTGCTCGAAATCGGCCAGACTTGCCTCTCCATCTCACCATTGTCGGCTCCGGTGATCTTCTGAATCAACATCGCCGGCACATTGCCCGGCTAGCGTTGCAAGACAGGGTTTCTTTGGCCGGCCGCGTTTCGCGTGCCGAACTCGTTCGGCTCTATCAGACTTGTGACTTGTTTGCTTTTCCTAGTCGATATGAGTCGCGAGGTGGCGAGAATTTTGGCGAGGGGTTTGGGGTCGTGAATGCAGAGGCTGCGGCCTGTGGGCGTCCTGTAATCACAAGTTCCCACGGCGGCTGTCCCGAAACGGTGAACGACAGCGTCACCGGATTCGTGATCGACCCAACATCGCCGGAAAAACTTGCCTCGAAAATAGCCCTGTTATTCGATTTGTCCACCGATGACCGCGATGCCATGGGCCAACGTGGCCGCGAAATGGCTGTGCAACAATTTTCACCGCAATGCTTTCGGCGTCAGGTGGCCGAGCTCATCAGCCGGGAGAGCCTCGTATGACAGAATCACCGGCCGCCAAAACAGTCGCCATCGTGGGGTTAGGATACGTTGGACTTCCGCTGGCTCTGGCGTTCGTGAAAGCGGGCTACACGGTTGTTGGAATTGATCGTGACCCAGCCAAAGCTGAATCTCTTCGGGCTGGCCGGTCTTATCTCTCGCATATCGCAGTTGATCGGATTCAGGCAGCAATGGCGACTGGTCGGCTTCGCACCACGGCCGATATGCGGGATGCAGCCACCGTCGATGCGGTTGTCATTTGTGTTCCAACGCCCCTCACGCCGCAGCGAACGCCAGATCTCTCCTA
>Ga0114974_10004685_pt1 | contig 10231 bp, 8 predicted proteins | sample S_130206_EF_Meta_FD_87318 | JGI IMG/M metagenome (GOLD analysis project Ga0114974, IMG submission 87318) | Freshwater microbial communities from Lake Simoncouche, Canada to study carbon cycling - S_130206_EF_MetaG | ecosystem: Environmental > Aquatic > Freshwater > Lake | place: Lake...
CACAAGGGTGGTCTCTGTCTGGGTTTTGAACACTTTTCCCAAGACTTACACGGTGCTCGATAATGTTGTCGACGACGCAGTCGAGGGGCTGGACAAGTTCTTAGCGGGCAAGGCAGAGCAGCACAAGGAGTCACTGGATGACGCACTCGAGCACGTTGGAGAGCAGCTAATGGGAGCCGCCTCGGCGGGCGGGGCTGGGCTCGTCAAGAGGCTGGTCTCAGAGCTCTCGTGAAACTCGAAACACGACTCCTCCGAAGGAAACGTAAGCATACTCTTCTCTCGCGTCCGCACAGCGTCGGCGCATGCAGGAAGGAAACGACCGTTGAAAAATGATTCAGCCAGCTCGACTGTCTTGCTGGCGTAGAGGTCTACGTATGGCACGTGAGTCACGTGGAACTGGTGTGCTTGCCAGACAACGAACCACGTGCGAACACAACGGGCGCCCGGGTGCAGCGCGCGCAGGAGATGCATGCTGCCTTGGATTTGTGCCATATAGCGCGAAGGCACGTTTAGCTTGTCGCCCGAGTAAGGGTGGCCAGGGCCGGAGCGGCGCGCCGCCGGGCACTTATACTCCACCAAGTCCACCTCCGTCCGCTCCTTGTCCCACAACAACGCGTCTGGGCTGAAGCCGAGGAAGGGACGTGTAGGGTCGCGAAGGTGGGCAGGGTGCTCGAGGGTGTACCCTTCCGACCGTTCCGCCAAAAACGCCACGAACGCCTCCTCTGCGTGCTTCTCGTGCAATGACCCCCACTCTGTGTACGAGTTGCCACGGAAGCCGTAGCGAAGCGGGTAGGTCTTTGAGTTCAGCAGCGTCTGGGCGTTCTCGCTGGTCCCGCCAAAGTTGCTCGCCGTCACAGCAAAAGCGCGCGCCTGGAACCACTCTGTCGTTTTTTGCGCGCCCTCCACTGGCGTCGACAGCGCTGGCAAGGCTATGTTCGTAAAGATGGACTGGGGCGTCACCTCGTCCGGAAGCTTCTTGCGGAAGGCTCGGAAGGTGATGTTGTCCGGGGTCTCCCAGGGCATCCCATGCTGCTCCTGCGGACGCGGAGGCGGGAGACTGTCAAGCTCGAACGACCAGTGGTGCTTCGGGGTCACTTGTGGCGGGCTGGTCTCCAGTGCGCTGATGCCAAACTTGGGAGCGACTGACTCGCAGTTTTTCAATGTGAGCAAGCGCACAGTTGGCTTCGCACAATACGTCTTCGCTGCGATTTTCGGCATGGCGTCTAAGGATGTAGACCGACGTCAGATGGAAGTGGGCTACTTCGTTCTCGCGCGTCAGTTGAAGGAAGAGCACGACCTTGTTTATGCGCTTGATCTTTTTGACCGTATCGACCTCTGCCGCAAGGAGCGCGACATGTCTTTTGCCAAGGGGTGTGTTGTCCAGTTCCAAGCATGGGAGAGGAGCCGCAACGCGCACATCACTACCCTCGCGGCGCTCCTCGAGGCAAAACAGGGGAAGTAGACTCGTGTGTTGCACTAGAAGGGCGGCGGCACCAGCTCCTCCTCCTCGCCCGCGCCCGCGCCCGCGCCCGCCCCTGCGCCCGCGCCCGCGCCCCCGCCCGCGCCAACCATAGCGGCCATCACCGCGGCCGAGGTGGCGGCCTGGGTCACCGCGATGGAGAAGGCGCGCGTTGCCGCAACGTCCGCCGCGCGGTCCACCTTGCCCTGGAACACCGCGATCTCCGCCTCGCGTCGCTTCTTCTGCCGCGACTCCTTGGCCGCCACGCGGTTGCGCTCCTTGCGCACTGCACACGTCTTGCACTGCATGGGCAGCTGCATGCGCTTGCCCTGCTCGATGCCCGAAAGGAAGGCCTCGCGCACCGCGCTGCCCATGAGCTCGGACGCGTGCGACGCCACGGCCGGAGGCGCCGGCAAGGCTGAAGGGGCAGGCGCAGGCGCCGCGGCAGGCTTCACCTGCGGCGCCAGGATAGACTGCGGCAGTGGCTCTGGCATCTCGGCACTCCAGTCCTCCTCGTCAGAGTCTTCCTCCTCAGACTCACGCCCCACCTCGAGCGAGTCTAGGAAGGAGCGGCTGTTGCCACGGGCGCCGTGCACGGGGCACCCGGCGCGCGGCAGGTCGTCGCAAATGCAGGTTGTTGATGAGCGGCGGCGCTTGCGCTCCTCCTCCGCCTGGCGCTTGACCACCGCGCTGCCGTGAAGGTAGTCCTCGTCGTCACTGTAGTCCGGGGCATCCTCGGCTGCCGCTGCGCGCGCCGCGATGTCCTGGCGCAGCGATCCAGGCGGAGGCTTCCCGCCCTGCCAGCCAGGCCGTGGGACTGGCGTTGGTGGCGCCTGCCCGGACGTTGAGCGGCGCGGCGCCCGCGGTGGCGGCGGTGGCTTTGGTGGCTCCAGTGGCGCGTCCTCGTCGCCGCACGCAAACGGCGAAGCGTGGGCTGACGACATTTTCAGAATGAAGATCAGAACTTTTGCAAATCGACTCGGATTGGATCGGGCGCTTTTTGCCGCGCCTGGTGGAGCCGAGAACGCGGCGGGGGCGGACCGGCGCTCAGTTTTGGCAAAGATTTGCGTCCTGTGATTTTTGATTCATTTTCATTTCAGTCCGTGGGTTTACGCTCGGCCCATATCAGACAGCAAAGCGGGGTTGGCCAACCGGGGTTGGGATGGAGCCGAAGCAGTATGTGACCACCAGGGAGTCAACCCACACACGCATCTACACCCGCGGTCTTCTCCTCGCTAGGGCCGCGAATAGGGGTCTTACGCTAAAGCCTTTCGTGGTCCGGATTGCAAACGAGTGCTACGCCTGTGTGCACCACTCACGACGCGGCAAGGACGGGGGCTGCAGCCACCGGTGCAACAGCGACGCCGGGCCCCACCCCACCGGGTGCGAGTTCGAGGTTGTCGACCAGAGCGATTTCAGCCAATGAGTCACTCGGAACCACTGGAGCCACTGGAGCCACTGGCGGGGTCACCTCCGCCTTGCGTGCACTCCCGAACTTACCCTTGACTGCGATGTACCCCTTTGCGTGAAGATACTTGAGCGCAACCTTACCCGCCGCGTGCTTCTGCTTCGACACGATGCGCCCTGCCTTGTTCTTCATGAGGTCGTCTTTTACCAGGCGCCCCGACGTGCGCTTGGCGTTGCCATGGAAGACTTCCGCGCGAGAGCCTACCGGCTTCATCCTGAATTGGTTGATGTCAGCCTACGTAGCTGTGTGCTTTCTGAGCCGTGGGTCTACGCGTCAAGTGATTTACAGACCCGACGAGCGGTGACGCTTGCCGTTGCCATAGAGCGAGTCGTGCGCCTGCGAGCCGGCACTGAGCGCCATATCCGCCATATCGCCCAGGCGCGCGCCGGTCGTGCCACCGTACGTGCGCGCCAGGTCCGTGAGACCAAAGCGCTTGTTGAGGGCATCGCCCTGCTTGAACATGCTCAGACCCCGCTGGAGGAAGTTGGAGCCACCCTTCATGTAGTTGCCACGGCCAATCATGCGGTTCAGGTGCGTCTTGGACATGCCGCTGTCCGTCGTCGCCGCCGCCACGTCCGCCATCTGCAGAATGGTCTTGCGGATCGCCGACTGGCCGCGCATGGTCTCGAAGAAGCCGCTATTGATGGCAATGATGGTGATAACAGGGTCCGTGGTGTAGGTGAAGAAGCCCTTGCGGTTATCAAGCGTGAGCGTCACCTGGAGCGAGTAGTTGCCCAGGCACCCCGGCGCCAGGCCAGGCTGCAGCGTGATGTCCTGGCCAAAGCGCAGCAGAAGGGGGCCGCCGCTCGTCTGCGTAAACGGGCTCTGCTGGGTGTAGGCCTGCACGCCGCTCGTACCGCCACTCGCATACCCGAGCACACTCGACGGGTAGTGAGCCTGCGTGTAGCCGCGCCACTGGTGGTAATCCATGTCAAGACCAGCCGCCACTGCGCACTCGTAAAGGTGGGGCTGCTGGTACGAGCTGCAAAGGTTGCTGAAGTTATCGAAGGTGATCGAGCAACCGCGCACAGGGATATACTGGTCCAGCTGCGAAGGGCCACGCGTCTTCGGCTTGACGTAGACCATGAGCATGTCCGGGATAGACGTGAGGGAGATCGTCTGAGACGTGATGGTAACGTCGCCAGTGGTCATCGCCTGGCCCGTCGAATAGAAGTAACGAGGGAACTCGCTGTACGGAACCGTAGACACGTCCGGAAGCTGCACGTCAACACCTGGCGTCAGGAACGTCGCGTGCATGGTCGGCACCGCCGCCGATGTCGTAAGAATCGCATTCGCGCCGCCACCCCACGGCCCGTTCGTTCCAGTGTTCGCAAACGTGAGGTCAGAGAGCACCGAGCGGATGTTGGAAGACCGCAGGATGTTGCCGGTGTTCGGGTTGGGCTGGGCGAGGTCGTCCACCCAATAAGGCTGGCTCGACTGGACCTTGGCCGACGTGCCAGTGAGCGGGACTGTAGGGTTGGAAATCGCCCGCGCGGTGCCGAGGGTCGAAAAGTTGAGCACGAACTGCATGTTGGTCATGCCATAAAGACCGACCGTCGCAAACTCAGCCGAGTCCGCCCAAATGAGAGGAGAGATCACCATGGGCTCAGTGCAGGCAATGGTACCGAACACCGGCAGAGGGAAATACAGAGGGCATCCACCCTGAAGGCCATAGGCACCGTTACCGGCGGCATAGGTGCCGGGGGTCGTGAGGGTAGGAGCACCGGTGACTGAGCTCCAGACGAGAATGTACTGCGACCCAGCCTTTCCCAGAACACCAGAATTCGTAGCTCCAGCCGTATACAGACCGGCGACGATTGCAAACACACCAGTAGCGTTGGTGTTGGCGGAGGCCAGAGGCGGAGCAACGATTGAAGTGTTTCCCACCGTTGCGTCGTAGAGCCGAGCGCCAACCATGCACATAGGAGGGACGTCCACGTTGAGAGTCAGGATGTTACCCGTCACTGCGAACTTATTCATCTCACCAGCCGTGTAGCTGGTTGCAGCCGGAGCCGCGCCATACAGATCACCGCCAGGGAAGTTTGTGGTCCAGACGGGCTGGTAGTTCAGGAACGGCACAAGGACGTTCTGAGCAGAGTAGCCCGACGAAAGCTGAACCTGGGTAGACACCTTGGCGATATAAAAACCAATACCACCCCCCGCGGCGTTTCCTGCGGCAGACGTCGTAGGCATGAAGTTTACGAGAGTGTTTTCCGCGAGGAACGGCCAGGTCGTACCGTTTGACGCAGAACTACCCGCAGTCGCCTGTGAAGTCGCAGTGTTGCCCAGCAGCTGGGTGGTGCACGCCTTGACAGACGACCACGAGATGGGCCAGGCGCCGTTGGGGACGTCGCCATAGTTGTTTGAAACGGCATACGTCGAGAAATTGCCCGCGTTGTTCTGCGCGTCGTCGCGACCCCACGCAAACGTGTCGGCGCTGGTCGGCGTCGTGCGCTGCTTGAGAGTCTCCTGACTGGACGTGAGCATAAGCTGCTCGCGGAGCGTGTCGCCGTTCGTCGTGACCGTGCAGTCATTGAGCGTTGCAGTCATGTTCACAAGACTCGACTGGATAGGGAACTGGGTCCACGCCAGGTCCTTGCCGCTCACTGCGCTGCACCAGCCCGTCATGCCACCACCAAGGCCGCCAGAGCCCAGCGCCTGGCCCTGGTCGGATCCGATGGTCAGCATGCCAAGAGACCCAACCGACGCAGCAGCGTCAGGCACATCGTAGGTGTTGGGATTCAGCAAGAGGAATTCTGCACCTGCGATCTGAGAGGCAATCAGAGGAGGCGAGAACAAGAGCGTGACTTCACCGAGAGTAGCACTGGTCGTGGCAGAATAAACGATTGTGTTGGGTGCGAAGCCCGGTCCGACAAGCTGAAAAGGCTGACCGAGAGCGTAGGCATCTTTGATCAGCTGGAAGACGGCAGAGCCGGCAATACTGGTAGTCTGATAGTAGAGAGCCGTTGTGACAATCGAGCTTGAAAGTGCATCCTTCGCAGCCGCAGTGCCAGTACAATAGTAAACGTCGGACTTGCCCCTGCCGCGCGCGCCGCCGTAGAAGAGACTGGCATTGAACGAGAGCGGCGTGGAGAGAACGATCTTGCGATCAATGAACACGTTGAGAGAGGGCACGAGAACCTGGAACGTCATCTGGGAGCTCGACGCCGAAATGGCCTGGAACGGCGCAACGCTCACGGAAAGCGCGCCCTTCTGAACGGCATACGCCGGCTCCTCCTGCATGAGACGCGCATCCGTCACCGCCACCTTGAGGATCTTCGACATCTTAGTGACTATCAAGCGACGTGTTCAAGGAAGTGTTGTGACGAATGCACACGTTTTCGTCTACTTCCGCGAGAACACGAAGCGCAGGTTTGCACTGCCGCCTTGTGAGAGGGTCAGGGCTCGGACTGTCTGGTCCTTGAAGCGGAGGAAGAGCTGGTAGTCGAATTTCTGGAAGTTCTGCGAAGACTGCATGTCCATGTGCACAGGAGTCACCGGGTCAAACACAATCTCATTTCGCAGCTGCTGGCCAGTCGGCTCAATGCTAAGAGGCTTCACATTGATCTCAGCCAGAAGCTTCAGGATGTTGCCGTTAGACTGCAGAGTCACGTTTCCAGCATCGTCGATGTAGAAGGGGGGCGTGGCCAGGTCCGGGTCGACGGGAACATTCGCAGTCACGACGAGGATCGCGTCCACGGGGTTCCACGCCAGACCGATGGATGGGTAGTCCTGCTGGAACTGGTAGAGGTACGGCACAGTGCCGCCAAGCCGACCGTAGGGCAGGTAGGTGGCAGAAAGACCCACTGACCCAGGCGTGGTTGCCGTCAAGGGCAGCGGAGCCTGGGTCGTGAGGCCGGCGTTCGCGGCCTGAGGCACGTAGCGCACATACGACGTAGTGAGAGCTGTGACTGGGTCGAAGTAGCTTAGACGCAGAGCTGGCCAGTTCCCAAAGAGCTGGTGGAAGTAGTCGTCGGCCTCGACCAGACAGCGCTCGTCGAAGGAGACGCCCGGGTGCCGCGCCACGACGTAGGGAACCGTCGTCAGGGTGTTGGTGCCCGTAACGCCCCAAGAGTCGCGGGCGATATCGTTTAGTCCCTGGTTATACGCCTCCTGGACAGGCGTCGCTAGGAACTGGGGGTCGTCGTTTACACCAGCTCCTCCGTCGTCTGCATTCGCATACGCCGTGCCGCCGAAGCCGTAGCTGTCCAGGTTCAGCGTGAACAGGGACGTGTTAGGGTTGAAGTAGATTTGGGGTGCCTGGGTGCCAATGGCCGGGATCTGTGTCTGAATCTGGGTCAGATCGCCGTTGTTCGAAAAGCCCGTGGCAGACGTCCAGCCATTTGCGCTGCTCGCGGATTTAGGAGGCGCGCCCGTTGTCGTTCCAGTGGCCGTGGCGTAGAACGTGACCGTGCCGCTCGAGATCGTCACAACATCGCCCACCAGATAGCCAACCTTACCGTCCACATAAGAGTAGTTGATGGAAGCGCCACACGACTGCCAGAACTGCGGGCTAGACGACGGGCTATTCCCCGAATTATCAACAATGCAGATATACGCGATCCCCGCCTGAACCACAGACTGGTTTACAACGTAGCTTGTCGATTGGTTCCAAGGATTGACTGCAGCGCAGTTTCCGTAGCAACACATCTGGACCTGGCGCTGAAGGCTCTGGTCCGACAGAACCGTTGTCTGGTTGCCACTAAAGTCATATGGATCGTAAATGCACCGCTGGAACGTTGGGTTGATGACCTGCTGCAGAAAATGCTGGTAGCTGTGGCAGTCAAAGTAGGTGGAATTCTGTTCGTTCAGGAGCAGATCAGGGCCTGGCATTGGCACCGTCGCATCCTCCGGCACCCAGCGCGCAGTCTTGTAGCAAAAGAGGTCCAGAGTAGACCTGAAGCCCAGCTGGTAGGCGCGAGGCGTAAGGGTCGTTGTGTTCGCTGCCGCCACAAACACCTGCCCAGGAACGAAACCAAGCAGCTTGCATGCCTGCAGGATGCCCGCCTTTGAAGGGTTCGTGGCCCCGTAAACCCAACGGTTCTGTGCGTAGTTTACAGGGAACGAGAAGTCCAGGTACAGCGACGTGGTTGTGCTTGTATTCGCGATGGAGTACTGCTGAGTCATGGACGCAGACGGGGCCGCAGTCGGAGACGTGACCGTCACCGTAAAGCCCGCCGCCGCGGTCAGAAGGGTCGTGAGGCGAGACGCCACCACGGTCGCAAGCGTGTCGCTCGAGACGCCCACAGTCGACAGGTCAATCACGCCATACTTGATCTGAGGCACCGTGGGCGTAGCCCCAGGAACCGTGCACGACGTATAGTAAGGGATGAAGCCTCGGTTGGGGTAGGCCGCATAAAGCCAGTCCACGTTTGTCTGGGGGCCAACGCTTGCCGAGTTCGTTGTGTAGACAGGCCCAGTCCAGGTTAATGCAATGCCCGGCTGTGCAGTGCACTCCACAAAAGGCACGCCGTTCTCTACGACGTAGCCAGACGGCCTTGCGATAAAGAGAGGGATCTCGTTGGTGGTAATGGTTGCCCTCACCAAGGCGATTGAGAAGTTGGCAGTGTTGCCAACGATGGTCTGCGTGCGCGTCTCAGAGAACTTGGCGAAACGACCATGCGCGCCAAGTGAGTTGACGCCATTGTCGAATGTCGTGGCGCACACCAAATTCGTGTCGTAGTGCACACTTCCGTCGGACGCCTTCGTCAGTACACCCGCGCTGATTGCACCCCCGAGTAGATCTCGTTTTATACCACGGTACATCTTTACTTCCCCAAAAAAGGGTAGATGTATCTTGTGACAGCTTGGTCCGGCGTTCCAGGAGCCTTCACCATCATGTCCACGAACTTGTGAAGGGGCATCTCCATGTTCATGATCCTCGCACAAACCCACCGACCACACGTATCCGCATCGTCTTTTTGCAGCTTGTACGTATTGTGAATCACGGGCTTGTTCGCTCCGTTAAGCACTCTAGTCAAGAGTGGAGACTCCTGGTCAAAACGGTCAAGCTCAGTCTTGTTAAGCCACCTGCGGTTTCCATCAATGGCGACCTTCGGGGGTGAGAGGATTGTGTTAGAGGGCGCTTCGAAGTGAAGTAATAGTCCAGTCAAGGCGCTTCGAAGTGACCTTTACTTCACTTCGAAGCGGCAAGACCTGCCCTTCAAAAAACCACCACAAAAAACACTATGGACTCACCCCGTAGCTGTCAAACACCTCAATTTGGTTGGGGTGGTTCAAGACTGCAAGCCAGTGGCCCGTGTCGTTGTTTTCGGTGAGAAAGAGGAGCACCACCGCCCGATTCCCCTTGAACATCTCATCTGGCGTCGAGAACTTTTCAAGGTCTGGGTACCGCATGATAGGCACGTTGCCAATCAGCTTCCGGATATCGTCTTCTGAAAGAGCGTAGGTTTCAATCTTTTCAACCGCCTTCTCGTCCATCTCAAATGCGGACGACAAAGATGCCTCGCGTCAAGCAGACTAAGCCTAAGCGCGTAGACGTAAGCGTGACGTCGGTTGACGCCCCCGCCGTGTCTCCTGACGCGGTTGTTTTCGCCGCTGCGGAGGAGAATGCCGTCCCTGCCCCCGCGGTCGCCGAGGTTGGGCCGAAGAAGGCGCGCGTCGCAAAGGTCAAGCCCTGTATTCGCTGTGAGGAGCGGCGCAAGCGCGAGCGGGAGTATGCAAAGGCCAGCCGTCTCCGCCTCCGCCTTTCTACCACTCCTGCTCCGCCTACTACGCCTGCGGATGGTGCTGCAGAGCCACCTGCAGAGCAGCCCGCTGAGTCCCAGGCGGCGACAGCGTAGATCTCCAGGGCTCTCGTGGCATCTTAGAACGTTCTCCCTTGCAGCCGCAATCGTACGTATTGCCTCTGCATGTCAAGAGAGTGACCCATAGACTCAGCGATGCTTCGTGCCTGGTTGGTAGAGAGATAGGGGTTGCCGTGCACGCGCTCCGTAACAAAGGCGTGGCGTAGGGAGTTGCTTGTCACGCGCCGCCCACCAAAGGCTGTCTGGAAGGCCAGAGACTTCCACTTGAGGTAGCCAGAGCTTGAGTACTCGCCCCCACTCTTTGTTGAAAAGAGCCAATTGCGGGGCTGGTCTTTTACGGACCGCTCGACCATGCGCACGAGCTGGCGCGGGATCACGCGCTCGAGGCGTGGAAAGTAGCGCGCAGACTTGTGGTCGCGGATGACGAGCTCGCCTGAGCCGTCGGGTCTCACCATGAAGTAGTTGCCCGTGGGCTGGTAGCCGATGCGCACGTGCGAGAGGTCGCTGCCACGCAGGGGCGGGAGGGCCATGGTCTGG
>Ga0114974_10004687_pt1 | contig 10230 bp, 7 predicted proteins | sample S_130206_EF_Meta_FD_87318 | JGI IMG/M metagenome (GOLD analysis project Ga0114974, IMG submission 87318) | Freshwater microbial communities from Lake Simoncouche, Canada to study carbon cycling - S_130206_EF_MetaG | ecosystem: Environmental > Aquatic > Freshwater > Lake | place: Lake...
GATGGTTCCCGCATTTGTATAACCAACCGCTTTAGCCGCTAAAACCGCAAGACCACCAATATATTGACGCTGTGCTTCTTCAAGTTGAGGTGACGGTGCTATTTCAATGAGTTTTTGATTACGTCGTTGTATTGAGCAGTCGCGTTCATAGAGATGAATGGTATTACCATGCGAATCAGCTAGAATCTGAACTTCTATGTGCCTTGGATTCACGACGCATTTTTCTAAAAATACATCCGCACTACCAAAAGCTTTAGTGGCTTCGGATATCACGCGATCATAATTTTTTACTAATTCTGCAGATGAATCGCAACGGCGAATTCCCCGCCCCCACCACCTGAAGTTGCCTTAAGCATAATGGGATAACCAATTTTTTCAGCCGCCTCAAGTGCTTGTTCTAAATTTTCTAAATTGCCATCTGTACCAGGGGTGACTGGAATTCCCGCAGCAATCATGGCTTGTCTTGCCTTGGTTTTATCACCCATGCTTTCGATAACATCCGCTTCAGGGCCAATAAAAATAATACCTCTTTCTTTACAAACTCTCGCAAACTGCGCATTTTCAGAAAGAAAACCATAACCTGGATGTATAGCATCACAACCTGTTGCGGCTGCTAAATCCACCAGCGCATGGACATTCAAATAACCTGCAAGCGGTTCACTACCAATAAAATAAGATTCATCCGCTTTTTTAACATGCAAACCAAAGCGATCCGCTTCGCTATAAATTGCAACTGAACGAATACCCATTTCAGCGCAGGCACGAATAATCCTAACTGCAATTTCACCCCGATTAGCGATTAATATTTTGCGTAACATAGTACCTCCTCAAGAAAATAGGCGATTGAGTCTAATGGGCGATATTCAAACTAGAAAAAACTAGCGATTCGAGAAACAAAATAATATTTGCTTCGTTTTTTTCATTACCAAAATCCGTTAATGAAGGTAAATTATGCATAAAGAAACTCTGCAAATGTGCTATTTCAATAATGGTGCTGGATAATGATTTTGGATACAGATAATCTGGATTACATTCCAGTATGATATTGCCTATTTTTGCGCAAAGATCTTTGTAAGGTTTAAATAGATGATCTTTATTATCAATAGACACTTTTTTTGTTAAATACGCTTTAATACCTTCAGTAATAATGATTTGATGCAATATGGACTCATTAACATACGTTGTGGTGATACTGTCATCAATCGGGGTGGCTAATAACGTAATCGTTTTTTTAAGTCTCACTACCGGATCTGAAATGTTATTGAGATGAAAAGTAACTTGATACTCCAACCAACTCCAATACCACGCAGTGATATAGATTAAAATTCGATGTTTGTTTTCGAAATATCGATAAATTCCCGCCTCTGTCGTGCCGATACTTTGTGCTAATTTTTTGAAGGTAAAAGCCTCGAAACCCTCGTCATGAATCAATTGCACGCTATGCAATACAATTTTCTTCCCTAACTCAGTTTGTTGAGGATCTTTAATAAACAATTTCTCATTCATTTTAATCTGTAACTGTAAACCCATCTTTATTACCTCAAATGAAAAGAATGACAACTATATAAAAACTATATAAATTAGTAGCTAAATTATTTTATATGATATGAATACTATCATCAATAAATGCAATAATCTACCAAAAATTATCATTACCTAATCCATTAAATAGTAATATCTGATGCACAAAAACTTTTTCAAACACTTTCTCAGGCTTTACATATTGAGCTTCTTTAGAAAAATTCACCACTGTATTACGTTATAAGTTGCTACATCACATGCATTGATTAAGTCATCTTTTTTAAATACATTGATGGAAGATCAATAGTATTTTTAAAAATAGCCTTCACGTTTCTTTTGCTCCATCGAACCAGACTGATCTCGATCAATCAAGCGCCCTTGACGCTCAGAAGTAGTCGTCAGCAACATTTCCTGAATGATTTCTGGCAACGTGGTGGCAGTTGATTCGACCGCTCCAGTCAAAGGGTAGCAACCTAAGGTACGAAAACGCACCATTTTCATTTCCACCTTATCTTTGGCTGTAATTGGCATGCGTTCATCATCCACCATCATTAGCATCCCGTCTTTTTCAACAACTGGGCGTTCTTTAGCGAAATACAAAGGGACAATCGGAATTTTTTCCATATAAATGTACTGCCAGATATCGAGTTCCGTCCAGTTCGATAAGGGAAACACGCGTATGCTTTCATCTTTATCTATCTTGCTATTGAAAATAGTCCATAATTCTGGACGCTGATTTTTTGGATCCCAACGATGATTTTTATCACGGAACGAATAGACTCGCTCTTTAGCACGAGACTTTTCTTCATCGCGTCGCGCACCACCAAAAGCCGCATCAAAACGATATAAATTCAGTGCCTGCTTTAACGCTTGGGTCTTCATAATATCGGTGTGTTTTTGGCTTCCATACGTGAATGGGTTAACCCCCATTTTGACGCCTTCCTGATTGGTATGAACTAATAACTCTAAATCTAATTCCCGTGCCAAACGATCCCGAAATTCAATCATTTCGCGAAATTTCCATGTCGTGTCAACATGAAGCAAAGGGAAAGGTGGTTTTCCTGGATAAAATGCTTTCATGGCCAGATGCAGCATTACCGCCGAATCTTTTCCAATAGAATAAAGCATCACAGGCTTTTCAAACTCAGCTGCAACTTCACGGATAATAAAGATACTTTCAGCTTCGAGTTGTTTTAAGTGTGTTAAATGATTAGCAGTCAAAGCGATATCCTTGAGTAACGTTTGTTTCTAGTTAACTAATTAGTGATCAACAGAAAACGCTGTTCATTATCAAAATCAATCAAAAGATCCGGTAAAATTTTATTCGGTAAATGGCATTTACGCTTAATTAACCGAACTTAAAAAGCAGTATCCATTTAATATAAAGTAGCTTTAATATTTTAATTGATATAAATACTATCATAGATAAAATAAATAATAAACTAAAAATTTATGTGAAATACAAGGTAAATTCTAAAATAAGTGACGTACGTTGCATTAAACTGTTTTGTTTTCTTGAAGGAAAAGCGTTTTTAGCTATAAAAAATGCCTGCCCGCCAGAAATGAGTATCCCTAGCGCCATACTAAATAAAGTTTCACTAATCACGGTGATGTCATATAGTGTTCCCTGCTATGAATCGCATAGCGCCCAAAAAGAAAGGTTAATAAATATTTTGTGATATACCGAGCGGCATACTAGAATTTAAGCCAAACTGATCGGTAAGTTTTTTTAAATCATCACAACTATTTTAAAACGGATGCAGTAATGATGGTTTTCACTTTCACCCTAGTATTGCGAGGAAATAAACAATGACTGTAGCATTAAAAACAACGCATCACGGCGGCTGCCCACATGATTGTCCTGATACCTGCTCGATGATATTTGAGGTTCAGGAGGGTAAGCTAATTGGTGTTAAAGGCAATCCAGATCACCCGATGACGCGAGGCGGTCTTTGCGTTAAATTGAATGATTATGAAAAGCGGCATTATCATCCTGATCGCCTGTTATATCCGATGCGTCGCACCGGTCCCAAAGGCAGTAAGCAATTTGAACGTATCACTTGGGATGACGCTCTGGATGAAATCGTTACGCGCTGGAAAGCGATTATTGCAGAGCAAGGCCCTCAGGCTATTGTTCCCTACAGTTATTTAGGTAATCAGGGACTGGTGCATGGATTGAACGGCGGCGACGCCTTCTTTAATCGAATGGGCGCCACGGTCACTGAGCGCACTTTTTGCGGTGAAGGATCGTGTACTGCTTGGCTGCTCACCGTGGGGCCAACGGCTGGCGTCGATCCTGAGAGCTTTATTCATGCCAAATACATCATCATCTGGGCCTGTAATTCGGTCAGCACCAATCTACATCATTGGCACATTATTAAAGAAGCCCAGAAAAAAGGCGCAAAAGTCGTCGTCATTGATAGTTATGCGTCCAAAACGGCCAAAGAAGCCGATGTTCATATTGCACCCAAACCCGGTACAGATGGTGCTTTAGCGATGGCGATGATTCATACTATTATTGAAGAAGGTATGGTTGATCAGGATTATGTGGATAACCACACGGTTGGTTTTGCAGCATTAAAAGAACGCGCGAAAACCCGTACACCGGAATGGGCACAAGCCATCACCGGCATACCAGCCGAGGTGATACGCCAGCTATCGCGAGATTATGCAACCACCCAACCTGCAGTGATTCGCCTAGGTGTAGCCCTAGAAAGGCATTATGGCGGAGGCCAAACCATTCGCGCAGTCAGCTGTTTACCGGCTTTAATTGGGGCTTGGCGTCATGTTGGAGGTGGTGCATTACAAATGCCAGTCTGGGAACACCCATACAAGTTTGACGTGATTTGTCGACCGGATTTGATTCCCGAGGGCACCCGCGTTATGAATGCTTTGCAACTAGGGCGTGCGCTAACCAACGAACCCCCTGCTGGGCCACCCATTAAATCGATGATGTGCTGGAACGCCAATCCCGTCACTCAAGCACCGGAGACCGACAAGATAGTTCAGGGCCTGCTCAACGAAGAGCTGTTTCTGGTTTCGGCGGAGCATTTTATTTCTGATACCGCCAGTTATGCCGACATCCTGTTACCTGCATCCATGGGCGCAGAGCAGGAAGACATGATCCTCTCATGGGGGCATTTGTATCTGACCTACAATGCTAAATGTGTCGAGTCACCCGGTGAAGCTATTCCAAATAACGAAATTTTTCGGCGACTAGCCGCACGCATGGGTTATCAAGAAGAAAACTTTCTTTGGTCGGATTCGGAATGCCTTGAACATTATGTAGACTGGAATTCACCCGCTTGCGAAGGAATAACTCTGGAAACGCTTCGTAAAGAAGGATTTGCCCGTCTTAATGTTGGAACAAAAGATAATCGCGCACCGCATAAAGCCGGTCACTTTCCGACGCCGTCTGGTAAGTGTGAATTTGAAATAACAGGCGCTACAAACTTTGTCGCAGGCCCATTTCGTCAGATGTATGACGGCTTTCAGCCAGGCGAACCTTTGGATTCCTTGCCGGATTATGTGTGTTCCAGAGAAGCGCCAGAAACCAATCCCGAACTAGCGAAAAAATATCCGTTAAATATCATCTCGCCAAAAAGTCATGGCTTCCTGAATTCTTGCTACGCCAATATGGCGCAAAAAATCAAAGGTCAGGGCGAACAGTTCATAATGATCAATGCGCTCGACGCTGAACTGCGCAACATCAATCAGGGCGATAAGGTGCGAGTCTTCAATGATCGCGGCGCTTTTGAAGGCGAGGCGAAGATCACCGCTGATGTGAATCCGGGATTGATTGTCGCAACGCTCGGTTATTGGCGGCAGTTAAATAAAGGTACGGTTAACAGTATTAGCTCAGCTGAATTCGTCAATATGGGACATGCACCGACATTCTCCGATAATCTGGTGCAGGTAGAAGTGATAACTTGATTATCTAGCTTGCAAATAATCGATATTAAGGCAGGAAAACCAATCACAGTTTCTTGCCTTGATGAATAAACAATGTGGTACCTCACAAGCAGCCAGTTTGTTTTCTTAACAGGCCCTAAAACAAACATTACTTTCCATTTACCCACGAACCCTTACGGACAATCAGTAACTATTTTCCCTTGATTTATGGCACAAGCAATCATCTTTAAGCGTTACCAAGGTAAAGCTTTGTCAATTTAAAAATATCTCCAAACCAACCATAAAGGATTGAAATGTCACCACCAAGCACACCTAAAAATCGCCATCAATATCTTTATTTACAAGTTATTACTGCCATTATTTTAGGTATTTTTCTAGGTTATTTTTATCCAGAAATTGCTGTTTCAATGAAGCCATTAGGTGATGGTTTTATCAAACTCATTAAAATGTTAATTACCCCCATTATTTTTTGTACTATCGTGTCGGGAATTGCAGGCATGCAAAACATGGAAAAAGTAGGCCGCGTAGGTTTAAAGACGCTACTCTATTTCGAAGTAGCCAGTACGATAGCGTTAATTCTAGGTTTGCTGGTTGTGCACATATTAAAACCTGGCGTTGGAATGAATATTGACATTCATACGCTCGATGCAAAAAGTTTAAACCTTTATACAGAAGCAGCTAAAACGCATAGTGTTGTCGACTTCTTACTGAATATTATTCCAAGTAGCGTCGTGGATGCCTTTGCTAAAGGGGATATCCTACAAGTATTATTGTTTTCACTTTTATTTGGCTTTTCGCTTGCTGCAATGAAAGACACTGGATCAGATGTTATTGTGGGTATTCATAAATTATCTCAAATATTATTTGGCATTGTAGATACGGTTATGAAACTCGCACCGATTGGCGCATTTGGTGCAATGGCATTCACTATTGGCAAATATGGGATTAGTTCATTAATTCCCCTTTTCAGCCTAATGGGAAGTTTTTACCTAACCTGTATTTTGTTTGTCGTTGGTGTATTAGGGTTAGTGACAAAAACTCTTGGGTTTAGTATTTTTAAATTTATTCGCTACTTTAAAGAGGAATTACTCATTGTTTTAGGTACATCGTCTTCAGAGTCTGTACTGCCCTCTACTATGCTTAAGCTAGAAAAATTGGGTTGCTCTAAATCTGTAGTGAGCTTAGTGATTCCTACCGGATATTCGTTTAATTTGGACGGTACATCAATTTATTTAACAATGGCAGCTCTCTTTATTGCTCAAGCAACCAATACCCAACTGACCTGGACACAAGAGTTTACCTTGATGGGGGTTTTATTATTAACTTCAAAAGGTGCTGCCGGTGTTACAGGGAGTGGATTTATTACGCTAGCAGCGACATTGTCGACCGTTCCCAGCATTCCCGTTGAAGGGTTAGCGTTAATTTTAGGGATTGATCGTTTTATGTCCGAAGCACGTGCATTAACCAATTTAATTGGAAATGGCGTTGCTACCATTGTTGCTGCAAAGTGGGAAAATGAACTCAACGAGAATACCATGCACGAGATTTTAAATAAAAAATAGTAACTCACTGTTAATAAAGTAAACAATAAGTAAAATTTAACGTCACTAGATAGTTCAAACTTACGCTATATTGCACGTGAGCCATTGAGTGTTTAACTGGAGGAGATATGCGTTACAACAAATTATTTGCAATGACATTAACCGTTTTCATCCTGCTTAATTCATCAGTATTTGCTGATACCACATTGGTGGCTGTTGCATCTAATTTTACAAAGCCTATGACTGAGATAGCCAAAGAATTCGAAAAGGCATCTGGGCATACTGCAAAATTATCCTTTAGCTCATCAAGTAAATTTGTATCACAAATTGAAAATGGTGCACCTTTTGACGTATTTTTATCTGCTGATGAAAATTCACCCTTAAGACTTGAGAAAGATGGCTTTGCCGTATCAGGTAGCACCCACACGTATGCAATAGGTAAATTAGTATTATGGTCATCTATGCCCGGATTCATTGATGATCAAGGTGCGGTACTTACAAATGGACAATTTGAACATATTGCTTTAGCTGATCCTAAGTTAGCGCCTTATGGTGCAGCTGCTGTGGATTATTTAAATCAACATAAATTATTTGAAAAACTACAACCGCTTATGGTGATGGGAGAAAATATTTCTCAAACACATCAACTAATTAGTAGTGGTAATGTGGAATTGGGATTTGTGGCGTTGTCACAAGTCATTGAAAATGGAAAAATCAGTAATGGCTCTGGAATGATTATTCCAACTAATCAACACCATCCCATCAAACAAAGTGTTGCCCTACTTAAAATAGGCGCAGAAAATCCTGCAGCTCAAGCGTTAATAACTTATCTAAATCTGCCGACTGCAAAAAACATTATCCAAAAATATGGTTATGACCTATCTGAATAACTGTGTCTTTCCTAATTTTGCATAACCTCATTATATATTCTGCTATTTCCCCAAAAACTGTGAACTAGTTCACACTTTTAATAAAAATCAAACAGTAGTCATTGATACAGTGACACAATTAGAAATAAGTAAAATCTAAAAGTGTCACAAAAATGGAACAACTGACCGATTTAAAGGCCATTCTTCACTCTAAACGCGCCAATATTTTCTATTTAGAAAAATGCCGAGTCATGCAAAAAGACGGGCGCGTTCTCTACTTAACCGAAGCCAAAGACCAAAATTATTATTGGAATATTCCCATAGCCAATACCACAGTAATTTTACTGGGTACAGGCACTTCTATTACGCAAGCCGCCATGCGCATGCTGGCTAGTGCTGGCGTATTAGTTGGATTTTGCGGCGGCGGTGGCACGCCTTTGTTTTCGGGTAGCGAAATTGAATGGCTCAACCCGCAAAATGAGTATCGCCCCACTGAGTACGTTCAAGGCTGGGTAAACTTCTGGTTTGACGACAGTAAACGTCTTGCGGTTGCCAAAACTTTTCAACACGCTCGACTCGAATTTATCCAAAAAACATGGAATAAAGATCGTGATTTAAAAGCGGAAAACTTTTTCATTGATGATGCGCTCATTGCAAGTGCGTTGAGCAATTATAGTCGCGGTATCGACAGTGCTGAAAAATCAGGCGATTTAATGCAGCGTGAAGCCTTAATGACAAAGCAGCTTTATCGCTACGCGGCAAAATTAACTCAACAAGCTGATTTCACGCGCGATCATCAATCAACCGATATCGCTAATGGTTTTTTAAATCATGGTAACTATCTCGCCTACGGCCTTGCTGCTACCACACTTTGGGTTTTAGGTATTCCACACGGTTTTGCTGTCATGCACGGTAAAACGCGACGCGGCGCCTTAGTGTTTGATGTCGCCGATCTTATCAAAGATGCCATTGTTTTGCCTTGGGCGTTTATTTGCGCTAAAGAAAAAATGAATGAGAGTGAGTTCAGACAACAAATACTTCAAAAATTCACAGAACATAAAGCGCTCGATTTTATGTTTGATCAAGTCAAAGAACAGTCTTTACGCGGTGATTGGTCATGATGGTCACTTTCGTTAGTCAATGCGAGAAAAAAGCCCTTAACCGAACCCGACGCGTACTGGATGCGTTTGCCAATCGAATCGGCGACAACACATGGCAGACCATTATTACTGAAGACGGTTTGATTGCCGTCAAAACATTACTTCGTAAAACAGCCACCAAAAATACCGCCGTTTCTTGTCACTGGATACGGTCAAGAAGTCGCAGTGAGTTGGTTTGGATTGTGGGAAATAGAAGACGATTTAATTTTGAAGGTGTTGTGCCGGTGAATTTTACGGGTAAAGAAATAAGCCAATATGAAGATCAAAATCAGTGGAGAACAATTACAGTAATTCGTTATGCAGCTGGCATTGCAGGACTATTTCATGACTTTGGAAAAGCGAACCAATTATTTCAAGAAAAACTTAATCCAAAAATAAAGACAGCATTATTTGAGCCTTATCGCCACGAATGGATATCGCTTCGGTTATTCCAAGCATTTGTTGGCATGATGACTGATGACCAGTGGTTAGAAAAACTTAGCCAAGTTGAAAAAGACAATGATTCAAAATGTTTTAGAGATGGTTTAGATGGCGGAGTTGAAACAAACCATCCGATTAAAGACTTACCACCTTTTGCTCAATTGGTTGCTTGGCTAATTCTAACACACCATAAATTGCCAATTTGCCCGTCATGGAAAGGGGTTCCATCACCCGATTTTCAATATATTGATGAATGGTTTGCAGGTAGTTCAGTAAATCCATGTAATTTCGAAGCGAGTTGGAATTCCTTCAACTGCAAAGATCAGGATCAAGCAATCCGTCTAGAACAAAATTGGGAATTTAATAATGGCTGCTTGCCCTATTTTAGTATGCAGTGGCGCTCACAAGCCTGTTTAATTGCTTCTGCGGCTCGAACAAAATTGTCGATGCATTTAACAGAAGTCGATAATTGGTTGCATCAGCAACTTTTTACCACTCATCTTTCCAGAGTATGTTTAGTGCTGGCAGACCATTATTATTCTGCTCAAGACATAACCCCAAAATGGCAAAATCCAAATTATAAGGTTTATGCCAACACCGACAGAACAACCAAACAACTCAAACAACAGCTCGATGAACATCTTATTGGCGTAGCAGAACACGCGCAAAAAATCGCCAAAGCCTTACCAAAATTGCAAAGTAGCTTATTACAACTAGAGCCTAATCTTAATACATTGCTAGCACAAAGCGTAATGGCAAAGGACAAGCTTAAATACGGTTGGCAAGATGAAGCCAAAAAATTAGCGC
>Ga0114974_10004688_pt1 | contig 10226 bp, 7 predicted proteins | sample S_130206_EF_Meta_FD_87318 | JGI IMG/M metagenome (GOLD analysis project Ga0114974, IMG submission 87318) | Freshwater microbial communities from Lake Simoncouche, Canada to study carbon cycling - S_130206_EF_MetaG | ecosystem: Environmental > Aquatic > Freshwater > Lake | place: Lake...
GCGGGCGCCGCCAAAACCGCCTCCAACAGCCGCCAACCGCTCAGCCGCAAAGGCACGCTGTTTTTGTTTGACGAACCCACCACCGGCCTGCATTTTGATGACATTGCCAAGCTGATGCGTGCTCTGCGCAAACTGCTCGAGGCGGGTAACTCTTTGATCGTCATCGAGCACAACCTGGACGTCATTCGCGCCAGCGACTGGCTGATTGACCTCGGCCCCGAAGGCGGCGACGCCGGTGGCTTGATCGTCGCTGAAGGCACGCCCGAAGACGTCCGTCAGCACCTGACATCGCACACAGGGCAAGCGCTGCGCGAATATGCGGAGTCGATGGGTGAGATCGGTGTGTTGAAAGAAAAAGGGACTGCTTACTCAATCGAGCCAGACGTCAGCCTGACCGTGCAGGCAACCCCGAAGCCCAAAGGCCCAGACGCCATCCAAATCGTCAACGCCAAAGAACACAACCTCAAGAGCCTGAGTGTTGATATTCCACGTGGCAAGTTCAACGTGATCACCGGCGTCAGCGGTTCGGGCAAATCCACCTTGGCCTTTGACATTTTGTTCAACGAAGGCCAACGCCGTTATCTTGAAAGCCTGAACGCTTACGCCCGCAGCATCGTGCAACCCGCCGGACGGCCAGAGGTGGACGCGGTGTACGGCATTCCGCCGACGGTGGCCATTGAACAGCGCCTGTCGCGCGGCGGCCGCAAATCCACTGTGGGTACCACCACCGAGGTATGGCATTTCTTGCGTTTGCTTTACGTCAAATTGGGCACTCAGCATTGCGTGCACGACGGTGCGCCGGTGCAACCGCAAACGCCCGACAGCATCGTCGCGCAGTTGCTCAAAAACTTCAAAGGCCAGCACATTGGCCTGCTCGCGCCGCTGGTGATGAACCGCAAGGGCGTTTACACCGAGCTGGCCGATTGGGCGCGCCCCAAGGGCTATACGCACTTGCGGGTGGACGGCAACTTTCTGCCCACGCAGGGCTTTCCGCGTATCGACCGCTTCAAAGAACACACCATCGAGTTGCCCGTGGCCAGCCTCGAGGTGAGTGCCAGCAACGAAGCCGCCTTGCGCGCCGCTTTGACGCAGGCGCTGGAAAACGGCAAAGGCGTGGTCCATGTGCTCAGCAATCTGGCCGGTTTGCAAGAGGCCATGACTGCAGGCGCCGCCACCGCGCACATCGGGCGCTTGCAGGTGTTCTCCACGCTGCGCGCTTGCCCGGTGTGTGCCACGTCGTATGCGGAGCTCGATCCGCGTTTGTTCTCGTACAACAGCAAGCACGGTTGGTGCCCCGATTGCGTGGGCACCGGCGTCAAGCTCACCAAAGACCAACGCCAAGTTTATGACGACTCGGTGGCCGATGACAAAGACAAAGGCCGGGAAAAAACCTTTGCCGAACCCGAGGTCGAAGACGTGGCCGAAGTCGCCTGCCCCACTTGCGCAGGTACCCGCTTGAATGCCACCGCCCGTGCGGTACGCTTTGGTGCACACGCCCACGCCCATGGGGGAACTGAAGACGCCAGTTGGCCCATCACCGCGATAGCCAGCATGAGTGTGAGTGACATTCGTGCCTGGGTGCAGAGCATGGCTTTGATCGGCCGCATGAGCACCCGCGAGAGCGACATCGCACGCGACCTGATCCCCGAAATCCAAAGCCGTCTGGAGTTCCTTGAAGAAGTGGGTCTGGGCTACTTGACGCTGGACCGCGGCGCCCCTACCTTGTCCGGCGGTGAGGCTCAGCGCATCCGCCTGGCTGCGCAACTGGGCAGCAACCTGCAAGGCGTTTGCTACGTGCTGGACGAACCGACCATCGGGCTGCATGCACGCGACAACCAAATTTTGCTCAACGCCTTGCACAAACTCGGCGACAAAGGCAACACCCTGGTGGTGGTCGAACACGACGAAGACACCATTCGCCGCGCTGACCACATCATCGACATCGGCCCCAGCGCCGGCAAGCGCGGTGGCCGCTTGGTGGCGCAAGGTTCCGTGGCCGACATCACAGGCGCTGCTGATTCACAAACTGGCCGCTACCTCTTGCATGCGATGCAGCATCCCTTGCAACCCCGGCGCTTTGTCTTGCCCGACTTGAAGGGGCATTCCACAGCGCAGGCGGATGCGCCCGATGTGCAGTGGCTTAGCCTTGAAGGTGCGCACATGCACAACCTGCAAAGCGTGTCTGTCGATGTGCCCTTGAAGCGCTTGGTCGCCGTGACCGGGGTGTCGGGTTCTGGCAAATCCACTTTGGCGCGTGACGTGTTGCTGGCCAACGTGCACGCATTGGTTGCGCTGCGTGCCACCAAAGCCGGCCGTGACGCCCTGGCGGCGGGGCAACGGCCTGCGCTGGTGGGTTGCACCGCCATCGAAGGCTATGAGGCGGTCGACCGCGTGCTCGAAGTCGACCAAACCCCGATCGGCAAAACGCCGCGCTCTTGCCCCGCCACTTACATTGGTTTTTGGGACACAGTGCGCAAACTGTTTGCCGAAACCCTGGAAGCCAAAGCGCGGGGCTATCTGGCCGGGCGCTTCAGCTTCAACACCGGCGAAGGGCGTTGCCACAGCTGCGAAGGGCAGGGCGTGCGCACCATCGAGATGAGCTTTTTGCCCGATGTCAAAGTGCCTTGCGAGGCTTGCCACGGCGCCCGCTTCAACCCCGAAACCCTGGCCGTGACCTGGCGCGGGAAAAGCATTGGCGATGTGCTCCAAATGGAAGTGGACGAAGCTGTTGACTTCTTTGCCACCATGCCCTCGATTGCGCACCCGCTGCAACTGCTCAAAGATGTGGGCCTGGGTTACCTGACGCTGGGGCAACCCTCGCCCACACTCAGCGGCGGTGAGGCGCAGCGCATCAAACTGGTGACTGAGCTGACCAAGGTGCGCGACGAAGTCGGCCGCCGTGGCAACAAAGCGCCGCACACTTTGTATGTGCTGGACGAACCCACTGTGGGCCTGCACATGGCCGACGTGGACAAACTCATCCATGTGCTGCACCGACTGGTCAACGCTGGGCACAGCGTGATGGTCATCGAGCATGACCTGGACATCATCGCCGAAGCCGACTGGGTCATTGACCTGGGGCCCGACGGCGGCAATGCCGGTGGCATGGTGGTGGCCAGCGCCACGCCCGAAGACGTGGTGCGCCTGGGCACCCACACCGGCCAAGCTTTGGCAGCTGTGCTGGCCCGGGGATAAAGCCCGAATGACCCCTAACCCGCACGCCACGCCCACTTCGCACTCAGTTCAGAGCGACCCGGGAGTCGTGCTGTTGGTGCCCACGCTGAACCCCGGCCCCGCATTCCTGGCGTGGATTGCGGCCGTGCAGTCCCAAACCTGCCAGCCGGATCGGGTGGTGGTGATCGATTCGGGTTCCACTGACGGCACCCTGGAGGCCTGCCGCGCAGCCGGTTTGGAGGTGCATTCGGTGAATCGACGTGATTTTGACCATGGCGGTACGCGGCAACTCGGCATTGACTTGTTCGCCCACAACGCCACCTTTGCCATTTGGATGACCCAGGACGCGGTCTTGAACGACCCGCACGCTTTCGCACAGTTGCTGGAGGCTTTTGACGACCCGCAGGTGGCCGCTGCCTACGGTCGGCAACTGCCGCACCACAATGCCACGTCCATCGCGGGACATGCCCGGCTCTTCAATTATCCGGACACCTCCCGCACCCAAACTCTGGCCGATGCGCCTACTCGGGGTCTTAAGACCTGCTTTTTGTCAGACTCTTTTGCGGCCTACCGGGTCAATGACCTGCACAGCGTAGGCGGCTTTGCCCGGCGCATTCTGTGCGCCGAAGACATGCACCTGGCGGCTCGTCTGCTCATGGCGGGCAAAACTATTCGCTACCAGGCTCAGGCCTGTGTCCGCCACTCTCACAATTACAGTTGGTTGCAAGAGTTCCGCCGGTATTTCGATACGGGTGCTTTTCATGCACACAATGGCTGGATGATGAAGACCTTTGGTGGCGCCCAAGCAGAAGGCAGGCGTTATGTCCGCTCCGAGTTGCGTCACCTTGCAAGCCAGGCGCCATGGCGACTGCCCGATGCCTTGGCCCGAACAGCCATCAAATGGCTGGCCTACCAGATGGGGCACAATGCGGATCAATGGCCGATTGGTCTCAAAAAATACATGTCGATGAACAAAGGCTACTGGGAATGAGCGCACAGCCCACCCCTGCATTCGAACCGCTCAAATGGCATGTGGCCAGTTTGAGCCTGGCCCAGTTGCGTTTGTCAAAATTCGCCATCCTCATGGGGGATGCGCTGGCCTTCGTCATCGCCTTTTGTCTGACCACCATTTTGATGCTTGTGCGTGAAGGCAGTGGCTTCGCCGGTGCGTCTGAATGGTTTTCCGGCCAAGATACTGAGCGCTATATCGCTTGGGCCGTCTTGGCCGTGGTGGGCTTGACCCAACTGCTCACCCGCTACCAACACTACAGCGACCGTCGTCCGTTTTGGGACCAGGTCGGCGACTTCATCCGCCTCAGCGGTAGCCTGGCCTTGCTCGACATGACCTTGATTGCGGTGACCCGCTGGAACAGCTCCCGCTTGTGGTGGGTGGTGTCATGGGTGATGGTGTTCTTTGCCCTGTTGGCCATGCGGGCGGTGACCCGTTGGTGCTTGAGCCGCATGGGCTACTGGAGTCGCCCCACACTCATTGTTGGCACGGGACGCAATGCGCTGGATGCTGCCGATGCCCTGCGCAGCGAGCCGGGCCTGGGGTTTTCAGTCCAAGGATTTGTGCAAGTCGGGCCTGACGTGTGGCCGCAAAACCAAGAAGCACAACCCCGCATTCCGCTTGAACAAATCGACCACCTGGCCCGCAAACCCGGCATCCAGTGGGTCATTGCGCTGGAGCACGCGCAATCCGACCAGCGCGAGCATTGGCTGCGCTCGCTGTCCCAATCGGGTGCGCCCGACATCAGCGTCATTCCGGCCATGCGCGGTGTGCCCTTGTACGGCACCGACATGTCCTACTTCTTTTCGCATGAAGTGGCCTTGCTGCGCATGCGCAACAACTTGCGGCGTTGGCCCGCTCGTTTGACCAAACGAATTTTCGACACCGTCACCGCTGCCACCTTGTTGCTGATGTTGTCCCCGCTGATGCTGTATGTGGCCTTGCGCATCCGACAAGACGGCGGACCCGCTTTGTTTGCGCATTGGCGAGTGGGTCGGGGTGGCCGTTTATTTCCGTGCTACAAATTCAGATCCATGGTGGTTGACGCCGAACAGCAACTCGAAGCCCTGCTGCAACAACGTCCCGATTTGCGCAAGGAATGGACACGCGATCAAAAACTCAAAAACGACCCCCGCGTCAGCGCCATTGGCCATTTTTTACGTCGTACCAGCATGGACGAGTTGCCTCAGTTGCTCAACGTCTTGCGCGGAGAAATGAGCCTTGTGGGCCCGCGTCCCGTTGTCAAGTTCGAGATGGACCGTTACGGCAAAGACGAGGTGTACTATCACATGGTCCGCCCTGGCATGACCGGCCTGTGGCAAGTCAATGGCCGCAGCGACGCCGACTACGACGCCCGCGTCTACCTTGACTCCTGGTACGTCAAGAACTGGTCCCTGTCTTACGACCTGATCATTCTGTTCAAGACCGTTGGCGTGGTCATGCAGCGCAACGGGGCTTACTGAGCCCTAAAATCAATGCCATGCGCCTGACATCTGAACAAATTCTTTCTATCAAACAAACGGCACACCAAGTGCTGGGCCAGGACTCGCGTGTCACGCTCTTTGGCTCGCGGGTCAATGACGCACTCAAGGGCGGTGACATCGACCTTTTTTTTGAGGTGGACCGCGCCGTCGATAACCGTGCCGTCGTGATGGGCGCCTTATACGCTTCCTTGATCAAGTCTTTAGGTGATCGAAAAATTGACATCCTTTTTAAAGATGCAGTAACACCCATCGCCCCAGTCATGGCCAAGGCGCATCAGACCGGTGTCGTTTTATGACGCTGCGTTATTTACCTGAACATGCTGAGCCAGTTCGACTGGCCCTCGGCTTGGCCACCAAAGAGGCGTCGCATCTCCAATACAGCTGCTCCACTTTGTTTTCATTGGGCATTGACCTTCAATGGGTGCAAGCCTTAGCTGTTCATCCAGAGTTGGCAGAAAAAGTAGAGGCCTTCGTCAGTCGTTTTGGCCGATTGCAAGACCACTTGGGTGAAAAACTTTTGCCGCGCTTTGCTGCATTACTGGGTGACAACAGCCGCACATTGCTGGACACACTGGCTTTCGCTGAAAAAGCCAACTTGCTCAGCAACGCAGAGGACTTTATTGCGGCCCGCAGACTGCGCAATGCGCTGGTTCACGAATACATGAACGACGCACAGGTCTTTCTGGAAAGTCTTTTCCAGGCGCAAACGGCCTGCGATATGTTCTTGGACATCATCCGACAAATCGAGGCAGAGCTGCAAAGTCGTGCGGTGCCTTGAGCGATCTCTGTCCGGCCCCAACGTTTACACTCACAGCCTGAACCGAGAACCCTGAACTGCACCATGACCGAAGCCACGGAAACCCTGCCTGCTACTGCAGCGCTTGCCTCACTGCCCGATCAGTTGGGTGAGTTGTTGGTGCGTACGGGCAAGTTGTCGGCCCGTGATCTCGATCGCGCCTTGAGCGCCCGTGACGAAACCGTTGGTGTGCTCGATCAGGTGCTGGTCAATTTGGGATTGGTGTCCGAGGTTGATGTGGCGCAGGCGCAGGCAAAACTGCTGGATCTGGCTTTTATCCCTGGTGACGAATTTCCTGCGATTGACTTGGAAATTGAAGGTTTGCAGACGGATTTTCTCCGGACACATCACATCTTCCCATTGCGACGAGACGAACAAGAGCTCACCGTTGCCATGTCCCGGCCCGATGATGCGTTTTTGCTTAAAGCCCTCAAAATGGCCACAGGATTGAAAATCATCCCCTGCGTGGCCATCGAGTCCGACATTGATCGCGCACTGGCCTCAGGTGATGCCGAGGGTGATGGATTCGACGGCACACTCGATACAGACTCTGGCGATTTTGTAGAGCACCTCAAAGACATGGCCAGCGAAGCCCCGGTGATCCGAATGGTCAACCAAATCATTGGCCGGGTGATTGATCTAAGGGCGTCCGATATTCATTTGGAGCCTTTTGACGATGGCCTGCACGTGCGCTATCGGGTTGATGGATTGATATCAACGGCCGAAATTGTTTCCCCCCAACTCAGCGCGGCGGTCAACTCACGTATCAAATTGATGGCGCACCTGGACATTGCCGAGCGCCGTTTGCCGCAAGACGGCCGCATCAAAACCCGCGTCAAAGGCCGCGAGCTCGACCTGCGGGTTTCCACAGTCCCGACCGTGCATGGCGAAAGTGTGGTCATGCGCGTTTTGGACCGCACCAGTGTGCGCTACAGCCTGGAGGCCATGGGTTTTTCTGCTGACACATTGGAGAGGTTCAACCAACTGCTGGCGCGCCCTTATGGCATTTTGCTGGTCACCGGCCCTACCGGCTCTGGCAAAACCACCACTTTGTACGCGGCTTTGTCGAAAATCGATGCAGATGCGCACAAAATCATCACCGTCGAAGAGCCGGTCGAATACCAGCTCGAAGGCATCAACCAGATTCAGGTTCACCAGCAAATCGGCCTGACCTTTGCACGGGCCTTGCGCTCCATCTTGCGGCAAGACCCCGACATCATCATGATCGGTGAAATGCGCGATGGCGAAACGGCGCAAATTGCAGTGCAGTCCGCGCTCACAGGACACCTGGTGCTGTCCACATTGCACACGAACACGGCGGCAGGCGCCGTCGTGCGCTTGCAAGACATGGGCATAGAGCCTTATTTGATCACCTCCTCGGTCAATGGCATCTTGTCTCAGCGCTTGGTGCGCCGCTTGTGCATTCACTGCAAGCAAGCCTACGAACCCGATGAAGCATTCCTGGTCAGCACCGGGCTCAGACGCATGGGTCTGGCACCCCAAAAATTGTACAAACCTGTGGGTTGCGAGCATTGCCGTCAAACCGGATACAACGGCCGAAGCGGCATCCATGAACTTTTGGTCATTGACGACCCGATGCGTCGTAGCATCATCGCAGGGCACGATGCGGCGGCCTTACACCATCAAGCCACGGGTACAGGCATGTTTACGCTGTATGAAGACGGCTTGCGAAAAGTCGCAGAAGGTGTGACCAGCCTCGACGAACTGCTGCGCGTCACGGAGGACGCCTCCGATGCCTGACTTTCAATGGAAAGCGGCACGCGCGAATTCACAAATCATTGAAGGTCGCAGCAAGGCGACCAACACGGCCCAAGTGATGCAACAGTTACGCAGTCAGGGCCTGACACCGCTGCAAATTGTGGAAGCCGGCTCAGGGGGCTTGACTTCGCAGCCAGTCCGTGGGCTTGGGCAGGACAAAGCACCCAAGAGCATATTCGACAGCTTCAAATCCAATGACATCAGTGCCACTGACATTCTGGTCATGAGCAGCGAGTTGTCCATCATGCTCAAAGCCGGCTTGGCGCTTGACAACGCCTTGCGCGTACTGATCGGGATGAACGACAAGCCCGCCATGCTCAAGCTCACGCAAACCATACTCAACGATGTCAAAAGCGGCGTGCCATTGAGTAAAGCTTTGAGCAGTCACCCCAAGCAGTTCACTGACTTTTACATCAACATGATCCGCTCGGGCGAAGCCAGTGGCCAAATCAGCGCCGTCTTGGAGCGATTGGTGGAGCACTTGGAGCGACTCAAAGCGCTGCGTGAAAGCGTGATTTCCGCGATTATCTACCCCTGCATTTTGTTGGGTGTGGCTGTGTTGTCTTTGATCACCATGCTCGGTTTCGTTGTCCCTCAATTTGAAACCCTGTTTCGAGACATGGGCGACGCATTGCCCACGCCCACGCGCATCGTCATGGTGGTGGGCAAAGCCTTTACCGAACACGCCCCGGTCATGGCGGTCGTGGCATTTTTACTTGTGTGGTTAATTCGCCGATGGCTGCGGTCGCCCAATGGTCAAGAGTGGTCACAGGCCAAAGCACTGCGCATGCCCTTGCTTGGCAAACTGGTACTGAAATACAACCTTACCTTGTTCACCCGATCCTTCGGGACTTTGTTGGGCAACGGCGTGCCCTTGCTCACAGCACTGCACATCGCCACCCAAACAATTGGTAACGTCAATTTACGTAAAGCCTTGGACCCGGTCCCCGGTAAAGTCAAAGCGGGTGGCAAAATGGTCGACGCCCTGCAAGCCAGTGGTATCTTTGAGCCCTTGGCGATCAACCTCATTCGCGTGGGCGAAGAAACCGGTCGCACGGGGCCGATGCTGCTGGAAATTGCACGTATTTTCAACACCGATGTGGAAAATGGCATCAAGCGAGGGCTGACCCTGCTCGAACCCTTGCTGATTCTCGTACTCGGCTTGATCATCGCTTCCATCATCGTGTCGATCTTGCTGGGCATCCTCTCGGTCAATGACCTGGCGGTATAATTTTTTTCGGTTTCAAAAGAGTCATTTCAAATGCTAAAAATTTCGCAAATCAACAAGCCACAGGCCAAGCGGGCTCAAGGTTTTACCTTGATTGAGTTGCTGGTCGTTTTGGCAATTCTGACTTTGCTCGCAGGCTTGGTGGGCCCGCGCGTATTAGGGCAATTAGGCGGTGCCAAATCCAAAACAGCCGGCGTGCAAATCGCTGACCTTGAAAAATCCCTCGAGCTCTTCAAGCTCGATGTTGGACGCTACCCCACCACCGAAGAAGGACTGGCTGCTTTGTCCACCAAACCAGGCGCTGCCACAGGCTGGAACGGCCCTTACATCAAAGGCAATGTGCCCAATGACCCATGGGGAAAGCCTTACAAATTGACCAGCCCATCGGCCAATGGCGGCGTCGAAATCATCTCCTTTGGGGCTGACGGCGTACCCGGCGGTGAGGCCGAAAACGCTGACGTCAAAAACCAACCCTGATCGATGCACTTGGTGAAGCTGCTGCAGCCTATTGCGGGTCAAAAAGGTTTCACACTCATCGAGTTGTTGGTGGTCATGGCCATTGGTGCCATGCTGGTCGGGCTGGCGCCGCCCGCATTTGACAGACTTCGCTCTGCAAGCGAATACCGAGACACCGTCAGGGGTCTGGTCACCGGTCTACGTCAGACCCGACAAAATGCCATCTCTCAAGGGCTCCCCACCTCATTCATGATTGATACGACCAAGCGTCAATATGGCGCTGAGGGGAGGCCCATGACA
>Ga0114974_10004689_pt1 | contig 10223 bp, 7 predicted proteins | sample S_130206_EF_Meta_FD_87318 | JGI IMG/M metagenome (GOLD analysis project Ga0114974, IMG submission 87318) | Freshwater microbial communities from Lake Simoncouche, Canada to study carbon cycling - S_130206_EF_MetaG | ecosystem: Environmental > Aquatic > Freshwater > Lake | place: Lake...
AGGTCATTTAGTTTAGATTAATTTTAGATAATAATGAATGATTACACTCCGCACAACCAACCTTTTGGAAAAAGGTTGAGCCAAAACCCAACCTTTTGGAAAAAGGTTGAACCAAAACCCAACCTTTTGGAAAAAGGTTCAAGAGAAACAGACTGAACCAAAACCCAACACTACGTATGTTTTTTATATAGTAGTTAATTTATCTACAAATTACAATTCGATTAGGTTGGGTTTTGGTCCAGTCTGTTTCCAAAAGGTTGGGGTTTTGGTTCAACCTTTTGGAAAAAGGTTGAGTTAAAATATCATTATAATAAATATAATAAATATAAAACAGAATTAATGGACTTCACTTACAAAAAACACGATAATGAAAAATTATTTGCATCTTTAGAGAAAACCGATTTAGGCTTAAAGAACTTGCAAAACTACATCCCTCTTTATAATACATTTTTTGCCTTAAATGAGACAAATTGGAATTCCATTAACCTGAATAATGCCCTTTATTTACACAGTATCAAGAATAAAGAAACTGACAACATTGTCAATGGCATACTTAAAGGAATTCATGATTCAGGTAAAACCAAACGGGAGGTTTTCTTTAAATATAGTCCTTTACTCGATCCGCTGAAATATTTAGTAGGTAAATATGATATTAGTAATCCGAATTTACTAAACCTACCATCCTTTCTAAATGAAACTGCGTCGCATGAAAAAATAAGAGATGTCAATAACTCTGCCTATGTGGATAGTTTCTTTTCCTATTTAACAAGTAAATTACTTCATAAACATAATTTTCTTCATGGCATTGATTTTTATGGATCTTTTCTCTCTATAAAAGAAGATTATCCTGTAAATATTTATGATGATATTGATTATATAAATGATTTTACCTTTTTTCATAAGAACAAAGATGTGCTCTTTACGATAGATGAATCCTATGTTAAACTTATTGGCAATGATACTCGTAATTACAAAGAGAAGATTAGTGTATCAAACAATGATGAACTTTTACAATTATCTGATATAACTGAGCTTGAACATATGGACATGTCCTTTATTAAAGTCGACATAATCGAAACAAATAATACTGTTGATCCTGATATCATCTATGAAAATGTGGATGCGAGTGTGAAGAAAGAGAAAACAAACAAATCCGCGTCATCCATTTCCGCGTCATCCTTTTCCACGTCATCCTCATATTCGACCTCGTCTTCGTGTTCGTCGCGGTCCTCAAATTCATCGAATAATAATGATTCGGATGAAGAAGATGACGGTACTAATGATGACGGCACTAAACATGATGGCACTAAACATGACGGCACTAATAAAGATGCTGATGATGCATGCTCTGACTCTATGTCAGGTTCTATATATTCCTCCTTAAATGGCGAAGATGTATTTGCAAAAATCAAGGCTTTCCCTGTGCAAACTATTGCCCTAGAATGTTGCGAAGACACTTTAAATTCCCTTATTGAGGACGAAGAGAATCCCTTAAAAGATGAAGAATGGGAATCCATTGTCTTACAAGTTTTAATGTCGTTAATTACCTATCAAAATACGTTTGGTCTCACGCACAATGACTTACATACCAATAATATTATGTATACAAATACCGATAAGCAATTTCTCCACTATAAAGTTGACAATTCCTATTATAAAGTGCCTACGTTTGGAAGGTTATTTAAAATCATTGACTTTGGGCGCGCTATTTATAAATTTAAAGGAAAACTGTTATGCAGTGACAGTTTTCATCCCAAGGGCGACGCGGCGACGCAGTATAACTTCCCGCCTTACTTTAATCCGAAGAAACCCATTGTTGAACCGAATTTTAGTTTTGATTTATGTCGTTTAGGTTGCTCGATATACGACTGTATTGTTGATGATATAAGTGAAGAAAGTGATGTCACGTCGCCGATTCTGAAGATTATTATCGATTGGTGTAAAGACGATAAGAGGCGAAATATTATGTATAAACAGAATGGCGATGAACGCTATCCTGATTTTAAATTGTATAAAATGATTACGAGAAAGGTTCACTCATGCGTACCTATAAATGTATTAAGAAATACTTATTTTGATAAATATAAGATTGCAAAGAAAAAGATTACCAAGGATAAATCGATTATGAATATAGATGAAATGCCGTGTTATACAGAGAACTTTTAAAAACAACCTTTTAGGAAAAGGTTGCGCCAAAATAACAACCTTTTATCAGCGAAGCATACTGAGCCAAAATTACAACCTTTTATCAGCGAAGCAAGTAAAAAAAGGTTCAAGCGAAGTAGTCTGACATATAGACAATAATTTTATATATTTTAATATTATAATGAAATTATATAAGTTTATAAATTATAAGTTTATAAATTATAAGTTTTTACGTACCCATAAACTAATTTTAGGCATATTAGTAATTATTATATTTGGAGTCTTTTTATTTTATAATCCTATTATTGAAGGTTTAACATCAAAAATTGGAGAATATGAATTTTTAGCCCCTCCAACAGATATTATAACTGATGATATGTGGAATAAATTAAATGAAAAAATGAAAAAAACATATAATAAACCAGATATTACATTAGATCAAGTAAAGTCATCTTATACAAATTTAGTTACTAACAAATATGAAATTACTAATAAAGAAATAAATTATTATTTAGAAAATGGTAAATTTCCAGTGGATCAGTATGTTATAAATGCATTTAAAGAATATATGAAAAAAGATAATGCAAGCCAAACTGATTCAGCATCAGAAGATTATATTCAAAAATATTCAATGTCAATGACTAATCGTCAGATTTTTTCTATGGTTATTGATACGTTACCAAATAAAAACTCATCTGAAGGATATCTTATTTATATGGGTACAAAACCTCCTCCCTCTTATTCTAGTCCTACTATATCATTAACTGACGCTATTCCTTCATTAAATGAAATTGATAATAAGAGAAACTATAATGATCTCGTTTCTCTTTGTAAAAGAGTGCGTTAATATAGTTTTAACAAAAATAACTTACCCTGTTCTTCGCCATTCATAATTAATTTCACTCTCATTTCTTCTGTCGCCACCGCCATTAGCCAATTACTGAAACTCGATAAGTCCGTTATATTACATTTAACCATATGTTTTACTTCTCGTTGGCTCGACTCCGTGCATATTTCCAATTGCATTTTTTTCATCAAATGCATCATATAATCGATGATTGTTGAATCATTCGTGATTTTCTCTCTTTCTTTTTCTGTATCTGTGCCTGTACCTGCATATGTACCTGTGCCAAGCCAAATATTTTTAAAAGCCATTATATCATCCGGATGGCAATTCTCTTGCGCCAAGCAATCATTCAGTGGGAAATTATTTAATAAACCGCCGTCAATAAAACACTCGTCGTCGATACAAACCGGTTTAAAGGCGAGCGGGTAAGATGTGCTCATGCATAATGCTTTTATGACAGATAAATCCGGGTGCGTCGCATGAGATAAATCGACTTTTGTTAAATTCTTCGTATTGATATTCGTAGTATATATATGAATATCTATTTTATTGAACTCATATAATTCTTTTAGGGTACAATGTTCATTTAAATCCTTGGCACAAAGGAGGGGTTTTAAAGATTCTAACAATATTTTCTCTCCGAGTAACCCTTTCTCTTCGTAGGCATCCATGAAGTTTTGCGCATTTAATGCGAATACTTTCTCCCATGGACGTTTAATAAAATAATCATCTAACCACTCCCATTCATAACCTAAGGATATAATAATACCAATGTAGGCGCCGATGGAACAGCCATAGATACTTTGAATATCCGTCAAGGACCATATTTTTTCTTTTTCCAATATTTTCGCTGCCCCATAATTAATTAATCCCGCTGGACCTCCGCCGCTAAATACGAGATGTCGGATTTTTCTTATCTTATCATTATCATTATCATTGTCGTTGCCGTTGCCATTGTCCTTATCATACATATAAATATATAAGTTTAATAGTTTTATATATTTTCTTTTCTAATGTAAATAATGGATACTATATTTACATTAGGTGATGCAAATGATGAACAAATTAAATTAAATTTAGATGATTTATATGAGAGAAAACAGCAATATGATTTAAATACTCTCTCTACCTATAATAAAATATTGAGTCGTATTCATAATAAAATTAAAGTCTTATCCCGCCAACATATTAACGATCAGCATTGTTGGTATACCATACCGGAGATGATTATTGGTGTTCCGAAGTACGATCACGGTTCCTGTACAGCATATATTATTGATAAATTGAGAGATAATGGATTTGTTGTTCATTATACGCATCCAAATTTATTATTTATATCATGGAAAAATTGGGTCCCGAGTTATGTTCGAGCGGAGATAAAGAAAAAAACTGGGGTTGTCATCGATGGTCATGGTAACAAAGTAGAAAAGAATGAGGATAAAAATGTTGCAGGGGATAGTAGTGATCCGAATGATCTAATGTTTAATATTAGAGGTGCGGGAACAAATGAAAATAAGAATGCGAAGGAATATAAGGCGATTGAATCCTATAAACCAAGTGGTTTAATTTATAATGAAAGTCTTTTGAGAAAAATACAGGATAAAACGCACTTTTAGGAAACAACCTTTTAAGAAAAGGTTGAGCCAAAAAACACTTTTGGCAAACAACCTTTTAAGAAAAGGTTGAGCCAAAAAACACTTTTGGCAAAAGTGCCGCAAAACCTCTTGTGAAAAATTGACATACATAAGAAGGCGTACGCACACATAATTTAGGTTGGGTTTTGCTGCACTTTTGGCAAAAGTGCCGCAAAACCTCTTGTGAAACATTGACATACATAAGAAGGCGTACGCACACATAATTTAGGTTGGGTTTTGGTTCAACCTTTTTTTAAAAGGTTGGCTTTTAAAAAGGTTGTGTGTATATATAAGAAAGAAATGTTAATTTTAGTAAAACCTTCATTTATTTTTGTTGAAGCCGGCGTTGATGTTACAAAATTTATAACAACCATGCCTAATCAAGCTCGTGTTATTGAAATAATTACAAATTTATTAACTAGTCCTTCTTATTTTCCTGGACGACAAGTTCAACATTTAGGTACTACTAACTTTTTAACAATTACCACCTTACCCGATGAAAGATTACCTATGATTAATGATATCTATATTTCTAAATTACAGGAGTATATTACGACTCTCATGCAAGAAAGCGAATTAAACGTAAATAATAATTTAGTTTTTGCCACTCTTACTCAACCTAATTTGAGCACACATGACAATTTAACTGACGCTGTTTTAAGTGATCCAGCAGTTATAACCGGCTTTAAAGATAATGGAGACCAATTAATCGACCTAAATTTAGAAGAAGTTTACTTAAATAATTCTGACTATGTCGGGGCTAACTTTTTTGAATCTAAAATGAATAATGCGAAAATAAGCTCTGCCACATTAATTGCAGCCACTTTTAATGAGGCTACATTACAAAGAGCAATTCTCTCTGGTTCGGATTTAAGGTATGCTAGTTTTTATAATGCGGATTTAAGGGGAGCCAAATTAAATGACACAAAATTAAAAGAAGCTAATCTTATGAATACAAGCTTAATTGGCGCGGATTTACAAAATGCTGATTTACGCAATTCAACTTTAATTGGATCCATTTTAACAAATGCTGATTTAAGGGGTGCTGATTTACGCAATGCTTATTTTGATAATAGAACAAGCTTTGTCAATTGTTTAGTGTCTAGTGAAACTAAATTTGGTGGTTCAAATTGGCAAGATGCTAGGAATAATGGCACTATTAATGAAGCTGACTTTACAGAAGAGCTTCTTGAAGAAGAAATGGACCTTGATGAAGATGAAGACGCAGCTGACGCCGATGAATTAGCGAGTTTAGCCGATGCAGAACTTGAGCAGGCACAGGAGCAAGGGCAGGCACAAGCACAGGAACAAGGGCAAGTTCTTGACCCTTTAGAAATTACCCCCGATTCAAAAATAAATAGTGGAATCAATATAACCTATGAAGATATTCTAAGCTTATTAGTGCCCAAATTTAATTCTGTTAAAATTCCGATTAGTCAAATGAAATTGCATAATTGGTATGGAATCGCGTCGCTTGGTAATACGCCGTCTTATATATGGGAGAGTAATAATGTCGTGCCAAGCATTGGTAAGGTCTTTAAATGTCTCGAGGCACCAATACCATCAGAGGGCGAAGCTATCGTCTATGAATCTACCCCTGCCTGCATGTCTGTGCATGAGTTATCCAGGAAATTAGATATAAACTCTATATTTACAAAGTTTAAAGAAGTTATACCTGATGGTCCATTTGATAGTACATATACAAGATTAAGAGAAGGAAAGAGTACAGAGAAAGAAATATTAGAAGCATTTGGGATATATTTGTATAAAGAGTTATTTTTACTTTTGGGAAATCATAATGCGGATGAACCCGCCGACGCATGGACGCATGTGTTTGATGATGTGGAACAACGTAAAAAGTTTGTAAAACATGCGGTCTTTCATAAAGACGAAGCAATTATGAATCACCCAAAATTTGATAGCAGATTACAAAACACATTTCCGGAACATTTGTTAGTAATAGCGCTATTTATTGAAGAACTGCCTTTACAAGTACAAGTAAAATGGGCACAAAACTATATTAAAGAGTTTATAACTGGTTATGATCAAGAGTTAGAAACATTTGATCCAACGCAAATCATGCCGATGGGTTTTATTGCGAGCTGCCTAAATGGTAATTTAGAAAAATTATTATTAACAATTAGTGGAGCTATTACTTATTTTTATCCCCAGGAAAGACCAGTAGAAGAAAGCGGGGAAGATAAATTACAAGTGTTGAGAAAAAATATAACCGATTCGGAGTTTAATAAATATTTTATAACAGTTCAACTCGACCCGGCTGGTCCTAGTTTTGAAGGGTATAGACGTTATATTCAAACAACGCCGGATTTAAATACAAATGAAGAGAGAAGACAACAATTTCTTACTTTGTTAGAAGACCCAGAGATTGTTGCGAAGATAGAAGAAACAATAGGTTTTATGAGCGGAGGTAGAAGAAGAAAAAATAAGAAGAGAAAGACTATTAAAGAGGGAAAGACTATTAAGAAGCATACCATTAAGAAGCATACTATTAAGAAGCATACTATTAAGAAGCATAAAAAATATAATAATAATAAGAAGAAAACAATTAAGAAGAAGAATAACAATAAAAATAAGAAGAAAACAATTAAGAAGAAGTAGGAGGAATGCGATTTAATAAAAAAATTGATATAAAGTTATTTATAATAATAATAAATAACATTATGGCTAATTTATGTGTGCCTAATTTATGTGTGCCTAATTTATGTGTGCCTAATTTATGTGTGCCTAATTTATGTGTGCCTAATTTATGTTGCCGCAAAAATAAATGGCAAATATATAGCGAACGAGAATGCACGTATCCAATAAATCATAATTCACATATATATCCTCAGTTGTTTACAATTGTGAATATTCATAACAAAGTATTATATTATTATGTAATAGAATTCGATAACAATGAAGAGCAATTAAATATTTATAAAATGAAGACGAAGGACGGCAAGAAAATTTTATTAAAATCAAAAAAATTAATTATGTTATGTTATGATCCTAAAGTTGATAAATTTATTAAAGTAGTAGATAAAAAATATATAGCTAAGAAAGATGCGAATGAATATGAAGTAACCGCGTGGTTGGATGCGAAATAAAATTATAAAATTATAAAATTATAAAATTATAAAATTATAAAATTATAAAATTATAAAATTATAAAATTATAAAATCTGTTCTACTTCGTATAAACATTTCTCCATCGGTTGTGATTTTGGTCCAACCTTTTTTTAAAAGGTTGTGTGTATATAAGAACCCTTTAGAATGATAATTATTGTTCAACCAAATTTTACTTATAAATTTGAAGCAGGATCAGTTACATTTCAATTCAATGAACTCAAAAATCAAGCAGAATTAGATATTAAAATTATAGAAGCATTAAAAACAATATTACCAGAACCGAATAGAGTTTTTAAACGGTTAAAAACCTTAAACTTTTATTCAATTACTTCCTTAGAAGATGAAACAATAGATAACTCGGATGACTGGATAACAACATACTTTACAAAAGTTGGTTTACCCACCGACATTTTAATCCCCATTACAATAAGAGATAACAGCGTTTATAATGCAACATTGAGTTTTCAAATGTATTCCGATATAGAAGATATTCAATATAGTTATGATGATTTAAACAATGCAGCGTTCGCCGATGAACTTAAAAGTAAAGCCGCGAATTTATCTCTCTTAGGTTCAATAAGATTCAATTTAAATGATGTTGTTTTAAGTAAAACTGCTTATATTGCTGGCAAGTTTACTCATTCTTATTTGCAAAATTCAGCTTGTCGTGATTCTAAATTTATGCTGGCAGATTTTAAGTCTGCCAATGTAAAAGGATCCATCTTTTCTGGAGCTGATTTACGGTTGTCTATATTGGACGATTCAGATTTAACCAATTCTGATTTTGATGAGACGGATTTAAGGGGTGCAACAATAAATAATGCACTGTTAAACGATGCAACATTTATAAATGCAACATTAATAAATGTATCATTACGTCATTCGAAATTAATTAATACCGATTTAACGGGTGCGGATTTAACAGGCGCGGATTTAAGATATACAGATTTAACCGGGACAAATTTTCATGACTGCAAGATGAGGGGGGCAAAGTTATATGGTTCCAATTGGAGAGATGCGCAGTTTGTTGCCGAAGTGATACTGGAAGCGAATGCCAATCCCATAGATAATGAGGATCGGCGTCATGCTGGGATTCAAATTGCCGAAGATGTACAAGATAACTCAGACCGTTTAGCCAATGAAGCCGATGCCTCCTACGAAGAACAACGGCTAGAAAATATAGCCGCGGGTCAGCCAGCTGAAGACGAAATATTGGCGCCCTTAATACTCGATCCGCAAGCGAAAATAGAAGACTCCCACGGAAAGATTACTGCATCCAATCATACTTATGAAGACATTATACAATTATTAATTCCCCGAATAAATAATGTTAAACTTCCAATTAGTCAAATGAGAATCAATCAATGGTATGGTATTGCCTCACTTGGCGCTACGCCTGCCGAGGTTTGGGAGGCGAATAATGTCGTCCCCAGCATAGGTAAGGTGTTTAAATGTATCGCGGCTCCGCCTGCAGCGGCAGCGGACGAAGCGGTCGTCTATGAATCTACGCCCGCCTGTATGGCAGTTCATGATTTATCCAAACAATTAAATATGCGACAGTTATTTATAACGTTTTTAGAAGTTGCGGGGGCAGAAACGTATAATGATTCAAATTACTATTTTACTAAGGGTGTGAGAACCGAACAAGAAAAATTAGATCGTATTGCCTCGATTTTTTATCAGTTTATACTCATGCTTTTAGAGAAACATAATGCGGATGAAACTGCCGATGCATGGACGCATGTATATGATGATGCGCAAAAACGTAAACAGTTGGCAAAACACGCTGTCTTTCATAAAGATGAAGGGATTATGCATCATCCATTGTTCGACTATAGAAGACCTGATGGTAAAGCAGGGTTGTTATTACTAATAATGTTATTTATAGAATCATTACCTGTACAGGTGCAAGTGGTGTGGGTGCAAAACTATATCCGTGATTTTATAACTGGATATGATCAAGAATTAGAAACATTTGACCCGACGCGATACATGATGCCGTATCGTATGATTGCAAGTTGCGTAAATGGTAATTTAGAAAAATTATTATTAACGATTGGTGGGGCTATTACGCATTTTTACCCAGAGGAAAGACCAGTAGAAGAAAGCGCCGAAGAAAAATTAGAATTATTGCGAAAAAATATAACTGAGTCGGAGTTTAATAAATATTTTAAAACAGTCCAACTGGATCCGGCTGGTCCCACCATTGAAGGTTATATAAATTATATTAAAACGACGCCGGATTTAAATACCAATGAAGAGAGAAGGCAGCAATTTCTTAGTTTGTTAGAAGACCCGGATATTATTGCGAAAATAGAAGAAACAATAGGTTTTATGAGTGGGGGGAGGAGAGGTAAAAATAAGAAGAGGAAAACTATTAAAAAGAAGAGGAAAAGTATTAAAAAGAGGAAAAGTATTAAAAAGAGGAAAAGTATTAAAAAGAGGAAAAGTATTAAAAAGAGGAAAAG
>Ga0114974_10004693_pt1 | contig 10218 bp, 10 predicted proteins | sample S_130206_EF_Meta_FD_87318 | JGI IMG/M metagenome (GOLD analysis project Ga0114974, IMG submission 87318) | Freshwater microbial communities from Lake Simoncouche, Canada to study carbon cycling - S_130206_EF_MetaG | ecosystem: Environmental > Aquatic > Freshwater > Lake | place: Lake...
ACCCGCATCCGAGCCATCATTCAATTGTTTCGCTTGACGCAGTCACCCTTTCTCGCACGATTCAACGCCGCGAGGTTTCTTGCGTCGAAGTGCTCGAGGCCTATCTCGCTCAAATAGACCAGCAAAATCCAACCGTGAACGCGATTGTTGCGATGCCTGAACGCGAATCAGTCTTGGCGCTTGCTCAAGAACGCGATGCTCAGCTAGCGCGCAAGCAAAGCATGGGTCCCTTGCACGGGTTCCCGCAGGCCCCAAAAGACATCGCACCTGTAGCCGGCATGGTCACCACAAACGGTTCGCCGATTTTCAAAGGTCAAATCACCCAGACAGACTCTGTGGCCAATGCACGGGTTCGTGCCGCCGGAGCCATTTTTATTGGTCGAACAAACTCACCTGAGTTTGGCCTGGGCGCGCACACCTACAACCCCGTCTATGGCATCACACGAAACGCCTTTGACCCATCGCGCTGCGCGGGGGGCAGTAGTGGTGGTGCGGGGGTTGCGCTGGCGCTAAACATGCTTCCTGTTGCCGATGGCTCTGACATGATGGGCTCGTTGCGCACCCCTGCAGCCTTTAATAATGTGTTCGGTTTTCGTACCTCGCCGGGCTGTGTGCCACACGGCCCGGGCGAAGAAGTATTCTTTCAGCAATTTAGCGTCACAGGTCCCATGGCACGCAATATCCCCGACCTGGCGCTGCTGCTTTCCGTACAGGCCGGCTTTGATGCGCGTCTGCCGCTTTCGCGCAGGCAAGATCATGCCAAGCTGTTTGAACAACCGCTTGAGCGCGAATTGCGCGGTACGCGCATTGGCTGGCTAGGCAGTCTTGGGGGTCATCTGCCCATGGAGCCCGAGCTGCTAGGCGTCACTGAACGGGCGCTTGAACACTTCAAAACAGTTGGCTGTCGCGTTGAGTCAACCCAACCAAAATTTGACCTTGAGCAGCTTTGGAACGCTTGGCTCACACTGCGCAGCTTTACATTTTCAGGTGGCAATGCGCAGCACTATCATTTAGCCAGTTCACGGGCCCTGCTCAAGCCCGAGGCCGTTTGGGAAATCGAACGTGGCCTTGCCCTAACGGGTCCTGAAGTTTTTGCCGCAGCAAAAGTCCGTTCGGCCTGGTATCAAGAAATGCAACGCCTGTTTGAATCCTTCGATTTTCTGGTGATGCCGGCGACTCAGGTGTTTCCTTTTGAAGCAGAGCAACACTGGCCGACACAAATTTCTGGGCAGCCGATGGATACCTACCATCGCTGGATGCAATCTGTGATCCCCGCCACGATGGCTGGCCTACCCACGCTGGCGGCACCGGCGGGCTTTGGCGCAAATGGGCTACCCGTCGGTCTTCAAATCATCGGGCCCACGCAAAGCGACATGAGCGTGCTACAACTTGGACACGCCTACGACTTGGCAAGCGGTTATTCAAAAATTCGCAGCGCGTTGCTGCAATAACAAGAGAGTCCTCACTCATGACCAATCTTTCTAGACGCAGCAGCCTCAAAGCAGGTTTAGCCGCCATCGCCGTCACCGCGGCCAGTCGGGACACCCTCGCGCACGAAGCCCCTAAAACACCTTTCAACGTTCAACAGACTTTCATCCCAATTGCCAATAGCACGCAGCAATTTCCGGTGCGTCGGATCTATTGCATTGGCCGTAACTACGCCGCGCATGCGCGCGAAATGGGCTCAGACCCCACACGCGAGCCACCCTTCTTTTTTCAGAAGCCCACCGATGCGATTCAATACGTGGCGCCCGGAAAAATCGAAGATCATCCTTACCCAAGCCTTACCAAGAACTACCACTACGAGGTCGAACTTGTTGCCGCGCTTAAATCAGGTGGCAAAGATATTTCGATCGAACGCGCACTGGATCATGTCTTTGGCTATGCCCTCGGGCTGGATATGACCAGGCGCGATTTGCAGCGCATGCTTGGTGATCAGAAAAAACCTTGGGAGATCGGCAAATCGTTTGATCGCTCAGCGCCAATCGGACCACTCTATCCAGTAAGTGCAGTTAGCGGTTTTACCAAAGAAACTATTTCGCTCGCGGTCAACGGCGTCATTAAACAACGCGCCACGCTCGACCAAATGATTTGGTCGGTCGCAGAGCAAATTTCAAAACTCTCTGAAGCCAACGAGCTTTTTGCAGGCGACATTATTTATTCTGGCACACCAGAAAACGTCGGTCCCGTCGTAAAAGGCGATGTCATCCTTTGTAAGCTTGATCGCCTACCAGATTTATCAATCAAGATCACATGACGCTTCAAGGCTTTCGTTTAGCATCGTCAACGCGCGCGTTCCTGCTGTCTCTTCTGATACTGCTTAGCCTGAACAGCCATGCGCAAACCGTCACCGAAAGCATGGCACTCTTTGACGATGGAAAAACCAAAGAGGCTGTTGCTCAGCTGACGAAGCTCGCTCAACAAGGAGACCCAGAGGCTCAAAACCTGCTCGGTGTCTTGTATGACAATGGGCAAGGTGTCGCGCAAGACTATCAATCAGCGCGAGCCTGGTTTGAAAAAGCAGCCGCGCGCGGTCATGCCAGTGCTCAGTACCATCTGGGCTTCATGTTCGAAGCAGGCCGGGGCGTCCCCCACAGCGACAAACAAGCGCTGCACTGGTACGGTTTAGCCGCAGCGAACGCCGATCCAAACGCGCAATACCGCCTCGCTTTAATGAATCTCAATGGTTTTGGGATCAAACCAAATCCCGCTGAAGCACGAAAATGGTTCGCACTGGCTGCCGCCCAAGGCGACCCTAAATCACAAAGACAACTCGGGTCGTTTTATGCAAAAGGACTAGGGGTGGTTCAAAACAAGATCCTTGCTTATATGTGGATCGATATTGCGCGCGGATTGGGCGATCAATCTGCGATCAGGGCAATCAATGAACTCACCGAAACAATGTCGTCTGAAGCCGTTATTCGAGGCCAAGACCTTGCCAAGCAATGCATTGCAAAGGGTTATCAAGGTTGCGATGCCTTGACACGTTAAACTGCAATGATGAACGCTCATACAAAAATCGCTCTTGTTACTGGCGCTGCCAAAAGATTGGGGCAGACCATCGCCTTGCGGCTGGCCCAGGAAGGTTGGGATATCGTTGTGCACTACGGTCAGTCTGTCACTGAGGCTCAAGAAACCGTATCAAGCATTCAAGGCCTCGGTCGACGTGCGGTCGCACTTCAGGCCGATTTTGAAAAACAAGCTGAGGTTGATTCCCTTATAGCGCGGTGTGTTGCCACACTAGGCTTGCCCGACTGTCTGGTCAACAGCGCCTCGCTCTTTGCTTACGATGATGCAGCCCACTTTAGTCCGGCGCAATTTGAAAAGCACATGCAGATCAACGCCGTCGCGCCCATCGCGCTAAGCCGTGACCTTTACAACGCGCGACAACAGTTACAGCAAACATCGGATCGCACCTTCGACACGCCGGGCGTGATCATTAATTTACTGGATCAGAAACTGGCGAATCCTAATCCAGATTTTCTGTCATACACGCTGTCAAAATCGGCGCTTTATCAAGCGACCACGCTGCTGGCACAGGCCTACGCACCCGAACTCAGAGTGGTAGGCGTCGCACCCGGGCTCACACTGGTTTCGGGCGATCAAACCCAAGAAGGTTTTGAACGGGCGCACAAACAAACGCCCTTACAAAAATCCTCAACGCCTGAAGATATCGCCAACGCAGTGGTTTACTTAACCAGTGCCCACGCAATAACTGGCACAACGCTCTTCGTCGATGGGGGACAACATCTGAACCCCTCGCAACGAGATGTGATGTTTCTGACTTCTTAATTTTTTATCCTTCAACACACCCCCTATGACTCTTGCCCTCATTCAGCACGCCGACCTCGCAGATTGCCGACGTCTGTTTCTCAAGGATTTTGAGATCAACATGAATATAGGTGTGCATGAATTCGAAAAAAAAGGAGAACAACGCGTCATCGTGAATGTTGATCTCTATGTGCCACTCACGGACAATACGCCCAGCCAAGATGAGTTAAGTGAAGTCGTGGATTACGACTTTATGCGACAGACCATCGCGGACATCATCGCCCCTGGCCACATTCAATTACAAGAAACACTCTGCGACGAGATTATGAAACGGATGTTGGCACACCCGCTGGTGCGTGCAGCGCGCGTCTCCACCGCAAAACCAGACGTCTATCCTGATTGCGCAGCCGTCGGCGTTGAATCATTTAAAATTAAAAAATAGTATTAAATATCAAAGATTTAATACTATTTAAGTTCGTCGAAATCTAGTACGATTTTTATTATATTTATAGTACATCAACCGTAAAATTTTAGTGACTAACAGCTAAGTATTTTGCGCATGCATTTGTTTTGAAACTTGCGAGTCTGGCAAAAATGGACGCGCTCCATTGATCACGTTGATGGGCGTACCGGCCAAAAAGGCTAATAGATTTTTAAGGGAAGTATGGAAGAATTCTTCCATATTCTCTTTGGTCACAAACCCGATATGCGGCGTGGCCAAGACGTTGGGCATTGACCGATACGGGTGCTGCAGCGGTAACGGTTCAGTCTCAAACACATCAAGCCCAGCCCCACCAATTAAGCGCTTTTCAAGCACTTCGAACAAGGCACGCTCGTCGACGATTTGCGGGCGCGAAGTGTTCACCAAAAACGCATCTTTTTTCATGCGCGCAAGGTCAGTCGCCGACACCAAACCAAGCGTCGCATCACTTAGCGGCATATGAATCGTGATGACATCTGACTGGCTAAACAACGCCTCTTTGCTCACACTTTGAACCTGATGAATACCTGCGCGTTCTGGCGTCATATTACGACTCCAGGCGATCACGTTCATACCAAACAGTTGAGCAATCTGGGCCACAGGGATTCCCATGTTCCCCAAACCCAAGACCCCCAGGGTCTTACCTGCCAGACCACGTCCTAAGCTCACTTGCCAGCCACCTGCGCGCAGCGAGGCCGTCTCTTGTGGAATCGATCGAAACAATCCAAGAATTAAGGCCCAGGTCACTTCTACAGTCGTTTGATGCTGTGCCTCAGTGGTACACACAACGATGCCAAGTTCATCTGCTGCAGGCAAATCAATCGACCGCGCGTTACGCATACCCGTGGCGAGAATTAATTTTAATTTTGGTAAACGCGACAGGACGCTGCGCGGAAACTCAGTGCGCTCACGGATTCGCATCACAACATCGAACTCGCTCAGGCGCTCGATTAATTCATTCTGATCATGCACATGATCTCGAAATCCGACGACTGCCAGCCCAGGCACCACACCCCAATTAACTATCGTCTGCGCAAGACCCAGGTAGTCATCCAAAATCGCTAAACGCATCACTACCCTTTTAAGTTTTTTAATTTCGACGCTCTCGCAACCAAATCATTGCCGAGCCAACAATACCCTGCGGCATAAAGAACATGCACACAATTAAGATCCCGCCATAGACCGCACCCGCTAGGGCGTTGCTGATATCTGAGGCATACGAGGGTACAAACTGCAGAAACAACCCCGCCACCAACGCCCCCCAAACTGTTCCCAAGCCGCCCACCACGATGGCCGCCAGAAAACTGACCGATAGTAATAAATTAAACGAGTCTGGCGCAATAAACCCGATCGAAAAATTAAAAATCGCACCACCAATGCCTGCGAACATCGAGCCAAGACCAAAGATCAGCACCTTATAGCCATTGACGTCGACACCCATCGACGAGGCGGCCAGTGGCGCCTGACGCACTGCTGTCAGGGCCCGCCCAGTGCTGCCAGCAACAAAATTACGCGCTAAAAAGAAACAGACCGCCGTAAACATCAAGACCACGTAATACACCCACGCGTCTTGGGTCAGCCCCGACCAAACTGGAGGCGTGGGTCGATCAACTGACAAACCTGACATGCCATTGGTATAGGCCTTAAAGTGTTTGATCACGGGTGATACCGATACGGCAAGCACCAACGTAATCAGCGCCAAATAGAGTCCCTTCAAACGTTGTGCTGGGAAACCCGCCAAGAACCCCACGACGAACGTCACCACTGCCGCGATTAGCACGGACACCACGTAGTGCACCTGAAGATGCGCCACGCTCAGGGCCGCGGTGTATGCACCCAACGCAAAGAAAGCGTTATGCCCTAACGAAATCTGACCGGCATAGCCAATAATCAAATTCAACCCGATCGCGGCGACCGCATAGGCCATCACACCTGTCAATTGAAACGTCAAATAACTTGGCGCAATAATGGGTGTCACAAGCAGTAAAGCCGTTAAGAACAATCCTAGTAACCAATGTTTTGTTGTCATCTTCATACCCTCACCTGCACAGCTTTACCAAACAAGCCTTCAGGCTTCACGATGAGCACAGCAACAATCAAGAGCAAGGGCACAATGATCTGTAAGTCGGCACCCAAGGCAGGCAAGTATGCGGTCGAGAACGATTGCGACACACCAACGACAACGCCCCCGACGACGGCTCCCAGATAACTACTCAGCCCGCCAACGACCGCCGCCGCAAAGGCATAGATAATGACATCGCCCATCATATTGGGATCAAGCGTCAAACGAGAGGCCACCAGAGCCCCCGAGACCGAACCCAACGCCGCGGCCATACCCCAGCCGAGCGTCATCATGGCGGTATAGGGGATCCCCACCAATTGCGCAGACTGGGCATTTGAAGCCGCTGCACGCAACGCCATCCCCAGGCGCGTTCGCTGGAACAACAGATATAACCCAGCAGAGATCCCCACAAGGACCACCACGAACGCAATTAACTCAGCCCCGATGCGCAAGGTACCCAGCGTCCAAGTATGGTCGGGCAGCGGGCTCGGCGAAGCTTTTTGCATAAAGCCCCAGATTGCACCCGTGGCGCTGTTATATGCAAGAAATAATCCAAGGGTGACGATGATGATGGTCATCTCGTCTTTATATTGGACCGGACGCACGATTAGCACATAGGTCACCGCGCCCATCACCAGAGACAAACCTAGCGAAATTAAAATTGCCCAACCAATCGGCAGACCAAACTCGGTCAATTGCCAAGTTAAAAACGCCGAAAAAGTTGCCATCTCGCCCTGAGCGAAATTCGCAATATTCGTGGTGCGATAAATCAACACGAGGGCCAGACCTAAGGAGGCGTAGATCGCCCCCGTCGCAAAGCCATTGAGTAGCTGCTGTAAAAAATAAATCATCAGGCTTCTCCGAGGTAGGCCGCGCGCACGCCGTCATGAGAGGCGATCTCTTGTGCCGGCCCCTGCAATGAGATGACACCCGATTCGAGCACATAGGCATAGTCGGCAATCTGCAACGCAAGATTCGCGTTTTGCTCAACAATCAACATGGTCGTGCGTAGCTCTTGATTCACGCGCGTCAAGGTGTCATACAAATCATTAATAATGACCGGTGCCAGGCCAAGCGAGGGTTCGTCAAGCAACAGCACACGCGGACGCAACATCAGTGCACGACCGACCGCAAGCATTTGCTGCTCGCCACCACTGAGGCTACCGGCCTTTTGCTGATAACGCTCACGTAAGCGCGGAAACAAACCGTACATTTGTTCAATATCAGTGGCGATCTCGTTTTTATCCGTGCGTCTAAAGGCCCCTACACGTAAGTTTTCTTCGACGGTCAGATCGGTGAAGGTGCCACGCCCTTCGGCAGCATGCGCCACCCCTAGGCGAGCGATGCGGTCAGGACTCAGTCCACGCGTTTCTTGCCCATCAAGCAAGACACTGCCTTCGCTTTTGATCAAGCCGCTGATCGCACGCAAGGTGGTTGTTTTGCCTGCACCGTTCGCGCCCAACAACACTGCAACGCTGCCCTCATCAACCGAGATTGAAATGCCATGCAATACGCGCAAACGACCATAGCCTGCCGAAAAATCCTTGATGTCGAGTACTTTCATCGCGGTTTACCTAAATAGGCTTCAACCACCCGCGGATTGACTTTAATCTCGGCTGGCTTGCCATCTGCAATTTTGTGTCCAAAATCGAGCACAACAATATTGTCTGAAATCTTCATCACCATGCCCATATGATGTTCCACCAACAGCAAGGTCAAATTAAATTCGTTGCGAATACGCACTAACGTGTCAGACAGTTCACCCACTTCTGAATGAGAAAGGCCGCCAGCAGGCTCATCTAACATCAAAAATGTCGGGCGCATCGCAAGCGCACGCGCCAACTCTACTTTTTTTAGCGTCGGATAGGGCAAGTCATCGATACGCTGATCATGTAAATCTGCCATGTTTAAACGCTCGAGCAACTCGTGTGCAAAACGACTGAGCGAAGCTTCTTCGGGTCGGCGCGAAATCGGTGAGAACGGTGCGGTCAGCAAACGGCTGCGGCCATAATGATGACCGCCAAGCATGACGTTTTCGTGCACGGTCAACGAGGGCAACAACGCTAGATTTTGAAAAGTTCGAGCGATGCCCAGATTCGCAACGTCTTTGGCCTTGACGTTTGTGATATCACGCCCATCGAACATCACACGGCCTGCAGAGGGGCTATACAGCCTGCTAATGCAATTAAACAAACTCGTCTTACCTGCACCATTGGGCCCGATCAACCCACAGATCGACCCCTCATCTACAGTAAACGATAAGCCATTCAGCGCGACGATTCCACCAAACCGCAGTGACAACTCTGATACGGATAGTTTATGAACTGAACTCATCTAGGCTCCCAAGAAAGTCCGCTCTCTGACGAGAGCGGATAAATCGGACAAGGCTTATTTCAGTCCAGCCGCTTCACGAATCCCCTTGGTGATAATCGTCATATCTGCACCTGGATTGGCTTTCACAGCTGCGGCCCACAACGCGGCATTGGCCTGGCACAGCACCGTTTGCACACCCGTTGACTCAATGAGCGACATCGCGATGCCTACGTCTTTATTCATCAGCTGCATGGCGAAGCCAAAGTTCCAGGACTTGGGCAACACGGCACGCGGCCACGCGTGGGCAGTCATGAAACTGCCACCACTTGAGGCATCGATCACTTGATGCATGACCTCAGGATCGAGACCGAACTTTTCGCCCGCTGCGAAAATCTCGGAGGTCGCCACCAAAATCGTCGCGCCCAGCAGGTTATTCAAGGCTTTGACAGCATGCCCCGACCCTACAGGGCCCACATGTACAACTTTTGTACCCATGCGATTCAGCAAAGGTAGTGCACGTGCAAAATCTGCGGCTTCACCACCGGCCATGATCGCGAGCTTGCCTGATTCTGCACCCCCGATCCCACCTGAAACAGGTGCATCAATAAAAGTAATCCCGTGCTGCTTAGAAATCTTGGCGTTCTCAATGGTATTTGCAGGTGTCGATGAACTCATGTCGATCACCATCGCACCAGGCTTTAAGGTCTTGAGCAATTCATTACGCAACACCTTGTCAACAATCGGGCTGTCAGGCAACATCAAAATCACGACTTCAACGTCAGCCATCGCGGCAATGCTCGCCACCGCTTTTCCACCCGCGGCCTGGGCGGCCTGCTCACGACGCGCAACGTCTAGATCAAACACTTGCACATCGGCAAACCCTTTTAAATGACCGACCATCCGGCCACCCATTGCACCCAAACCAACAAACCCCACCTTTACCCCTGCACCCGCCGTGTTTTGAACCATGATTGTCTCGTTATATGTTTTTAAAAAATCAGACGCCCTTCACAAGGCGCCTGAGGTCGTACGTATCAACTGATCAAGTCAAACATGTGCCTTAAGGTGCGGGTGTTTTACCTTCGTAATTGATCACCCCACCAATCGGTACATATTTAACGCCATCATATTTACCCATCTGGACAGATTCGATCGGATAACCGTCGGCTGAACCGCTGGTATTGAGCGTAATCCCTTCGAGCAACAAGGGCGCTGTTACACCTTTCATGTTACGTGCAGCATCCATAAATGCCTCGCGTGTCGGTGTTTTTGTATTTTCAAGCACGCTCTTAACAGCATGACAAATAAACCAGCCTGCCGCAGCGTTTTGATCCGCAGGGTTCAGACCGCTTTCATACTTCTTGAGCTTATCGACATACAACTTCATATCTGCATCATTTGCATAGGCAGGATTGGCCTGATCCTTGAGCCATAAGCCGGTCAAGACGCCGGTAGAAGCCGCGGCACCTGCAGGTTGCAATGCGCCACCGATACTAGAGCCCACACCCCAAATAATATGTGCGGGTTTCCAGTTAATCGTTTGCATACGCTTTAACGCCTGCACGACAAATTTGGGCGTCGTCGCATCAAC
>Ga0114974_10004694_pt1 | contig 10217 bp, 5 predicted proteins | sample S_130206_EF_Meta_FD_87318 | JGI IMG/M metagenome (GOLD analysis project Ga0114974, IMG submission 87318) | Freshwater microbial communities from Lake Simoncouche, Canada to study carbon cycling - S_130206_EF_MetaG | ecosystem: Environmental > Aquatic > Freshwater > Lake | place: Lake...
TCACCTTTGTGGCCGAAGCCCGGCGCGCCTTTGCCGAAGCCGGTATCGCGATAGGGGTCGTGTCGGGCGGCGGCACGCCCAATGCATGGGCGGCGCATGAGATAACCGGCCTCACGGAAGTGCGCGTCGGCACCTATATCTATCACGACCGCGCCACGGTCGGTGCCGGCGCCGCCGCCCTGGACGAATGCGCCTTCCATCTGCACGCCACCGTGATCAGCCGCCCGACGGAAAGCCGGGCCGTGATCGATGCCGGCTCCAAGAGCCTGTCGAGCGACGGCATCGATCCGTCCTTTGGTACGGGATACGGGCTGATCCTGGGCTATGAAGATGCCGTGATCGAGCGGCTGAACGAGGAACATGGCGTGGTCGACCTGTCGCGCTGCGCCACCCGGCCGGCGGTGGGCGAGCGCCTGCAAATCCTGCCCAACCATGTTTGCGTGGTCAGCAATCTGCATGATGAGGTGGCGGTCAGCCGCGGTGGCGAACTGGTGGATATGTGGCGGGTGGCGGCGCGGGGAAAGACGCGCTAGCCCAACCCCTGCTTGCTGCTGCACCGCACACAACATTAGGATGTACCCGGCATCGCGGTGGGGGGAAGTTATGATCCTGAAAAAGCGGTTTCTGGTTTCAGCCATGAGTTTGGCGATGGCAGGCGGCGCCGTGCAGCCGGTCGCCGCGGCGCCCTGGGTCCGGGGGTTTGTGGTCGGCTCCTATGAATATGCCTTCCGCTACGGCGGAAAGGCCGGGTTCACCCGCACCGGCGAGATCGAGCCGGGCGTGGACTGCCGTCATGGCAGCAGCACCCATTTTGCCGATGATGTCCGCACCAAGCACGCCGTCGCCAGCCAGGCATGGCGCACGCAGCAGGAGATCGACTGGATCGCCGCACCGCCGGGCCTGGAAAAAGTTCGCGCGCCCAACCTGACGCGCTTCTTTATCTGGGACCGCGCGCTATCGCATCGCGGCTACAAGAAAGAGATCGAAACCTACGTCAATCCCTTTGCCGCCGAGGATCCCGGCCAGCCCGAAGTGACGGGCCGGATTGGCGACGGCTTCAATCTGGACGGCAAGGTCAAGGCCAGCGACTTCATCAGCCCCGACGGCGAGCAGGGCATCGATAACAATCTGTACCGGGCCTGGGGCTGCGATGCGCCCTGGCGCGGCAACGGCAATGCCACCCTGCACCTGCGCGCCAACGACAAGATGCAGGGCGGCTTGTACACGATGGTGGTTCGCATTTCGGGCAATGCGGACCCGATGAATGACGACAACGCCGTTGTCGAGATCGGCTATTCGCCGGACAAGATCACCCAGAATGCCAAGGCCGAAGTGGGGACCGATTATTCCTACCGCATCCTCAAGAGCGAGCAGTACACCAGACTGAAAGCCAAGATTCGCAATGGCGTGGTCGAAACCGAACAGGTCGCCGAGCTGCATACGCCCCGCATCGCCTGGTTCTATGACCAGACCGGGGATACGAACTTCACCCAGGGCCGCATTCGCCTCAACATTGCGGCCGACGGCCAGTCCGCCACAGGCCTGATCGGCGGCTATCGCAACTGGCGCGACCTTTATGCCGAGAACACCTTCGCCCAGGATGGCGGCCAGCAGGGCATCCGCGAGCATGAAGACCATGTCGCGCTGTATTATGCCCTAAGGCGCAACGCTGACGGCATGTACAATCCCAAAACCAAAAAGTATGACGGCATTTCCAGCGTCTATCGCATCAAGCTGGCCACGGCCTATGTGGTTGATCCCGGCCAGCCGATGGAAGTGCCCAAGCTGCTGGCGGAAGAAGACCGCAAGGCCGCGTTCGAGGCCACCAAACTGGCGGTGATCACGGGCACGGACACGCGCGTGCCCCAACTTGTGCCGCCCGGCACAAGCCAGGCCGCAATCGGCATCATGGAGCGGCTGGTGGTGGACCTGCCGAGCAAAGATTTCTTCCTCAAGACGCTGTATCGCCAACGCTTCCCGGGTGAGGATGAAGAAGGCATTCCGCCCTGGATGCAGGACCCGCTCGACAAAAAACCGCAGGCTCCGCAGCAGCAGCCCGCCAAGCCGCGGCAGGAAGCCCGGGCCAAGAGTGCGCCTGCGGCGAAGCCCTGATGGTCGAGAACGAGCCGGTCCTTACCATCCATCGCGGTCACCGCCGCCCCGCGCGCGATCTGATCGAAGCCTTCCGCGGTGCCATGACCTCGCATCTGGTCGATGCCATGGATGGGCGTGGCGCGCTGGACTGGCGGATCAAGCCCCTCGACCCCGCCAACGCCGGCTTCGTCGGCCCTGCGCTGACGGCGCATGCCTATCCCGCCGATTTTTGCGCGGTGGCCGGTGCGGGTATGGAGGCGCAAGCCGGCGACGTGATCATGTGCACCAATGACAGCTATACCGGCACCGCGGTGATCGGCGACCTGGCGTCCGGGATGATGCGCAACAAGGGCGTTGCCGCTTTCGTAACGGACGGGCTGGCGCGTGACCGCGCCGGCATTGTGGCGACCGGGCTGCCGCTGTTCGCAAAGGGCCTGTTGCCCAACTCTCCGGCCAGCACCGGGCCGGGGCAGGTCGGCGCTCCCATTGTGCTGGGAGGCGTTGCGGTGTCCTCGGGCGATATCGTGGTGGGCGATGCCGACGGGGTGGTGGTGGTGCCGCTGGCGCAGGCGGAAAGCGTACTGGTGCGACTGCGCGCGGTGCAGGCGGCGGAAACCGGCGCGGAAGCGTTGGTGAAGGCAGGCAATACCAGCTTTCCGTCCTGGCATGAGATCGTGCGGGTGGCGCGGATCGTAGAGTCCTGACGGGACACAAGAAATCCTAAAAGCAGATCGGTGCGGCCCCCGCTGTTCCACGGGCGCTAAAACCGCGATGCTGCCGGCGTTATGCGGAGGCGAAAAATGAAATCGATCTGGCTGGGACTGGTTGCGGCACTGGTAATGAGCGCGCCTGCGCATGCGGCCAATGGCGTGGCGGCGGGCGCCTTTGTGGTGGAGCGTCCCACGCTTCTGTCGCTTGGTTTTGAATGGAAGATCAGCGGCGACGACAACCGCAATTCCGCCGTCGCCGTCAGTTTCCGCAAAAAGGGCGAAACCGCTTGGCGCAAGGGCATGCCGCTGATGCGCATGGGCGGCGAATTGGTTTTAGGCCCCAAGCCGCAACATGGCGACCAATTTCCCTATTACAACTACACCGTGCCGCCGGGCTTTGCCGGCAGCATCCTGAGCCTTGTGCCTGACACTGAATATGAATGTCGCTTTGTGCTGAGCGATCCCGATGGCGTCAGCGGCCAGTCCCAGCAGACCGTCACGGTGCGCACGCGCAAGGTGCCGGCCCCGGCCGCGGGAGGCAACGTCTATCACGTCTATCCCTGGGACAAGGACCAGAAGACGCTGAAGAAGAACGACTTCATCGGTCTGCTGGCTGCCTATTATGTCGGCGCCGACCAGAGCGACCATCACAACATGTTTCCTGCGCGCGTAAAGCCGGGCGACACCATTCTTGTGCATGCGGGAGTTTATAAGGATCGCCGCTTCAACTATGGCGGCCAGTCGGGGGACCGCGCCGGCGCGTCCTACGGCACATCGTTCGATGGTACTTATTACCTGACCGCCAAGGGCACGGCCGACAGGCCCATCGTGATCAAGGCGGCCGGTGATGGCGAGGTGATCTTCGACGGCGACGGCAACGACACGCTCTTCAACCTGCTGGCCGCGGATTACAATTATTTCGACGGCATCACGGTGCGAAACACCAATGTCGCCTTCCTGCTGGGCATCAAGGACATTACCGGCGCGACCGGCTTCACCCTGGTCAACAGCCGTCTCTACAATATCGGACGCGGTGTGCGGCAGGATTGGCACAAGTCGCAGGATTTCTATATCGCCGACAATGTCTTTTTGGGCCGTCACAATCCCGAACGCATGACCGCCTGGATCAACAAGGATCTCTGGGGCAAGTATCCCGGATATCCCGCGCTCCTCACAGACGAGTATGCCGTCAAGGTCTACGGCCAGGGTCATGTGGTGGCGTATAACTATGTCGCCAACTTCCACGATGGAATTGATCACGCCACCTTCGGCAATCCGCACGAAGGGCCGCAGGAATATGGCGCGTCCGTGGATTTTTATGGCAACGACATCTTCAATATCGCCGACAATTGCATCGAGCTGGATGGCGGCGTCTACAATATGCGCGCCTTTGAAAATCGTTGTGTAAACGCGTCGCAGCCGGCCTATTCGACCCAGACGATTTTCGGCGGCCCGGCCTATGTCTATCGCAACCTGGTCTATAACTCGACCACCGGCGGCGGATTGAAACTGCTAGACGGGCCTTCTGGCGTCCTTGTCTACAACAACACTTTCGTCGGTACCGGCGGCGCGCTGGGGCCGCTGTCCAACGTGCATTTCCGCAACAATTTGATCGTGGGCGACAGCTGGAAGCGGCCGATTTTCCTGATGAAGACCTTCACGACCTATTCCAGCTCCGACCATAACGGCTTCGGGCCCAATCCGGTGGATGGCAATTTCGCCTGGGAATCCCCGCCCTTCACCAGCGCCAATGGCGGTAGAGTGCTGAAATCCTTCAACACGCTGTCCGATTTTCAAAAGGGAACCGGACAGGACGCCCACAGCATCACGGTCGATCTGAATGTGTTCCGGGGTGTGAAGCCGACGGATCAGGCTGATCCGCCGAGGCTTTACAATCCGGAGGATAATGACTTCCGCCTCAGGCCGCGCAGCGCCGCGATCGACAAGGGCGTTGAGCTTCCCGGCATCACCGATGGTTTCAAGGGCCGCGCGCCGGACCTGGGCGCCTATGAGTTTGGGGTGGTGCCGACGCAATACGGGCCGCGGACCCGGCCGGTGGGGCAGGCGCCCAGCCAGCGGCGGTCCGAAACCGGGCCGCCGCCAGGCAGATAATCAGCGCCGATAATCAGCGAACGCGTTCGACCCGGTATTTGCGTGGGCTACCGCTGACGCTCAGCGTATAGCTGTTGAACGAGCCCGCGACGATCGTTGCGGTATAGGCGGACGGTTTGCGGGTCCACCCGGCGGAGCCGGCATCGATGTCACTCTGGCGCCATTGCTGGCCATTTTCCAGCGACACGACAAACGCGCCGTTCTTCTCAAATCGGAAGTCCGTCATGCGCGATACCGCGAAAGGCGGCGGATCGCCGAGCAGGGATCCAAAGAATCCGGGTTTCTTGCGCGGCGCGGGAGCGGACGCGACTCTTGGCAGCGGCGTGGCCGGCGCGGGCGCGCTGCCGGCGGAAGCGGGCGGCACCAGGCGCTGCTGAAATTCGGGCGCGGGCGGCAAGGCGAGGCGGGCCCGCATCGGCTGTTGCGCGCCATAGACGCATTCCAGCCAAACCCGATCATCCCGTATGACGCCGCAGCGCATCACGCCCGCCAGGACGTCGTCCCGCGTATCGGCTTGCAGTGGCGTGGCGGCCGCGATGGAAATTCCGGCGGACAGCAACGCCAGAACAGAAATCCTGCTATTCATGTTTCTGCCCCGATGTGTTTTTTTCCGACCAAAATGATGGCCGGGGACCCTGCCGCCAGTATAGAGTTCGGCGCGATTTCAGGTCAAATCCATGCCCCTCAAAAACCCGCAAGATATTGAGGCTGCTTTCTCCCGCGCCAACGCGCTGTATCAACAGGGACAATTGAAAGAAGCCGCATCGCTGTACCGCAAAATTCTTTCCGTGGAACCGGACCATTTCGACACCAACCATATGCTTGGCCTGTTGCGAGGCCAGGAAGGGCGCTTCGTGGAAGCGGCCGAGGCCCTGGCCAATGCCCTGAAGGCAAATCCCCGCAATGCCGAGGCGTTTTCCAATTACGGAAATATACTCATGATCCTTGGGCATCTCGAACAAGCCCTGATCAGTTTCGAAGCCGCCCTGTCTCTTGGCCAGGTGCCGGTATTCTGGTTCAATCGCGGCCTTGTACTGATGAAGCTGCGGCGCTTTCAAGATGCCGTCGCAAGCTACGACAGTGCCCTCGCCCTTGCCCCGGATTATGCCTTGGCATTCCAGAGTCGCGCCGCGGCATTTTGCGAACTGGGCCGCTTCAGCGACGCACTGGCCAGCGCCGATGCCGCGTTAAGGCTCAAGCCCGATCTTGTGGATGCCCTTTACATCCGTGGCGTGGCGCTATGGCGGTTGAAACAGCTAGAGGCGGCGCTGGACAGCTACAATCTCGCGCTGGAAATTGCGCCGCGTGCCCCGATAATTCTCAACAGCCGGGGTATATTGCTCTGCTTCATGGAGCGCTACGACATGGCGCTGCAGAGTTTCGATGCCGCGCTTGTCTCGCAGCCCGACCATATCGAGGCGTTCGCCAATCGCGGCATCGCGCTGGCAAGCCTCCATCGCTACGAAGAGGCCCTGGCCAGCTTCGATCAGGCGCTTTCCCTCCAGCCCAATTATATCGATGCCCTGAACAACAAGGGTGGGGTGTTGACAGTGCTTGAGCGCTTTGACCAAGCCCTGGCTTGTTACGCGGCCGTGCTGAAACTTGACCCGGCCAACAGCGGTGCGCTGTACAACAGTGCGGCCGCGCTTTCCCGTTTGAACCGCTTCGAGGAGGCGATAGAGAGGTTCGACGCCACGCTTTCGTCCAGTCCCTTTCATCCCTACGCCCTTAGCGGCATGGCCGACGCAGCGCTGAATCTGTGCGATTGGGCGCGAGCCGAGTCGCTGGCCGGCAGGCTGGCGACGGATGTACGCGAGGGGAGGTCGGTGGTTTCGCCCTTTACGCTGCTGGGTTACAGCGCGGATGCCGCGCTCCAGCTTCGCTGCGCCAGGACCCATCTCAAGAACCATGGCGCCGAATGCCGTGATGGGACGCGCCCGCGCGTCGCGCACCAGCATGACAAGATACGCATTGCCTATGTCTCGTCGGATTTCGGCAATCACCCGGTTTCCCATCAGCTGGTGGAGCTTCTGGAGCGGCACGACAGGGCCGCCTTCTCGATCTATGGAGTTTCCCTGGGTGCCGATGACGGCAGCGACATGCGGGCCCGGCTGGTGCGGGCGTTCGATCATTTTGACGATGTCCGCCTGATGCAGGACCGAGACGTGGCCGAGCTGATGCGCCAGCACGAAATTGACATAGCGGTCGACCTGAATGGCCATACCCAGAACGGTCGTCCCGCGATATTTGCGCATCGGGCGGCCCCGGTGCAGGTGAATTATCTGGGCTTCCCCGCGACCACCGGTTCGGCCTGCATGGACTATATCCTCGCGGATGCTGTCGTTGCGCCCTTTGACCACCAGCAAGCGTTCGCCGAGGCGATTGTCCATCTGCCCGACAGTTTCCTTGTGCAGGATTCCCGCCGGGCGATTGGCCCGCCGCCGGCACGGCAGGATGCCGGATTGCCAGAGAATGGCTTGGTATTCTGCTGCTTCAACCAGAACTGGAAAATCACCGCGCCCCTGTTCGATGTCTGGATGCGGCTGTTGCGCGAGATCCCCGGTAGCGTCCTGTGGCTGCGGGACGGCGGGGATGTGGCGCGGTCCAATCTGCGGCGCGAAGCCCAGGCGCGCGGCGTGGATCCGGACCGGTTGGTTTTTGCCGGCAGCGTGGGTTTCAATCAGCATATGGCACGCTTGCAGTTGGCGGATATTTTCCTGGATACGCTGCCCTACAATGCCCATGCGACCGCCAGCGATGCGCTATGGGCGGGCGTTCCGGTGATCACCTGTAAGGGCGAGGCGTTTGCCGGCCGCGTCGCATCCAGCCTTCTGGCGGCGGCGGGGCTTCCCGAACTCATCACCGCCAGTCTGGCGGATTATGAATCGTTGGCGCTGAGGTTGGCGCGCGATGCGGCCGCGCTGACGGTGCTGCGCGAAAAGCTTGCCCGCAACAAGGCGGCGGCGCCTCTGTTCGATACCGATCGTACCCGCAGAAGCATCGAAGCGGCTTATCGCCAGATGCTGCAACTGGCCAAACGCAGCGAGCCGCCCGCGAGCTTCGCGGTTACGCCTGACGGCGAAATCCGCCGCGAGGCGGATCAGCTGATTTCCTGAAGGCCGACCGCGAAGCTGGCTGGCGCTTCGCCCCGCTTTGCGGCCTCAGCCATTGCGGTGTAGGCCGCCTCGATATTGCGCGCGAACAGGTCGGTATCGAACAGCGGGCATGACAGCCTGTTCGCCGCAAGCTTTTGCTTCAGTGCGCTGATGGCATGGGCGTCCCGTCCCAGCCGGATGGCCATGGCTTCAAACGCGTCCTGGGATTCGGTTATCAGCTCCGGCATCCCCACCGCGGCCAGCAGGCTGGCGGCGACGCGGCCGGGAAAGCTGGTGCCGCGGCAGGTGAGCAGAGGCAGTCCCGCCCACAATGCGTCACTGGCGGTGGTATGGGCGTTGTAGGGCAGGGTATCCAGGAACAGGTCGGCCAGCTTCAGCCGGGCCAGGTGCCGGTCGAGCGGCAAGTCGGGGGCGAAGACAAGCCGGTCCGGCGCCACCCCGTGGCGCTCGGCGGCCCGCGCCAGATTGTCGGCAAAGGGCGGCTTGCCGGCCAGAAGCCACAACACGCTTCCCTCCACCCCTTTCAGGATGCGCATCCAGCCGGCGAAGGTCGAAGGCGTCAGCTTGTAACTGTTGTTGAAGTTGCAGAAGACGAAAGCGTCGCCCGGCAGGCCCATCGCGGCGCGACCCGGCATCGCCGCGATGGCGCGTCTGTGGTCATTCACCTGATAGCTGTCCGGCAGATAGACTGTATTTTCATCGAAATATTGGCGTTCTTCCGGAGGAATCACGATTCTGTCCGCGATGATGTAATCCATGTAGGACGCCCCCAGGGTCGCGGGAAATCCCAGATAATTGACCTGTATCGGGGCTGCGCGCCGCGCGAACAATCCCATGCGGGGCGCGCCGAAATAGCCATTCAGGTTCACCAGGATGTCGATTTCCTCCGCCCGGATCAGGTCCACGGCCTCGGAGTCCGTCATCCTGTTGATATAGAGGATCTTGTCGAAGGCCTTTTCCAGCCGCCGGCGCATGTCGCTGCCATCGCCCCCGCCATTGTCGATGGCGATGATTTCGAACTTTTCGCGATCATGCAGTTCATACAGGCCCGCCATCAGGTAAGCGGTTGCCTGTTCGCGAAACTCTCCCGAAACATAGCCGATGCGGATTTTGCTGTGGTTGTATGCGGCAGGCCGCGCCGCCGCCGCCGCGTTCGGAAAAAGGCTTCCGGCAAAAATACGCGAACAGGCCTGCAGATCCGCCGGGATGCGGGAAAGCGCCTGATAGACAAAGGGCCGGACGACGCGGCGTCCGGCCCGAACACCGTCATCGATCGACGCCGTGCTGGCGTCAAAATCCGACCAGTCGGCGCCATGCATCTTCAGATGCAGCAATTCCCCGGCCGCATAGGGCTGGCCGGGATTGGCGGCCAGCGCCGCCTGCAAGTCCGCCGTTGCGCCCGCATAGTCGCCGCGCTCCGCCCAGCGCAACGTGGCGCGGTTGGTCAGGGCGTCCGCGAGGTCCGGCTGGATCTCCACCGCCCGGTCAAAATTTTCCAGGGCTTCGCGGCCCCGCTTCAAGGCATGCAGGACGGCGCCGCGGCCATTCCAGGCGCGCGCATCCTTCGGGTCGATCGCAAGGACCCTGTCATAGTCCGCCAGGGCCTCGCTGGATCGGCCCAGCGCCTGAAACAGCAAGGCGCGGCTCAACCGTGTCTGCGCATGATCGGGATTTGCCGCCAGCGCCTGATTGTAGCTTGCCAGCGCGTCATCGCGGCGCTGCAAATGCCAGAGTGCCACGCCGCGATTGCTCAGCATCTCCACATCGCCTGGGCGCAGGGCGAGCCCGGACTCGAAACGCGCCAGGGCATCGGCAAAGCGTTCCAGCCACAGCAGGGCAAGGCCGTGATTGAACAGGGCATCGGCAAACTGGGGCTGGAGCGCGAGGGACTTTTCATAGCTTGCGGCGGCATCTTCAAAGCGGTGCAGATCGGCCAGGACGATCCCGCGATTGTACAAGGTACGAAAGTCATTCGGGGCCAGGGCCAGAGCTCTGTCGTAACTCTCCAGCGCCTGTTCCAGCCGCCCAAGTCCGCGCAGCGCATTGCCGCGATTGTCCAAGGCCGGGGCAAATTTGGGATGGAGTGCGAGAGCCTTGTCGTAGCTGGCCAGCGCGTCCTGCAGCCATCCCAGAGACGCCAGGGAAATACCGCGATTGTAGAAACATTCCGGGCTGTTCGGCCTCA
>Ga0114974_10004695_pt1 | contig 10216 bp, 22 predicted proteins | sample S_130206_EF_Meta_FD_87318 | JGI IMG/M metagenome (GOLD analysis project Ga0114974, IMG submission 87318) | Freshwater microbial communities from Lake Simoncouche, Canada to study carbon cycling - S_130206_EF_MetaG | ecosystem: Environmental > Aquatic > Freshwater > Lake | place: Lake...
AAGGCAAACTACGGCTCACAGAGTCATGTCCAATACTCTAAACATGGGAAAACAAGCAAAATATAAACAACTAAGTCGTGAACTTCGTGCAGAACTTGACAGGTTCTTTGTGCAGTTACCAAACCTAACAAACGACAAGAAGGAGGAAATCTTTCAAGACGCCAGAAGTAAGGCAAAGAAAGAGTTATCTCTTAAGAAGAAACCCAAGTGAGTATGCCCACGCTGGGTCATGGTGAATCCTTGCGTGGCACGACTGACATACTGCAAGGAAAAACTCTGAATCGTTAAGACGCTCTCCCCACCGCCCCCTGCGGTGGTGGATTTGGTCTGATGGGATTATCTCACAGACTTGGCACTTCGGGTGCTGTGCGATAAATTCTTTTCTAATAGAAGAATAGATAGCGTTTTGTTTTCCACGCTTTTTTGAAACTGGCTTGAGGCGTTTATTTCCTCTTTTGAGCGGAGTTCTTTTCACTTGTTAAAGATGCCCTCATTTGTCCACCACTCTGATATAAGCAAGGCATCTGAGGTTTGACCCGTTAGACCAATTGTTCCAGAGTATTTAGATTTGGCGTAATCTGTCAATATTTTCTTCCATTGTGCGTGTTTCATCTTGCCTCTCGTTCCAAGATGGTCGTTCAAACGCTTTTGCCACACTCTTGGAGTGACACGCACGACATTTACCCCTCGTGCCATGAGGTATCCCACCAATATACCAAACGACTCAAATAGCAAGGCTATTCGAGCCGAAGGTATCATTGTCCCCATGAAATACGGAGGCTGTTCAATGATAACGCAGTCAAGGGTAGCCAAGTCACCAAGAGACGCATCAAGCATGGGGAGCAATTCAGAAGGGTTAAGTCCATTTAGTTTATATAAAGTTATTTTTCCGTCAACATAAGAACAGGAACAGATTGCCCCGTGCGTTCCGCTGTCAATGGAAACAAATCTTAACGCTTCTGGTTTGAATTTTGGGTTAATGAGGTTATCTTTTTGCATGCCTTTTGGGTGTGTGACGGAAGGCTTGAGAAGTTATAATCAGCCTTAGCAAAGCCGCCAAGCCCACGGTTATAAGCCGCATAAACCTCCCAAGATGCTGGCTCACGCTTAAGTTTAACCTTCAACGAGTTAGACAGCCAATCCATGTAAGCGGAAGCGTAGATGGAAGAAATGTCCTTGTCAAGAGCGTAAGACCAAGACCAAGTCTCAAGGCCCGCTTTTTCACGCTGTTTGCTGATTTGCTCCCAAGCGGGCTTATGCAATTGATACATTCCAAGTGCATTTCCGCTATCCCCCACTGCCCTTGGGTTGTTAGATGACTCAACCATGGCTACCGCTTTAAGCATATCTGGTGATACTGCGTATCCAGAGACGGCAACGGTGAGAAGAAGGCTATTAAGTATGTTTTTGTGCATTCAACACATCATGCACTTTCGCTTGCGTTAGTCAAGGTCATTTATTGCCTCATCCATCTCTTCATACAAATTAGAATCCATTTCTCTTGTAATCACTATCCTTATCATTTGACTTAACTTTTCTGCCTCTTCCCTGTTGTTCTCTGCAATTGCAAGATTAAACGAAAACCACAATAAATTGGTTGCACCAGCAACCGTGTGGCTTATAGACCTGTCGCATGAAGGAATACATAAAGGTTCAACAATAAACCCATTTATTTCCTGTGGCTCAAATACAGAGATTTCTTTCATAAGCCTTTACCACTTGACAAGTGTCACCCTTTCTGCAATCTGCAACTCTACACCACAATAATATGGACGATACACTAAACCACGACCCAGCACCCCGAAAGAGCAACGAAATGTCTGCTCCTTCTTTTTATAATAAGATTAACGACCCCATGCAAGCAATCCAACTCATGGGAGAGATGATTTCTGGCTCTGGAATGTTTGGTTGCACAAAGGTTGAACAGGGCATGGTTCTTGCCATGCAATGCCTTGCAGAAGGCAAGGCTCCCTTGGAACTCGCAAAGACTTATCACATCATTGAAGGAAAACTGACGATGAGGGCTGACGCTATGCTTGGCCGTTATCTTGCTTCTGGTGGTAAGGTTAAGTGGACTGAACGCACCGATAAGCGTGTCGCTGGAATGTGGACTTGCGATGGCAACGATGTTGAGATTGCGGTCTCTCTTGACGAAATGATTAAGAACGGAGTTGCTGGTAGCGTTGGAAAGATTAAGGCTAATTGGCAGAAGTTCCCACGACAGATGCTTACGGCTCGCTGTATCTCTGAGGCGGTTCGTCTTCTGATGCCACAGATTGTTGCTGGCATCTATACCCCAGAAGAAGTTTCCGATTTCAGTAATAGCGAAAAGAACATTATTCCCAAGCCTGTTCCCGTTGCGGCTCAGATTTCGGAAGTTGAAATCGTTGAAGACCCCGTCAATGCCGTCAAGGGACGGCTTGACGAACTGTTATCCAAGTATGAGCCAAGTGCCAGCAACTATCTTGTGAGCAAGGGATACCTCAAAAATGGACAGAACTACCGAGACCTTGACGCTATGACTGCACAGCGTATCCTTGCCGCACCTGACAAGATTATCGGTATCCTCCAAACTGTCAAATAATAATGGGAACATACTCAACCGATAACGGGGGCAAGCAGGACTCTGCTGGTTTGGCCTCTGGAGTTAATGCAAACATTGACTCTTCGCAATATCACCGCACCATGGGATTATCCAAGGGCGGTCTTATGGCTCTCAAGAAATCACCCGCACACTTCTGGCAATGGATGACCTCCCCGCCAGACCCATCCACCCAAGCCATGGCACTTGGAACGGCTACCCATACGCTTGTCTTTGAGCCAGAGAAGTGGGCTTCAGAGATTGCAGTCATCCCAGAGGATGCCCCCAAGAAGCCAACAGCCTCTCAGACCAAGGCAGAAGAGCCATCCGAGAAAGCCAAGGTCAGTCTTGATTGGTGGACTAAGTTCCACAATACTAATGTTGGCAAGACCATCATTACGGCTGAACAGGATACCCTCGCAAAAGGTATGGCTAACGCTGTGTATGCCAACGAAGAAGTCCTGCCTTATTTAAAGCATTATTCTGCTAAGGCGGAACTTTCAATTATGGCTACGGAAAAGGTTAAGGGTCTTGACATTGCATGCAAGTGCCGAGCAGACCTTGTTACCATGGACGGAACTATTATTGTAGACTTAAAAACGACACAGGATTCGTCTGCGGAAGAATTTTCTCGTAAGTTTATGAGCCTTGGATACTGGATGCAAGCCGCACATTATATGGCTACGGCTCGCCTCGCTGGCCTCCCAATAAAGCGTTTTATATTTGTTGCCGTTGAGTCAACGCCCCCTCATAGCGTTGCCCTCTACGAATTAGACGAACAAAGTCTTGACAAGGCGTTCAAAATCCGTCAGCGTCTACTTGAAACCCTTGCCAACTGTATTGCCACGGGCAAGTATCCTTCTCACTCAAAAGGGATTAACTCCTTGACAATGCCGAGTTGGCTGACATAATGATTTTCTCTAACCCATAATACATACATGACCAAAAAGAACATTGAAAATACGGAAGACAAGTGCAACGGCAAGTCCGCTTGCCCTTTCAAGAATGACGAGTCGATTAATAACTATTATTACGACTACCACTACACATACGACAAGGTTGAAAAGGAGCCTCTCTTCTACATCACTGACCGTGGTCGTGGCATTGCTAACACTGTGCTCGCATTTACGATTGGCGTTGTCGGTGCTGTTGTTATCTTTTCGGTAATTAATTCAAACGCATCAATTAAGCGTATTGAAAAGATGCTTGACAAGACCCCCGTTCCTGTGCATACTGACTCTTCAATCAACCACCACACCAAATAAAACATGTCTAAATTCAAGGTAGACCTCAACAGTTCGGACCGACCCGAGCGTTTCACAGCAGAAGGCGACTACTCCGTAGTCGTAGAATCTGTCGAAAAGAACCTCACCCAGCAGGGATTCGAGAAGGCGACCATCACCTTCAAGGATACGAAGAACCGTCAAGTCAAGGACGACCTCCTCAATAAGGATACCGTCTATTGGCGTCTCAATCAACTTATCGTTGCTACGGGCATGAAGGTTGAACACGGAGCAGAAATGGACTTCAGCAAGTCTGGCGAGTTCTTTAACTTCGTCAAGACCTTTGTTGGAATGAAGTTGGACATCTCGCTGAAGAGCGAGGCGTATACCAACAAGGACGGCGAAGCCAAGTCGATTTTGAAGGTAAGCAAGTATGCCAAGGCCAAACAGGCCGAGGATGCTCCCTTCTAATTGACAAGAATCAATAAATAATGATGGGGGGCGAAAGCCCCCCTTTTTGTTCCTTGAAACGGTCTTGTAGTTCAATGGTAGAACACCTGTTTTGTAAACAGGCGGTTGTCGGTTCAATTCCGTCCAAGACCTCCATTTGTTTAATCCACTGCCTCTATCTTTGCTAGTCCTTAGACACGCTTGGTTCATTCAAAAAAATGCGGTTTAGACTGAACCGAAGACCCCCTGTGAGTAGCAGAACAGCGAAATGCAGGGGTTCGACCTTTTTACGGCTTGTAGTTCAACGGATAGAACACCCGCCTTCTAAGCGGGGAATCTTGGTTCGATTCCAAGCGGGCCGAGTTTCGGGCGTGTAACTCAGCGGTTAGAGTGGGCTCTTTATAAGGGCTAAGTCGAGGGTTCGACCCCCTCCACGCCCACCATTTTATGAATACCAAATCCAAACCATTCGAGCAAAGATTGCATGACGAGAACGACATTCCCGCCAGAGAAGTCGTGAAGGAATGGTATGGTCGTATTGGCATAAGGCTTATAGACAATCCAGATAAATATGGTGTTGACTTAATTACGGAAGATGATAGTCTATGTGTAGAAGTTGAAAGACGGATGGTATGGAATACGGAAGAGTTCCCATTTGCAGATGTAAACTTCCTGCAAAGAAAGGTTAAGTTCTTTGACACAAAAAGGTATAGTCTACATGAATACGCCATCGTGTCGGTTTCTTTAAAAAGAATCGGCATATGCAACGAAGGCGAAATCATGGCTATCGTCAAGGGGACGACTCCAAAGGAGTCTCCCAACAGGTTTGTAAACGATAGTGAATACTTTTACAAGATACCAAAGTCAAAGTTTTTCTGGTTTTCAGTATAATTTACATCCAGTAGCGTAATGGTATCGCACCTGCTTTGGGAGCAGGGGTTTGCAGGTTCAAGTCCTGTCTGGGTGACTTTGGTTGGAATGGCGGAATGGCAGACGCATCACACTTAAAATGTGTCCAACTGCGGGTTCGACTCCCGCTTCCAATATTTCAGAGAGATGGCAGAGCGGTTTATTGCACTTGACTTGAAATCAAGCGGAGGTAAAACTCCCGTGGGTTCAAATCCCACTCTCTCTATTTTCGAGGTAGTAACTCAATTGGCAGAGTGTCAGTTTTCCAAACTGGATGTTGCAGGTTCGACCCCTGTCTACCTTACTCTGGGGACTTAGTGATAATGGTAGCACGGGCGGTTTGCATCCGCCCAGTAAGGGTTCGATTCCCTTAGTCTCCACCAATTTCAGAGCCGTGGTGTAATGGTAGCACAGGAGTTTTTGGTTCTCCTTGTCGGGGTTCAAATCCCTGCGGCTCTATTTTTTGATTTAGCGTGTATTAACCTGTGGCAATTAGCACAAACTAAAACGCACTTTGCTATTTCGTCTCTTTGACGCTCTAAGGAGCGGTTACGCATTGCAGTCCAGTCGCCTTTCTTAGTTGTCTCGTCTCGATGGTGAAAGTCAAAGATAGCCGTGTTTTTGTTATTATGTTTAATGCCACACTTACTGCACTTGTCTCCAAGTAATTTAACAAAAGCCTTTTTACGCTCCTTTACCCTATCATACTTATATTTGTTATAACAAAACTTACACCAATAGTTGGTGCTATACGATTTGTTGTTACCATAAAAAACCTCTATTGGTCTTTCCTTCTTACAACATGGGCAGGTTTTGACTTTCATCTATCTATGGTGAAACTGTCACCCGCCGCTTTTACAAACCTAACAAGACACTTGGGTGCGTTAAGCACCCTCAATTGGAGGGTAAGCAGATTCAATCTGCTCTCCACTGTGGTCGCAGTAAATGAACGACTCCCAATTGACATCGCATACAATAACATTCCATCCCCCGACATCAGCCTCGTCTCTGATTGAATCTCTGATAAGTTCAGCGTTTTGTTTTGCAGACTCAAACGAAAGAGTGCCCCCGTCAGAGGTAATAAAATACTTCGGGTAACGACCAATTTCGGTGTAAGCACCGCCAGAAAGGTCGTAGTCAAAACGCTGAACTGAATATATTGGGGGTTGTTTCATAGACTAATACATTAGTCTTCTTCGTGTCCCAAGTCAAGACTTAAAGCACTTAAATAATCAAGATACATTTCGTGGAACGACTCAATGAGCCTTTCATTAAGAACATCTCGCTGTTCCTGTGTAAGTTGTTTCCCATCCTCAGTCTGGATGTGGCTCATCATCCCGTCCGTGAGCATGAATACGCCAATTTTATTTTTCTTACAAATTTCCTTGACTTTTTTAATGGCTTCGTTTTGTTTATTTTTGTCCATAGTATCGCTTGTGTTTTATGATACAAAGTTTTCGGAAGATGTCAATAGCAAAATCGAATGAATATTTATCATTTTGCTCTTGAAAAATGATAAAAAGTATGCATCATGTATTGTCTATGAATAACCAAGATAATAAAGCGTTTGAACTCGCCCTTGCCACCAAGGGCGTAATTAACAGCCTGTCTCGCTTCCGTGAGGCACAGCACAGGGTCATCTATCAGTTGAGCAACCCCTCTCTTGCCTTTGGCTATGAGTTTAGCAAGTCTGGCGAAGACATGGAGTTTTGCCGAATTCAACTTGCGGAAGCGATTGATGTTGCCGACAAACTTTCTTGGGATGCCATTTACGAGCATCACAACAAAGATAAAAATAATGCTTGAACTTTTATAAAAACCGTGCATACTAATTTCTCATCACAAACAATATGACTACCGAAAATACCAACAAAACGGAGAAGACTTACTTCTTCAACGAAACCATCACCATCCAATCCCGAGGCATTGTGGCTAACTCTTTCGAGGAAGCCCAAGAGAAGTATCTTGATGCCTTTAAGGAAAATGTCAAGTTCGGCAAGATGATTGCTGACTCTTCTGACTTCACCTGCTACTCGCAGGATGCCGAAGGCAACGAAACTCACGAATACTAAACCAATGACCAACTCAAAGGCACAAACAGAAAAAGCCGTAGCCCAAGTCCTCGACATGGTGCTTAACTCTTACAAGCCCCGTGAACAGCGGGAGTTGGCAGAATGGATTGTAGACTCCATGAAGCCAGATGTTGTCAGCGGCCTTGCGGCTGACTTTGACGAAGTGAACGAAGACGCTTAACCATGACCAAGCATTGACTTCCCGTGGGCAATCCCGCCCGAGGGGCACAAAGGTAAGGACGCTTACCGAGGGGTATAATACGCAGGGATAGTGTATTATGCCCCTTTAACTTTTGAGACCTTCACCCCTTTCGGGGTGGGGGTCTTCTTCTTTGGCACGGTATAAGTGTAGTCTGGAATACCTACAAGAACATCACGAAGGTGATTGTAAGCATGATATAATTCATCGTCCCTTAGCCCAGTTATCATCAGTTCAAGCACCCGCTTGCTGATGCGTCTTGAAGCCGTTTCAAGAGCCTTGCTGTCTATCGTGTGGTGTCTTGGGGGTCGTTGAGCCATTGTATTCAAACCATTTATTGCGAGGCGGAGAGAGAAGGGAAAGCCATCTTGCCTTGTCCTCTTCCCGAATCTCAAACGCTATATCATTTAAGACTTTATATCTACTGACAGCGTGTCTCCTTATGTTCACACCTTCCTTGGGGTCTGCACGGTTCCCCTTGATGGGGTTATTCACGACATCTTCATGGCCTTGACATGCTTGGTAATCCTGTCAGAGAGGGCGTTCCAGTCGTCTTGGGCAAGGCCGTCATGCTCCTTATTAAGGCGTCCCATGACGCCATTGAGTTCGGACTCCGTGAATTCGCCCGTGCAACGCTCCTCAACGATTTCCTTGATGGTTTCACGCTCCCAGAAGTTCCAGCAGGTGATAGAGCCAGCCTTCTCCAACTCCATGAGGAGACCGTGAGCCAAGGCCACACGGTCTTCATGGGGAAGTTTCATAATGTTATTTACAATGTGTTCCATAGTATTTAAGTTAAGAATTTAATGTCGGTGTATCCGTAGACGGTTTCAAGATGCTCACGCACGACTTTCTTAGCCTTGGCGTTCCAAGACCCAAGACTGCGGAAGGGGACTCGCACCCCGTTCTCGCATCGTGCCTCAATGTAAGCACCATTGGGGCCAAACAAGGCATTGATGTAGACCTTCATTCACGGACTTCCTCTACATTGATTTGGTCGTCCCACTTGTTTTCCATCGCACAAAGGAACTCGTCAATGGCGTTTTGCTTTGAGGTGATGTATTCCTCATAGAGTTCCCGTGCGTGTTTTTCATCACGGGCTTCGCACTCCCAATTAAGGAATACCTGTTCGCTAACATTATACTTTTTTAGTTTGATGGTGTTCATAGAATATATAGTATGCAGATTATTGTGGTTATGGCAAGATAAAAATTAGCCGACCTCCCCCTCTGGGGTGTATCCGCCGTTTTCGTCTGCGATGTAGAAGTTTTCTGGCTCTGACTCGCCAAGCATACAGTCGGAGTTGTCAAACAATTGCTCGAAATCTTCGGCAAACTGTTTAAGTGCATCCTTCTTGTTTTTTGCTTCACATTCAAATTGAATGGTGATGTTTTTGACAATCATGTATTGTTTCATGGTATTTTATTTTTGTTTGGGTTGGAAATTAAGAAATTAGAGCGGCTGGAACCCAAGCAATTTCGCACTTGGGCATGTTGGGCTTCCACGATTGCGTCTGGACGGGCGTAATGGTAGCCCAGATGTATCCTCGTTCTGGATTGATGTCCTTGGCCGTAAGGTTTCGGACATGCTCTTCGGCCTGTTCCTTGGTTTCCCAAAAAGAGGAGAGGGTTCCGTAGCCCCTGTTCATGGCGATAACAAGGTGAAGGCCAGAAGGGATGGGGTCGATAGTAGTGGTGGTCATAGATTGAGTAGTATTCAGATTTTGGTGCTTATGGCAAGAGTTATTTCCACAAATTTCGGATGTTGGGGCAGTTCTGAATAGATGCGGGACGGTTGGTGTTGTCGTAATGGTAATGGACACACCAGAGGGTGATGAGGGACTTCGTTTCAGTCCCAACCTCGTCCGCATCACAGCGACCCGCACAGGAAAACTTGGTATTGTGTCCAGACTTAATCCAATCAGCGACCTCCTTGGCCTTCTGATAAGAGTCGTAATACACCCAGCCCCAATTACCACCGCCCTCAAAGGCGATAGCAAGGTGGGGGCAGGAAGAGATGAGCGTGGCTTTCTTTGGTTTGGTCATAGACATACAGGATGCATGGATTGAGGTTTGTTTCAAGCCTTATTTTTCATCCAGCCCAAAAATCTGTCTACCACCTCATCCGTGTAGACGACATCAAAATAGCCCATGTCGTCCTCATGGAAGAAGGCAATAACCAAGTCCTTCTCGGAGGCATAGTCTTCAAGATAGATGCCAAGGGACATGTCAAGTTGGTCTCGCCATGCCTTGTTCTTTGGGTAGCCGCAGGACTTCGCAACGAAGTCCACAAGTCCAGCCTCATGCTTTTGGGCAGAGTTAGCGAACTGATAGACGACCTTGCTTTCGATGATGTCGTGGATTGCTTTGTTTTTCATAGTAGAGTCAGTATGCAGATTGTGGTTTGGATTGCAAGCAAATTAGTTGGTATTAACAGCCTTCATCCAAACATTTTCCGAGTCAAGTCGGTTATCATCCCACTTGACGGGCTTTAACTCGGTAATAGTCGCCCAGCAACCAAAAACGGGGTCTGGGTTAATTTTTACGCTCTTCTTGACATATTCCTCTGCCTCTTCCCTTGTGCGGAAGGTCGTCATAAGGGTTGAACGGTCGTGGGCAATGTATGTCGCAATGTATATTGGGTCGGTCATAGACAATACATGATGCACATTGTTGCAGTCCGTGCAATACAAATCTTAAACTATTTACTTAACGCTTCTGGGGTAGTCTTTGTATAGTTCAAGGCCAAGGGGGTTGGTTCCCCACTCTACAATGCCTCTAAA
>Ga0114974_10004696_pt1 | contig 10216 bp, 19 predicted proteins | sample S_130206_EF_Meta_FD_87318 | JGI IMG/M metagenome (GOLD analysis project Ga0114974, IMG submission 87318) | Freshwater microbial communities from Lake Simoncouche, Canada to study carbon cycling - S_130206_EF_MetaG | ecosystem: Environmental > Aquatic > Freshwater > Lake | place: Lake...
AATACAAATAGCACAGGATTCACTTGCTTTGATTTCTAACATTACAAGCCTATTTGGTCAACGTAATGAGAAAGAAGCAAAGAAAGCATTTCAAATAGATAAAGCTGCTAAGTTAGCAAGTGCAACTATATCAGGTATTGAAGGAACAATAAATGCTTTTAAAACTGCTTCTGCTTCTCCTATTACAGAGTTTTTCCCAGCATATCCATTTATACAAGCAGGTTTAGCAGGTGCATTTGCTGCTACTAACATTGCAAAAATATCACAAACACAATTTCAAGGTGGTAAACAGAATGTAAATGCTTCAAATGCTCCTTCAGGTGGAAATGCACAATCAATGACACCACAATTTAACGTAGTTGGTGGTAATCAAACATCACAACTATTACAAGGTTTATCTGCACAACCACTTAAAGCCTATGTTGTTGCAAGTGATATTACAACTGCTCAAATGTTGGAGCAAAAAGCAATTAAAACAAGTGTATTATAATTAAGTTATATAAGTATGTTACAAGAGGTAGAATTAAAAATAGAAGATGCGAAAGATGGTGTTTTCGCTATTTCACTGGTAGAGAATCCTGCAATCGAAGAAGATTTTATCGCATTATCTTCTGAAAAAGTAGAACTAAAAGTTATTGATTCTGAAAGAAGGATTGTAGTAGGCTTTGCTTTAGTACCTGATAAGAGAATTTATCGTGTTTTGAAAGGCAAAGAATTCAACATTTATTTTTCTGCTGATACGATTAGAGAAGCACAGGAGCTATATATGAAGCAACTTAATCTACAAAACTTCACACTTGAACACGAGAAAAACACGGATGGAGTATCAGTAATTGAAAGTTGGATAGTAGAAGACGCTAATAACGATAAATCAAACTTGTACAACCTAAATCCTAAAGGTGGAGAGTGGGTAGTGATGAGTAAGATTGATAACGATAAAGTATGGCAACAAGTAAAAGACGGAACTTATAAAGGTTACTCAATCGAAGCAATGTTTAGTGGTCTTGAAAAGTTAGGACTATCAAAAGACGAAGAACTTTTAGAACAAATCAAGGAATTATTAAATCAAATATAATGGCTAAAAAAGTAAAATTAGAAGGGTTTGGCGAAGTGTTAGAACCACAATTAAAAGACTATTTAGAGGAATCAAAAGGTCAAGGATTAGGAAGTCTAATTACAGGCGAACCTGACGAGATAGTAAACGAAAATGAAACAAGGCAATTGTAAGTAAGTTAAATAAGTAAATAGTAATAGTATGAACAAGACAACAAAAATCTTAAACGAAGTAAAGACACTACTTGGGATGGAAGTAAAACTTGCTCAGATGAAACTTGATAACGGAACTGTATTAGAAGCAGATGCTTTTGAAGCAGGAAACAATGTTATGATAGTTACAACTGATGGAACAGTTGCACTACCTATCGGTGAGTACACTTTAGAAGATGGTCGTGTATTAGTTATTGAGCAAGAAGGAGTAATAAAAGAAATCAAAGACGCTCAAACTGAACAGCCTCAACCTGAAATGGAAGTAGAAGTAGAAGCATCTGAAGAAGTATCAGAGCCTACTGCTAAAAAAATCATTGAGACAATTTCTAAAGAAAGTTTTTTCTCGGAAATTGAAGCATTGAAAAAAGAAAACTTAGAGTTGAAAGAGCAACTTGTAAAGTTGAGTGAGGTAAAAGAAGAAGTAGTAGTTGAAAGTAACGAACCTGCTGCTGAACCTATCGCTTTCAATCCTGAAAATAAAAAACCTGTACAGTTAATGCAGTACGGAAAAAACAGACCTAAAAATATTATGGATTCTGTATTAAATAAAATAGTTAACAATTAATTTAAAAAAGTAAAAAAATGGCATTATCAATTACTACTACTTACGCTGGAGAGTTTGCAGGTAAGTACATCGCAGCAGCATTATTGTCTGCACCAACAATCGAAAACGGAGGAGTAACAGTTATTCCTAACGTTAAATTTAAGCACGTTATTCAAAAGTTTGCAACTGACTCAATTGTTAAAGATGCTACTTGTGATTATGACAATTCAGGAACAGTTACATTAACTGAAAGAATCTTACAAACTGAAGATTTCCAAGTTAATATGACTTTGTGTAAAAAGACTTTCCATTCAACTTGGCAGTCTATGGAGATGGGATATTCTTCATTTGACCAATTGCCTACATCATTTGCTGATTACTTGATTGCTTATGCTGCTGAAAAAGTTGCTGCATCAATGGAGTCTACTATTTGGGTAGGTGTTAATGCTAATGCAGGAGAATTTGCAGGTATTTCCACTCAAATTGCTGCTGATGCTGCTTTGCCATCTGCACAAGAAGTAGCAGGTACATCGGTAACATCTTCTAACGTTATCGCACAACTTGGTTCGTTAGTTGACGCTATTCCTGCTCGTTTGTACGGAAAAGAAGGTTTGAGATTGTATGTTTCTCAAAACATCGCTAAAGCTTATGTAAGAGCTTTGGGTGGTTTCGCTGCTTCAGGAGTAGGTGCTAATGGTGCTAACAACGAGGGTACAATGTGGTACGCTAACGGAGCATTGTCTTTCGATGGTATTCCTGTATTTATGGCTAACGGAATGGCTGCTAACACTGCAATCGCTACAACTGTAGACAACCTTTATTTCGGATGTTCTTTGCTTTCTGATTTGTCAGAAGTTAAAGTTTTGGATATGAGTGATTTGGATGGTTCAAACAACGTAAGAGTGATTATGAAATTCGCTGCAGGTGCTACATACGGATGGGCAGAAGATGTATGTACATATGGCATAACAAATTCTGCGAACTAATATTAACCTATTAATTATCGAGGGTGGTGGAATATCTGCCGCCCTTTTTTTATAAACTTTAAATAATTTAAAATATGGCTTGTGATATTTCTTGGGGTAGAGTTTTACCTTGTACAGATGCAGTAGGTGGATTAGATGCTATCTATTTTATTAATGAAGATACTTTAGGTGTTGTAACACTGGGAAGTGGAGATACTGAAGATGTGATAACATCTATTGTTAATGCTGACGGAACTACAAATATTTATAAATATGATTTGAAAGGTACATCTACCTTCAATCAAGTGATGAATTCATCTCGTGAAAATGGTACTACATTCGTAGAGCAAACACTTGTTTTAAATATACCTGTAATGAGTTCTATTTACCACAAACAATTTAAGTTACTTGCTTGGGGTAATCCTAAAGTAATTGTTCGCACAACATCAGGAAGTTTCTTTATGATGGGCTTAGAGTTTGGATGTGATGTAACTACAATCAATGCAAATAGTGGTGCTGCTATGGGCGATATGACAGGATACGAAGTTACTCTTGTTGCTCGTGAGAAAACTTTTGCTAATTACATTAATGCTACTACAGAATCAGGTATGATTAGTTTGGTAGATGGTAGTTTAATTACGGCTGATTAATATCTAATCAACGATAAAAGAGGGATGCAGAGATGTATCCCTTTTTTTATTTAAAACAAAAACACGGAGTATAAGTTATATAAGTATATGATTATCCTAAAAGAGCAAAATACATCGCAGACTTTTAAGTTTATTCCAAGATATTACACTGGAGTGAATTTACGTTTAGTCAATGAAAGTAGTGGTCAGGTATATAGTTATAACGTATCTCCTGAACGTATCGGATATTACCATCAGATTACACACATCGTAGATACTAAAGAAGGTAACTTTTACTCACTTACTATATTCGATGACGATGCGAATGTAGTTTATAAGGATAAGGTGTTTTGCACAAATCAAGAAATCACTGAATACACAATTAATAAAGATGAGTACGTACAAAAATCATCTGACAACGAATTTATAATTTATGAATGATATTCACGTTATCAATTTAAGCCAATACACACAGCCTAAAATTGTCGAAAGCAAACGTAATGAATGGGTAGAATACGGAGAGCATAATAAATATTATGATTTCCTTATTAACTGCTATCAAAATTCAACTACGAATAATGCTTGTATAAACAACATTTCACGATTGATTTATGGCAATGGCTTAAACGCTAAAGATGCAGGAAGGAAGCCAAACGAATACGCACAGATGAAGATGCTATTCGGTAAAAATATGCTTCGTTCTGTTATTATGGATTTGAAGATGTTAGGTAATTGTGCATTTCAACTTATCTATACAAAGGACAGAAAGAAAATAGCAAAGGTAGAACACATACCGATGAATCTTTTAAGACCCGAGAAGTGTGATGAAAAAGGCAAAATAAACGCTTACTACTATTCGGATAATTGGGAGGATATTAAACGTTATACACCTACACGAATACCCACTATGGGAACTTCATCAGAAAGTATTGAAGTGTTGGTGTTGGGTCATTACTCAGTAGGTCAGAAGTACTTTAGTTTTGTTGATTATTTGGGTGCCTTAGACTATTGTGTAGCAGAAGAAGAAATAGCATTATATCTAATTAACGAGATTAAAAATAGTTTTTCTGGAACAAAGGTCATAAACTTTAATGGACTTGTACCAACAGAAGAACAACAACAAGAAATCACTACTAAAGTGATGAACAAGTTGACAGGCAGCACAGGACAGAAAGTTATTGTTTCTTTTAATAATAACAAAGACTTGGCTACTACTGTTGAAGATATAAGCCTAACAGATGCACCAGAGCATTATTCATGGTTAGCAACAGAAGCACGTGACAAGATATTGAATGGACACAATGTAACGAGTTCAATGCTTATAGGAATCAATCAAGGAGGACAGGGTTTCAGTTCTAACGCTGATGAAATAAAAGTTGCTTCTGCTTATTTTTATAACACTACGATAAAACCATTCCAAGAACTTATACTTGATGGATTAGACCAAATATTATCTTTTAACGGTATTTCACTTGACTTATACTTTGAAAGATTGACTATTATAGACCCTACAGAAACTACAGTCAATATGAGTAGTGATGTAGATTTAACAGATGAGGTAGGAGATAGCATCCTTGAAGAATTGCAAGGGGAAGCAATGGGTGATGAATGGGAAGTAGTAGATAAACGAGAATATAAAGATACGAATTGCAGTATTGACGAATGGATTCAAGAACACGAACCTAAGAAATCAATGCTTACTAAACTTGCTGATTATATTACTTCGTTTCCTAGTAGAGATTCAAACTTAGACAAGTCAGTTTACAAGGTGAGATACGAGTATTCTGCACGATACAATAAAGACAAAACACGAAGATTCTGTTCTAATATGATGAGTAGAACTGCAAATGGTGTAGTTTATCGTTTAGAAGACATTGACAAAGCAAGTAGAGCAGGAGTGAATAAACAATTAGGTCATAAAGGAGAGCCATACGATTTATTCAAGTTCAAAGGTGGTGTAAATTGTGGTCATTATTGGAGTGAAGTACTTTATAAACTAAAGACTAAAAAAGACGGAAAAGGCTATGTAGAAGATAAGGCATTGAGTTCTTCTGAAGAAGTAGCAAGTATACCAAAATCATACAAGCCAAGACCTTACGGTACTACTGAAAGTAAGATAGCACCTATTGATATGCCTAACAATGGGCATCACCCAAATTACGGAAAATAATATGGCACAAGCATTATTTGTAACAACAGAAGATATTAAAAAATTCACTGCATTAAATGGCAATGTAGACCCTGATAAGTTCATTCAATTTGTCAAAATAGCACAAGATACACATATACAGGAATATTTAGGCACACGTCTATTTATGAAGATAAACGATGACATTGTTGCTGATGACTTAGCAGAGCCTTATACATCTCTTTTAACGACATATATTAAGCCTATGGTAATACATTGGGCATTATATGAATATTTACCGTTTGCGAGTTATCAGATAGCAAATAAAGGTATTTATAAAGGTGGTAGTGAAACAAGCGAAACTGTAAGCAAAGAGGAAGTTGATTATCTAATCAATAAACAACAGAGCATTGCACAACACTATACAACAAGATTTAAAGACTATATGTGCTTCAATCAAGCATCATTTCCTGAATACTACGAAAATGCAAATGGTGATATGTTTCCGAACCAAAACACGATTAATTATGGCTGGTACTTATAAACCAAAACAGAGTAATATAATTAAATTACAGGCATTCATTAAATCATTATCAAAATGAGAATTATAAAAAGAATCAAATCAACTACTCCTCCTTTCTTTAAGAAAGTGAGAAACATTGGTTTAATAGTTGCAGGAGTAGGAACAGCAATAGCAACACTTCCTGTTAGTTTACCTGTTGGATTGGTAGCGGTATCTTCGTATTTAATCGCAATAGGCACAACGGCAGCCACTATTGCACAAACGGCTGAACAACGATGACAATAGATAGTGCAACAATTTGGATGTTTATTATTGCTACTGCAACAACTATTATCGGTTACTTCCTTAAAATTGTACATAATGATGTACGCAAAAACACGGAAGAAATAGGAAAGCAAAAAGGCAAGATTGAACTTGTAGAGCAAGAAGCAAGATTGAAATACCAAGCAATCCAAGAACAAACACAACTTGAAATCAAGAACCTTGCAAAAAATGTGAGTGAGTTATCAAGTGCAGTTAAAGAACTAATAATAAGGGGATGATGTACGTTATATCAGTACTTATTGTGTTGATAGTTGTCGCATTCATAATTAATAAAGATGATGAATTTAAGTAATCACGTAACCAAGAGCGAATTCGAGATGTCACCCACAGCGATAAGGCTAGGTATTGACAATCAAATGAACGAATCGCAAACAACGAAAGCAATACTTTTGTGTGTTAATGTTTTTGAACCTATCAGAGCAAAGGTAGGACATCCAATAAAAATCAATAGTGGTTTTAGAAGTGCTAAACTAAATAAAAAAATAGGAGGTAGCACATCATCACAACATTGCAAAGGCGAAGCAATGGATTTAGACTTACACGACAAAGATATATTTGAATGGATAATTAAGAATATTACATTCGACCAATTAATTTGGGAAGGTGGTAATCAACATAGTGCAGATTGGTTTCATATCTCACACAAAAAAGATGGTAATCGTAATGAAGTATTACGAATGATAAAAAAACAAGGACAAACATTATATGTACCTTATACACTATATTAATGAATAATACAGATTGGAAAGCAAGAAAGGATATTATAATTGAATATCTTACTGAAAATCCTGAAATTCCTACCCGAACACTTGCTACATTATTAAATAAAAACCATCCTGTTGAATTTCCAAGTTATGATAATGCAAGAGCAGTAGCACGAAGATTAAGAGGAGAAAGTTCAGATAAAAGATATGAAGGTATGAGTATATTCAAAAGAACAGCAGAACAAAAGAAAGAAGCAATGGCAAGTAAAAAGATACCTGAAAGCGATTATAAGGAAGTAATGCCTTTCATAATGCCAAAAGGAAATAATCGCATCTTAGTGCTTACAGACATACATATTCCTTACCACGATATAGATTCTTTACAAATTGCATTGGAATATGGCAAAAAACTTAATCCTAACGCAATATTATTGAACGGAGATATTATTGATATGTATCAAGCGAGTAGATTCATTAAAGATAGAAGATTGCGTGATTTAGCTGGTGAGTTAGAAATGGTAAGAGATTTTCTTAATTACCTTAAAGATGAGTTTGAATGCCCTATATATTTTAAGATAGGAAACCACGAAGCACGATGGGAAAATTATTTAAGAGTACAGGCTCCTGAACTATTAGGTATTGCAGATTTTGAATTATCTTCTGTTCTACAATTTGGTGCTTTAGGTATCCAAGAAATAAAATCTACTCAAATTATCAAAGCAGGTAATTTAAGCATACTTCACGGACACGAGTTTGGGCAAAGTGTATTTAGTCCTGTAAACGCTGCGAGAGGGCTTTATATGAGAGCTAAAAGTGATTCATTGGTAGGACACCATCACCAAACATCAGAACATTCAGAAAAAGATTTAAACGGTAATGTTGTTACTACTTGGTCAGTTGGATGTTTATCAGGATTATCTCCCGAGTATATGCCATTTAATAAATGGAATCACGGATTCGCTTATGTTGAATTTGATGAGGTAGGAAACTTTATTGTTAATAACCATAGAATAATAAACGGTAAAGTTAGATAATATCATATATCTTTGAAAAGTTAGTTTTTCATAGTTTGTTTAGTTAGTTTAAGTCCCCTTTCAGAAATGTGAGGGGATTTTTTTGCTTCTGAAAGCCTTATAAACATTGAGAAAATGAAAATAATTTAAAAATAATTGTTAAAAAACTTGCACGTTATTAATAAAGTAGTGTATATTTGTAGAAACAATTAAAAACAAAAACTATGAAAACTTTTAAAATCAACTTTTTAGACAGTAACAAAAATGTGTTATTCGATAATATCTACACTTTCTTTGACTTGAATGATGCGATTGATTACGCTGAAAAAATCGCAGCAAATAGCAATGTGAATGATTTAGTAACCTTTGAAATATTTGAACTATGAAACATTTAACACCTTTTGGTCAGCGTTTAGTTTACGCTATTTTTTGGTCTGTAGTTCTATACGGACTTTATTTAACAAGAGATATTAACGTTTAAAAACAGGAACTATGGAAAAATTTGACTTCAAATCCTATTTAAAAGGAAAAACAGAAACAACAGAATACATTAAGGATTTACTTGAATTTACTTTAATATGTGGTAATGTATCTGAATCAGATATTAAACGAATGATTAAACTTTGTGATAGTCTAATAGAATCATATACAATAGAAAACTATGAAAACAATACCGATAGCAATGATTAAACGATGGTGGAGTAAGCCATCAGTAAGACAGGAAAAGGGAGGTAATTTCAATATGGATTTATATCTCAGAGTATGCGACATTAAATTGAATAACTATGGACAGATTCGTAAAACAAGTGCTAAATAAATATTGTGAGAGATCAGAAGCAGGTTTAGAAAAATATGGGACTACTTTAGAACGTGAAGATTTAAACCTATTAGACTGGCTCAACCACTTACAGGAAGAATTGATGGATGCAACGCTATATATTGAACGATTAAAACACGAATATGAAACTTACAGATATTAAAGGACAAGTACAAATAAAGAATAAATACATCAGAAAAGAACGTAATATATCAGAACCTAAAGAAGTTGGAATAGATAAAGAACTAATAAGAAACTATTTCAAAGGCATAAGATACAGGGGAGTTTATTTCATCACACTAAAACAAGAAGCCTGTATTCAATTAAAAGATGCTGGGCATACATACGAAGAAATCGCAAACTATTTAGATATGCACAATTCTTCAGCACAGCATCTATATAAACACCGAAAAGAAGATTTACAATGTTTTGAAGTAAAGTATCAATGGAAAGAACTAATAGAGAAAAAACTTTACCCAGTAACTGTCTGCCATTCCAAGTACGAAAAAATTAATTTTACATATTTTCGATATATTAATGTTGTCTATGTAGATAGATCAGAATTAAATAAGTATATTAGCATAAACTAAAAAACAAATAATATGAAAACAACAAAAGAATCCTTTGAGGATGCGATTCCAAGACCACACGGAATCTATTTTAAAATGTGGAAAGCCAAGCAACAAATTGGCAAAGCAAGTAAAAACGCAAAGAATCCACACTTTAAGAGTAATTATGTAGATATTAATGCTGCATTAGAAGCAATCGAACCAATACTATTAGAAAATGGTCTACTACTTATTCAACCTATTAAAGATGGCAACGTATTCAGTATTATCATTGATACTGATACTAATGAAACCATTGAATCTTTTATGCGACTTCCTGATATTCTTGACCCGCAAAAGATAGGAAGTGCAATAACGTACTATCGTAGGTATACTTTACTTTCTTTATGTTCAATGCAGTCAGAGGATGACGATTCTAATAGTGCTTCAGATTACGTTAAAAACACGAAGCCAAGCATCACGGAGGATAGATTCCAAAATGGACTTAAACAAGTAGATGCTGGAGATATGACCAAAGAGGAGTTTAAGAAAATCCTATCTAAATTTCAGTTAACAGAATCACAAACTAAAACAATCGCATTATTGTAAAAGATAAGGGGTAAAAATTACCACATATATTAAATTAAAATGTAAAAATTATGATACAATTTAGATGCAGTGGTTTAGGTAAATTGATGACTTCTCCCCGTAGTAAGGGAGAGGTTTTATCCGAAACTGCAAAGACTTTTATTGAA
>Ga0114974_10004697_pt1 | contig 10215 bp, 12 predicted proteins | sample S_130206_EF_Meta_FD_87318 | JGI IMG/M metagenome (GOLD analysis project Ga0114974, IMG submission 87318) | Freshwater microbial communities from Lake Simoncouche, Canada to study carbon cycling - S_130206_EF_MetaG | ecosystem: Environmental > Aquatic > Freshwater > Lake | place: Lake...
ACCGCCACCAGTTGCGCTTATAGTTGAAATAGATTGAGTTCCAGAAGCTACACTAGAAGTTCCTCCAGTGTTGCCACTATTATAACCCGAGCCACCGCCACCTCCGCCACCACCAATAACAGTTACTTTTAATGCAGTAACTCCAGTAGGTATAGTGAAAGTTCCGCTTGATGTAAATACTTGACCTTTAGAACCTACATAAACAGAATTATTGGTTACTGTTACTGCTCCTGTTGCGCCTGATATAGATATACCACTACCAGCAACAATAGATGTAACTCCAGCATTAGTTAAAGTTACAGAAGAACCTAATGCTACTGAACCACCGCCAGACATTCCAGTACCAGCAGTAACAGTTACAGAACTATTTTGTAGTCCAGTATTATCAGTTTGCCCTGATGAATTAAGTTTGTTCGCAAATAGCGATAAGTTGAATGCTTGTGTCATTTAAACTGCTCCAGTTCTTGCAAAAGTTTGTTGAACCATAATGGTAGTATTTACTAAAGGTGCTGTGGTTAATGTATATGAGCCAGTTGAAACAGTATAGTCAGTTGCTTGTTTGAATAAAACCCCATTACTAAACAAATTAAAAGCATTTATATTAAAGCTAAATGGATAAATAGTTTGCCCAATTATTGTAAAAGCATCCACATTAACTGGTGTTCCATTGGCTACTCCAAGGTTATTTGGTGACCATTGTAATACTTCTAAATTACCAGATGCATTACCAATAAAAGTAATGTCTTGACCACTAATATCATAGTCTTGGGCATTGACGATTGCACCATTTAAAAATAGTAATTCATATCCAGTATTAAGGGTAAACCCTGATGCAGTATAAGTGGCTTGATTAGTCAATGTTGCACTATTTAGCGTAAAGGAAACATATACACCAGTAGTAGCATTTACCGATTTAAAGGATGTAATAGTAATAATATCGCCAGTTATAGCCCCTACTGATAAAGTAACTGTGCCAGTTGTGCCACCAGTATCAGTATATTCAGATGGACTTAATTTACATCCATTTTTCATAACCCAGCATTGACCACTTATGTATCCAGAACTCCTAGTAACAGTAAATACAGTTTGACCACTTGTTGCAGTAAAGGCTTGTTGAGAATAATAAAAATCATCAGGAGCTTCAAATCCTACAATGCGACCATAAATATCAACTGTTAAATTAGCAACAGCAGAAGTTTTGGTATAAGCTCCACCAAAATCCAAGTATTGCTGAAGTGATGCAACAATGTTTCCTTGAGCATTATTGGTAACAGCAATCTCGCCAGTTCCTACTGTGGTTGTTCCTGTCTGAATTAACTGCCCAGTTCTTTGGTCAAGGTCAATATTGTTTGTGCCATCTGGCAAGCCTAGCCATATTGATGGGTCATATACAAGAGTTGATGTAGGAACAAAAGCTCCTGTATTAGCCGCATAAGCCGCAAAGCCAGTAGAAAAGCTAAACTTTCGACCAGTTCTATTGGAATATAAAAGATAAATTAATGAACCAGTTGAATTAAAAGCAGTAGGGGCTAAATACCATGTATAGTCTGCTGGGTCTGTGCTGACATCTGTTCCAGAAGTATTATGCAAACCATAATATGTTTTACCTCTAGGGTCTAAACTAAAGCCTGTTCCTGTAATACTTGTTGCGTAAGCCACATTTAAATATTTAAAGCTGTATTGATATGTGCTTGGTCGCCATTGCAATAAAGTGCTTGGTGGACTGTAAATAGATGACCCTAAACTATTAACCATTCTTGTAAAAAAATACCAATTTCCAGCCGGTATATTTTGTAATGTAATTAATGGAACAATTGTATTTATATCATAAGGATTGCCATTAGATTGAATTTCACTTGTTCCAGCAAAATATAATTGTGTTTCATCAGGATTAGAATAAGCTGAATACCATATTTCTAAATATTGAGTAATACCAGCAGATGAAGTTCTAGCTTGAACTGTAAAGTAAGGATTTATAGCAGTTGGATATTGATTTAATACAGTAGGGGCTTCTAATGTTCCAAAGAATGTTGGACTACCAATACCAGTATTAGGTGCTGGAGTAAATTGAGTAATATTTGTGTCATCATAAACTGCTGGGTTAAATTCACTTAAATTTAAAGCAACAGTAATAGATGCATCATCATTCATTATTTGAGTTACTTGAAACACTCTAAATAATTTGTCTACCCATCCATAATTTGCATTTGTCAAAGTTACAACATCACCAGCTTCTAATTGCAATCCTACAAAATTAATTTGACATTGCACTTGTAAATCTTCTCTAGCCGCCTTTAAAAATCTAGTAGCCAAATATTGTGATCGAACATTATTATTAACTAATGGTAAAGAAATTGATTGTTTATTAATAGGTTCATTAGGATATAGCAAAGCTGGATCAACTATATTTAAATCTATTATGGCAGTTGCAAATGCATCTTGATTTGTTGAATCAGGAAATTTAATTTCTGCCACATTATATGAGCTTGCAATATCTGTTGGATTAATTGTTAATCCAGAAATAATATTGCTATCATTAATATTCATAGCTACTGTATATGTAGGGCTTTGTGTAATAACTCCCCATTTACCAGCTATATCATTATATTTAATAATGCAATCACAGCATGAAGCCATGTCTTGCATATTTTGCATAATGGTTCTATTGGTATCTACAACTCCATCAAACTTAAACCTTGGTATTGTTGCCGAACCCCCAGTATAAGGTGTAAAAGTAAATAATTCATTTGAATAAGCTGTTAATACATTAAGGCTTGCTGTATCAATTTGTGCAGATGGTATAGCCGCGCCATATCGAGTATTAATTAAGTAATCATATAAACAATCGCCTGTATTGGTTCTGCTATTGGTTAATTGAAACTTTGTTTGCTGTAATCCAGTAATAGATGCTGATTGACTATAATTTAATTGAATAATTGCAAAAGCACAATTACTCATTAATTTATTATTATCCCAAGTATATGTAAGACCACTTGCTTGCATCACCTCAATTGCAGATATGCTAGAGTTAGCTGGACTATTTGACCCATTGCTATATAAATAAATATTAATTCTGCCATCTACATTGGTGCTAACTACCCCAGTAGATTCATCTGTAAGGCTTGCAACTGTATATCCATTACCCTGAAAAGTAACTTTTTTACCACCATAATAAATATCGCCAAATGTAATGGTGTCTGGTGTTTGACCAGAATTTGTACTTGTTACTTCACATAAAGATAAAACATAATAAAGTTGTTGATTGTTTTCGGTAATGCTTAAATCTGTAATTGTTCCACCTAGCCAAGCAGAACCATATACAACAGGCAATTTATTATCTGTAGCTGGGGGTATTTGTTGATTATTGCCGGGGTTAGGACTTGCACTTGCTGGATTCCCATCTGATGCTTGGGATTGTTGAGCAAAGGACTTTGATATAACTGATGATGCAATCATAGCAATTGAAGTTACAACAATAGTTGTAATTGCTATATCAGCCGCTATAGCAATAGCCGCATAAACTGCAACGCTAATTAAAACTGCAAAAGCATAAGAACTGGTTGCAAATAGCAAACCAAAAATAAGAACAAATAATTTAATTCTATTCATTGAACCCAGCTTTCTTCTAGCTTTTTAAATCCAAATTTCTCATATTTAATATTAGGGCTAGAATCAAATCTACCCATCAAAAACATTTTAATTCTGCCAATATTTTTTAATTCATTTCCATATTCAATATATTTCTTTAATAATCTATATCCAATAGGGGTATTTCTAAATTCAGGTTTTACATACCATGCTAATTCATGCAACATTAATACTTTAGGATTCCATGTAGTAGGAACAATAATGCCTAAAATTAATCCTTTATTTTCTTCTATATAACCTATACCCATGCCAGCCAATATATTATCTAGCAATTTTACAATATGCGATTCTTCCAGATTGTTGTAATGCTCAATTGGGCATTCTTTTCCAAATTGTTGAATCATCTGCACAATGCTTGTTTTATCATATTTTGTTATTTGTCTAATCATGAATTTGGAGCCGCCCCTTTACCAAATGGATAATTAATGGTTGATATAAAAGCAACCCTATCCATTGATGTATCGCCAGAATTAAAAAATTGCCATGAATTATCATTGGTATATCTTCCAGCAATTCTATTAGACAAAATTAATTGAATAGATGATGCACTAATACTGATAACTCCAACAAATGATCTTGCTTCTTCCATCCATTGTTCTGTAATAGAAAAAGTATTGATATACCCATTAAAGAATTGATATAACCCACCAGAACCACCAGTAGTAATTAATGCTCCATCAGTATCAAAAAAACCATGCCACATTTCAACTTGGCTACCTTTAATTTGTTGCCCTAAAACCCAACCAAGTAAAGCTGTATCAATACCAACAACAGTCAAAGTTGTTTCTGTTGCTGTGCTTTTAATTGTTCTTTGTGCATCGCCTACCTTCATTAATACGCTTAATGCACTAAATGGCTGACTACTAACTGCTGGAATTGTCAAAGCAGATGGAGTAGTTGCAAATTGATAGGTTGCATCTGGGGTTGTAATGCGAACAAAATCGGCAATCCGAATATTATTTGTATTTTGAACTGGAACAATATTATCCATTACACAACACTTTCAAACGCTTTAAAGTTTCCAGACCATTGAATAAATGAATCATTAGCAATAGGCACTAATGCATAGGTAGGGTATTCCCTAAGAACTACTTGAAATGTAATGCCTGTATAAGTTGTTCCACCCATGCTTACTGTTGTGCCATATTGTCCTATAACTGCATTTACTGGTGATGCTAATGTAACAATAAGATTTCTATGCACAGGAATAGTAACTGTGCTTCCAGAACCACGCAATACATCAGCAGTTGCAATGTAAGAATACAATCCAACTTGGCAAAAATCACCAGCACGAACTACATACTTGTTAGATGGCATATCTGTATTGTTTGGCAAATTGCCTAATACTAAATTTTTATTAGCAGAACTGGTTTGCCATTGAGAAGTAGAAATTTGACCAGATGTCATTTCACCTTGGTATTCAATATAATTAACCCAGCCAGTTGTGCCAAAGTTTAAATATTGGGCTAATGCTTTATCAGGAATTCGCAAAGAATTAAGCAATCCTCTGTTTTCGCTATAAAGCAAATAATTCATTGGCTTCATTTCAAAAGCAAATGGCACAACAGTTAAAATTTCTGATGTACTGATTCTTTGATTTCGGCTAACAACTTGACCTACAAACCTTTGGTCATTGATGCCAACTGATTCACTAATAGCAAGGATTTGATTTAGGCTCATGATTATCTATTTGTTGGAATTGATCTAGCGGCTGATTGATTGGCTGAATAAATAGTCATTTTGTTTTTAGCAAGAAACTGGATTCCAGATTGTGTATCAATAGCTTGCATACTTTGAATAACCGGACCATTGTAAACAGTTTGTGGGGCATTATTCATTGCACTTGATAATTGATGATTAGGAATAATTGTGCCAGCAGTTTTTGGTACAAACAATTCCGGTCCTCTTTCGCCAACCAAAGATGCAACCCCTACTGGTGGCTCTCCACCATCAGCAAAACCTAATGATCCAGCAACTTCTGTTCCACCAGCTTCATTTACAAATCCACCACCACCAGTAAACAAGCCACCTATTCCTTTTCCAGCATAGCTAAACAACTGCATCATTTGCATACGCAATTGAATTTTAATAAGGTCTTTAATAACGCTTGATGCAAAATCACCAAATGCAAGTTTGCCTGTATCCACAAAATTATCTATTGCAGATGTCATATTGCCAGTAAAGCTATTAAACATATCTGTTGCTAATTTGCCATAATTGCCAGCATCTTCAGCATACTGAGCAAACGCTTTGTTCCAACCATAAGCAAATGTTCTTTGTTCAGAAATAGCGGCTTGTTCTTTTATTTGTGCGGCTTTTACAAATAACTCACTTAATTCTTTTACTTTTTCAATTTGCCTATCGTACTCAGCTAATGTTGCTGGAGTAGCATCGCTTCTAGCCGCATCTTCACGCTTTTTAGTAATATCTTCAATTTTTCTACTTGTTGAATCTAGTACTTGATTGATGGCTTCTTGAACTTTTCTTTCATTCTCAGTCATGCCAGCCATTTTGATTCTTGTATCTAATTGCTGTAATGCAAATTCTTGTTGCCTTCTATATTCTTCAGAAATAAGTTTGGCAACTGCCAACATTTGTTTATTTTTATCAGCAATTGCTTTTTCTTTTTCGCCTAATTTTTCATATTTATCGCCTGTTAATAAAGGCTTTGGTGCTTCTTTAGGTTTATTGGATGTGCCACCAGCACCTTTAAATTCAATCCCTTCAGCCATTGGATTGTTAGGGTCAAAGTTTATTGCTCCACCTTGTTCTTTAAACTCTTGGTATTTGCTTCCAATTTCATTTAAGTATTTAAGAATAGCAAACAATGGTTGAACAAGTTTGACTGCAAAATAAAATGTGTCTGCAAGTCCTTTTTGCACATTGTCCCATGCATCAGCCGCATCTTGAATAGCTACTGCTAAATCAGGATCAGCCACCTTTTTATATTGTTCAACAAATTTTGACCAATCAATGCCTTTAGCAGATTTGCCTAAAAGCTCTACAGCTTTAGCATTACGCAATATTGGATCTTCAATAGCTCCTAATTGCTCTGCAACTCTTTGCATCAATTGTTCTGGATTTAATTTTTGAACTTCAGCGGCAGTTAATCCAACTTGTTTAAAAGCATCTCTAAGTTTATCGCTACCATCTCTTGCTTCTTGGGTATTTACTGCCAACTTAGAAAGCATTGTTCCTAAATTTTCAGCTTTGCCACCAGACATTTCTAGGGCTTTGCCCATGCCAACAATAGCACCTATGCTAGTATCAAACGCATCTGCCATATCAGCTATGGTATCTGCCTTTTGAGCTATTTTAAGAATTCCAGCTACAGCAAGACTAACACCAAGACCAACCTTGCCCATAGTTGCACCAAATTCTGATGCGGCTTGTTGAGCATTTTTAAAAGCCTTCTTTTGATTGGCTTCAAACTGTTTGGTGTTTTTGGTGGCATCTTCTAAACCAGCCTTAAATTCCGAAGAATCTAAAGCTAGTTTGACACCTAATCTTGCTAATATTGACATTTACCCACCTTTGAATCTTTTTGGATTAAACCCTTTTGCCCTAGTAACAAACATAGACAGAGCTTCATTTACTGCTTCTTTGTTATCTTGTGGTGGATAAAGATATTCATAAAATCGCTTACCTATTACTTCTTGTAACTTATAAGCTGGTTTATTTGGTTCTCTTATGTAATTATATACTCCTGTAGTTAAACTGCCAATGGTTTCTACAATGCCTTTATTGCCAATTTGACCATCTGCATACATAACTACAATTTGTCTAAAAACATCTTCATCTAATTCATCTGGGTTAGCCCCATGAGCCAACATATAAATCTTAGCTTGCTGGCGAATGGAGCTAATTAGTTTTTTCTTATTTCCTCGTAACTAGGGCTAATTACTTCTGCAATTTTCCTTACCAAATCATATTGAATAGGCTTTGGAAAATCCTCAGAAATTTCTTCATAAGTAATATCTGTAAGGGTTTCGCCATTAGGAAGCACTAACAATTTAAAGGATTCTACAATCCTAATTTCACTACCAGCTTGGGCTTCTGCAAGTTTACGCAAAGAAGTTTCGCCCATCATTACATCATTTTCCAAAAATTGAATATCTGCATCTGAATTTTCAATTTCTTCTTTTCTATCAAAAATGCCTTTAGTTAATTCGGCATATTTTTCATTTACCAATTCTAATGGTGGAAATTCAGACTTCTTAAATATTTCTTCTGCTTCTTTGGTTTTTGGAATACGCACCTTAAATTCTTGCCCTTTAAAATCAAAAGTTCTGGTTCTAATGGTATCTAAATTTATCTTTAGTGATTCTGACAATCTGCTCATGTTTTATACCTTTTTTGATTTATATTGTTCAAGTTTATAAGTTAAAAAAGCACTTAAAATTGCAATTACTCTAGGTGCTGTTGATTCTAATGCTGGTCTAAGATAGGGTTGGGCGGCAACAGATTTATTGCCAAACTCCTGAGAAATACCTCTTTTGTCTGTTTTGGCTGACACTATGCCAATAGCTATATCATTTGGTTCTGAATATATTGATTTTTGATCCCTAGAATTAGGAACTCTAGCAGAAAGTTTAATACTATCTTTTAAGTGAGGAGTAGTAGTATTACTTTCATCATAAGGTGCTAATTGCTTAGCAGTTTGCAAAACTGGTTGCATAGCATTTCTAATAGCTGGTAAAAGAACTTTGCTGGCAGTTTTGCCATAGCACAAATCTTCACCCATTTCTATTAAGACAGCTTCTAGTTCTTTGAAGCCTTCAAGTTTAGCTGAAACGATTTCAGCCATTTTATTCCACCGCTTTAATTAGCTTATGAAAAATAGCATTGTTTAATCTACCAACATAATCTACCACTTCTTCTGGTGATAGTTTGTCTGCATGGTATTTGGCTATTTCATAAGCCATGTTAATTCCAGCAATGCGCTGTTGCTTAAACCCAAACCAATTCTTGTTGTCTGAATTGGCTTGGGAAATAATGAAGTTTAATAAATCTTGTGATCCATTCTGTACTGTCATATATTTTTCTATTAAGTATTGTTAGACCAACCATAAGAATTGCCACCAGTTGGATGAATGGTAAAGATGAATTTACCTTCAGCAGATGGGGACATATCCCATTGCAGACCACCAACACGACCATTAAACGCATAAGCTACTGTGTCTGTGCCATCATAAACAGCAATTACATAGGTACGAATGGTTGTGCCATTGTAGCCATCATCACGAACTTGTAATTGAGCCGCATTAGCTGGATTCCAAGCCGCAGTAATTGTCAAAGAAGTAACTTGGTTTTGAGTTGTGATCTTAGCACCAGTTCTTGCACCAGCAATAGAATATGCGGCAAATGCATCATCAGCACCAAAAGCTGGGATAGCTTCAACTGGAACTAGATAACCTTCTGTGCCTGTACCACCAGCAGAAGTGCCAACAATATCAGCAACTTGACCTGTCCAAGTACCTAATTGAGTATCTGTTAATGCAACTGGGTCTGGATCAGCTTGCATCCATAGGGTTGCCACATAACCGGGCAATACTTTATTAATAAGAGCCATTTTGAACCTCGTAAAAAATTAGTTAATAAATTCTATCTTATTAAGTTGGTATATACAGAGTGCAATCCATAATAATCTGTTGCATCCCAATTTCATTATCATAAGTATTATAAAGCCATACTACATCTGCTTTGGCAATAAAAAAACCATTATCATCAGGATCGCCAAACATTCCTGAGTATCCATGAAGTGATTGTAATATTGTATTAGAAATATTAAAAGCACCTTCTAAACTTGTATTAAATACAGACATTTGAAATACTGGAGTATCAATACCTTTATTGTTCTGTTGTTGCCCTGTATATACAGGCTGGTGGACATTTCTTAATTGCCATGTAACAAACTCTGTCTGTTTAGCCCAATTTCTATTGAAATTAGCATATACAGGCACAGGGGACAATATGTCATTCAGTTGGAACTGAATAGCTTGTGCATATACGACAGGATTTTGTTGAGTACTCATACTGGGGTATTTGGGTCATTTCTGTAGCATAAAAGGGTAACATTCATCCTATCATTGGATTCACGCACATCTGTAATTCGCCAATCAAACCCTCTCCAAGTAATGCTGTATAAATCTTGATTATCTACAATGGCTTTTTGATTAGGGGTATAGTTAAAAGTAAAATTCACTAAGTCGCTATAAACCCTGTATTTATCAGCAATTCTTACGCTATTGGCTACATCAGCCACCCTAGCTCTTGTTTGAAACCACTCAGTTATGGTTGTCGTTTGCTCCCCATAGGTATTAACACTATTGGTAACATTATTAACAGATACATTTTCATATCGAGCAATCGACATTTATAGCACCAAAGGTTTATAAAGTCTTAAAAGGGTAGTAACTCCAAATGGAATATCATGCAATACTGAAGCATTGGAATTACTGCGATTATTATATAAATGGGTCAAAAGCAATAATCCAGCTTGTTTAATTACTGGATATTGAGCTATTGGATTAGCTTTAGTCTGCCAAGTAATAACAATAGGGTTTG
>Ga0114974_10004698_pt1 | contig 10213 bp, 5 predicted proteins | sample S_130206_EF_Meta_FD_87318 | JGI IMG/M metagenome (GOLD analysis project Ga0114974, IMG submission 87318) | Freshwater microbial communities from Lake Simoncouche, Canada to study carbon cycling - S_130206_EF_MetaG | ecosystem: Environmental > Aquatic > Freshwater > Lake | place: Lake...
AGCCACGCCCCAAATCGGCGCTCCCCAGACAGGACGCGCAAGTCAAGAATAGATACAAAGAACTGGTACGAAGTGGAGACGTCGCCCTTGCGCTGCAAGAGAGCGCCCGAAGGAAAGAGGAAGCCCTGCGTGCAGGTAACCCAGACGGAATCTTTGCTACCAAGGAGGCCGTCGATAAGCTCAGGAGCGTGGCACAAGCAGCGACAGGGCAAATCTGTGAGCAGCGAAAGGAAAAACCAAAAGAGGCAAGTCACCGGTGGAGATCGTGGCTGCGAGAGGCGTACTCTTTGCGCAGCAGCAACATCGACCCTCACGCAATCAGAGGCGGGCTGTTTATGGCACACACCGGGCTCGGAGCTATTAGAAATCGGTACAGCAAACTGGACACCAAACAGATCTGGGACAAAATAATCAAGAGATGTCAGCGACAGCTCAACAGGGCGAAAGGCAAGCTCATACGAAAACAGCAGCGAGAGGACGAGCGGATCAAAGAGCTATCATTGGGCATCATAAGTGGAAAAAAGGGAGCGGATGCAATGCGACAGGCCATAGACGCATGGCGCGCCATCAAGAAACCGATCGAGCACATTGCATTCGACAGCTACTTTCCCAACGACGACATCAGAACCCCCTGTCAAAACTTTTCCGCAATTGTCTCAAAACTGAAATAGAAAGCTTGAAAAGGATTTCTCGCGTCTTCGAACGCAATGGCGCATTTTTCTCTCGATATCGCGCACGAGTTCGCGAGCCCCGGTGCTCACGTAGCGGCCGATTCGGAAGAGGTCGCCCCCTACGAATCCGCCCCGGCACCCTCCCGCTCTCAAGCTTGGCTTCCCGCGCCTGCTTAAAGGCGGTAGGCGCGATGTACGCACGCGGCGCTGGTCCATCAACCCCCTCTCTTGATCAACAGAGAGAGGGTCGGCCATTACCGCGAGCAAGCGGGCGCAAAGCCACGCCTCCATTCACGCCGATGATATCAGCAAGTCATCAGGTCAATCATCGGCATGCGCCCAGTGAGCACCCTCGCAAGCGTATTTGTACACCAGCATTCACTCCGATGCTCGGCCCGAGTGGCGGCGCACGCTTCGTGGATGCTGAACTCGATGCGGGCATGATGCGCTCTGTCCGTAAGGCAAAGAGGGACACTCCAGATCTGTTCGCTATTGATATGAATGACGAAGACAACGAGGCCATCAACATCGAATCCATCATCCACGCTGAGGCGATGCGACGCTCGGCGGATGATGAAGATAGCTCAGATGACGACGAATCCGAAGCCGACTTTGACGTCGAGGATGACGAGGAGTACCATGGTCCACAGAGCAGCGACAACAGCGATGGTGAGGAGTACCATGGTCCACAGAGCAGCGACAACAGCGATGGTGATGGTGATAAAGAAAGCGGTGTTGGCAAGAAGTCAAAAGGTAAAGCAGCAGGTCGGAAGAAGAAGTCCGAGGCGCAGCGTAAGGAAGAGCATAACGAGCTCGTCGACAAGTGTTTCCCTGGCTTCCACTGTCAGTGCGCGAAGGCAAAGACTTCAGGGAATGAGTCGTGCCTCGAGGCCATTTCCAAGCAAGATCTGCGTGCAATTCACCGGGAGACTTATGGTGATGGCAAAGCGGTTCAACCAGCTCAAGTATTGCACAACATTCATTCGCTTTATTGGGCGCTATCTGTACCTCTGCCGACGCCGAAAGGGGCCCCGAGTCTCAAGAGCGCCCACGAGGGCCGTACTCGCAAGCTTCCGTCGCCGCTGAAGCTTCTAGGGAAGTACCCTGTGTGCAGCCGCGCTTTCCAGATGGCAGTCGGCGGCTCTCGCTTTGCGCATCGGTCGAAGATTCATCTCGTCACTCGTGGCTTCGGCCCTCAGAGTTTGAAGAGCGCGCAGCTGGCAAAGGTGGAGCTCCGCGCCCTCGAGGAAAGGAAAGGGGTCAAAACTCGAAGGGCAGCCTGGGCTAGAACTTGGTGGGCAGATGAGCTCGCCCTTCATGATTGGCTGCCAAACGAAACTGCCATCCAGTTCAAGGGGGTTCCGTGGGACTTGCTGCACCGCGAGCATTATACGGCGGCCGCAGTTGCGAATTCGGGCGATCGTCCGCTGAAATATAAAGCCTGGAAGGCGCAGATGCTCCCTGGCGCTCGGCTCCTCGCAGAAGCTCAGGACCCCCCTCCGGAGGACTGCACCAGAATCAGAGTCAGAAGGAGCGCTCGGCACAGCAACTTTCCAGAATGCAACGATTGCAAACGCCTCCGTCAGGCCTACATGGACGTGATGACTACAGCAGGGTCGAGCCAAGCGCGGAGGGATACTGCACTTAATGCCCTCAAGGCCCACATGAATGACTGGCAGAAGGACAGGGCACTCGCATTGAAGCTCAAGGATCATGCTTCTGGTTTCGGACGGGACACGTGCTACGAGTGCGATGACAAGTGCGGCTCTCATTGGCTCATGATGCCCGTCGCGCCACAAGGGCGAGACACGAAGGATTTGGCGAAGCACAAGTTCGATTTCGCGATCCAGTGCAACACCGTCGTCGGGAAGGGGGGCGTCAACCGTTTCATGGTCGTGCCCGCCCATGTGCGGACAGGCAGCAATTTCGGGCTGACGAGCTTCATCATGGCCTTGTATGGCGCGCACAAGAACGGGCGGTTCAACGATGGCGCAGGCAAGACGTTGTACCGGCACACAGATGGGGGCTCCGACAACCTTTCCGTGGTGACACACGTGATGCACTGGCTCCTGGTGTGGCTTGGCATCTTTGAGGAGCTCATCTGGTTCCGCTTCGACGCTGGCCATTCTCACACCGAGATGTGCGACCGCTTCTTTAGCATGATTAAGCGCTTCTTCAAGATTGACGGGGCGGCCCGTTGCGAACGGCTCGATAGCTTCGAGGAGTTTGAGGATGAGCTCCGCAAACTGTTCACGAAGTCGGATGGTAGCACCGTCGAACTCGAGTACTTGCTTGCAAACTGGGACTTCGAGCACTGGTTCAAGGCCTGTGGCAATGATGCCAAGAAGCACTTGGGAGGCATTTCGTTCGACAACGTGTTCAGCTACAAGTACGATCCGAGCGCCTGGGACCATGGATGCGTCAAGGTAACCTACAAAGACCGCCTTTCCCGGACGACCTCGAGGGACGGGAAGGAATGCGAGTGGTCGCCTTTCACGGCGGTGACCAAGGACGGAACGACACGGAATGTGACGGACGCTACGGGGGTGAGGTTTGTCGGGTGCCCCCCTCGCATCATGCAGACCGAGCCACTGCGAGAGAACTATAGGGACATGGATCAGGATGAGGAGGACGATGAGGGCGAGGGCGAGCAACCGAAGGGTGAGCGCGGTGGTGGCAAGAAGAGTGCTACTGCCACTAGCAAGAGTATCCAGAATCTGCTCACCAAGCGTCACGGAAAGGCGGATGCTGAGTTATCGGAAAAGGCAAAGGCGCACTGGAACGCCTTGAAGCTTGCGTTTGACGCGGGGTTGAGGGCGGGAGCCTTGCCGGACATGCCTGCGACCTACGGCGGCATCTCCTTTGCCGGGTGCCCCCGACTGTTCCTACCCATTCTCCGAGAAATGCGACGGTTCCCGCGGCCATACATTTACTGGGATCCATTCAGGGACGAGCCGCCCAGCTCCTGGCCTGATGCCGCCACAGCGAGAGCCGCTCAGGAGGCAAAAGGAGGGCAGCCCGCTGACGTAGGAGAGCCTGATCGCCAGGGAGGTGATTCTGAAGGCGGCTTGCGCGACGCGCGCCAGCATTGCAACGTCACGGGGCTCCACTATACAAAGGGGCAGAGGACTAATGCCTTGAGAGAGGTTACTGAGGAGGAGTGGGTTGCGGGCTTCGCCGACGTTGCCGGGAAGAACCGCAAAGAACCAGTCAAGGAAGGTTTGCTGTATCTCATGCAGCTCGCCGTCCCCGAAGGTGGCTTCAAGCTCGGATTCGCTCAGGCCGGAAAGGCACAGCTCTTTGGCCTAGAAGACGGAGACCAGCATCAAGCCAAATGGTTTGTGAAGACTGGCGAGACGACTACCTGGAGCGAGACCCCTACGTTTATCCCCTACATGATTGGACAGAAGCGATCGGTGGAATACGTCCCGTCCGAGAGCTTCTTGATGGAGGTGGACGATCGGTGGCTTACCGAGGGCACTGTCGCAGCCAAGCACACCGACGGCTTCCGGATCACCAAGGACTTCATGAAGCGGCTGCGGCGGTTGAAGGATGAGTATGCTACGGAGTTTGGAGATGATGATGACTCAGGGAGAGCACCGACGTTGCTGCCCACGGGGGATCGAGCTGCAGATGCAACACCATCGCCCCCGGCCGGTAATAGCAAGAGGCCAGCGGACCAGGGAGGGGCGCCAAACGCTAAACGGCACGTCGCGACGGCAGCGACTCGAGCAGCACCCCACGCCGCGGAGGCCGCCGACACCCGTGCCTCGGACATCAGTGGCTCGAAGAGGACTGTAGAGGGCGGGGGCGCAGGCGCTGCCTCGAGCGCTGCCATACAGTCTCCCAAGCGACAGGCGTCAGCAGCAGCAGCACCGCCGGTGCAGCCCACAGGGGCGCTCGCAAAAAGGCCCGCGACCGCGCCCAAGGCCGCCGTGGACCTCGCTGTTCAGGAGCTCGAGGCTCTACTACCAGAACCAAGATATCGCGTCACCAAAGAAATGGGGAGCGCTGTGAGCGACAAAGAATTCAAAGAAGACGTCAGAGCCCTCATCGAAACTGGCTTACAACCGTGCGGGATCGTGATCGCCACGAGGGACATGCGCACTAAGCTGAGTGGCCTCAAGTCGAAGAAGTGGATTGTCATCCGAGACCCGGCGGCTGCACAAGGTGATGCGTCCGTGCTAGGCTTCATCGCCTACAGCACGGAAGAGCGCTACATTCACGAGCTGCACGTTTGTGCGGATCTCCAAGGGAAGGGGGTGGGGCGAGCTCTGTTGAACGCTGCTGAGGCCGACTTGCGGTCCATGGGTCTGGACTCCAGCTATCTCACCGTGCACGTGGCCAATGCGCGTGCTCGTGCGCTCTACGAACGGCTTGGTTACCGATCGGAGCACGACCCGGCAGAGATCAAGGAAAGCTGCGGCCACGAGTGTGTGGAGCTCTGCAAGGCACTGTTTTAGAAGGAGAGCAAGGCACTGTTTTAGTGGGACGATTTGAAATGTGACCCGCGGTCCTGCCGGCTTGAGTCATCCCATGCAACTGGAGGCGGCCCGGTGTCTTAAGGAGGCCACGCGTAACATGGTGGTAATGTGTATGTGTGAATGTGGTTGTCTGTGTTTTCTAACGTGGGTAATCGTAACGAATCTCTGCAGCCAAACTTCTCGCGCACTCCACACGCGGATAGCACGTGCAGCCCGCATTCTCTCGCGGAATGTCGCTCGCTCTTACTGGCCCTGACTATGTCGTATCCGAGCGCGATGGCGCTTGGGCGATGATGTTCAACGGCTTCTGCGCCAAGGAGCACGGCACGAGCGTCCTCGCGCGTCTTCACATGGACGAGTTCAATACCATCTGGAGCTTCGTGAGGCCGGTGGAGTTTTGGCCCAATCTCGAGGGGGTGCGCAAGCAGATCGAGGCTGCCGCGGAACCCAGCGACCAGCTGCTCGGGTTGAATCTGTCCATAACGGACTCGGGGAATCGCATGGTGTTCAATCGCCTCCTCTCCAACATGTCAACGGAAGTTCCGGCGATCAAAGTCCGCGAGCTCCTCAAGCGGGCGGAGAAGAAGGGCTGGCTGCACGAGCTCGCCGACCAAATCGCGGCTTGCCAGCTCATCAAGTACAGGGAGTTGCGCGCCAAGTTCTTGCCGCTGATGGCTCGCGGCGACTTTGGCAACGTGAGCCCCAAAGCCGAGAATGTGCTCCGCATGTTCAAAGCCAACCTCCAGCTGGGTGTCGGGTTGCGGTACCCGCGTGCTGTGCCCGCGATCCTACTCCTCGGCGAGGCGAACAAGAAAGGCTGGGAAGACAAGCTCGCGCAGGACGTCGCGGCAGCGGAGCAGGCGAGACGTGACGCACCCGATGACAGCGACGACGACGACCTGCCGGATATGACCTGAGCCCGAAACCAATCTCGATGGGCGCTGCATGGGCGATGACGACGTGCCGGATATGACCAGACCCCGCGCATATGCCGCCCGGAGAGCACCGGGTGTTACAGGGTGTGGGCGCGTGTGTACGTATAGAGGGTGTGACAAGTGACTCATGAACTCACACGAACGGTATACCACTCTATGACTCTAATCGCTCTCGCTGTATGTGTCAGCACAGGCTTACACGGTCCGTACCGCATCGCACGCGTCACAACGGAACGCCTTTGGTTCATTGCACACCGTACAGGCGACGCATACCCACGGGATGATCGGTAAAGCACGATCCTCCACCCTCCGCGCGGTCTCGCACGTGGCGCAGCTGCGAGCATGATCAGGGTTAACGATTGTGCAGGAGGCGCACGCCCACCCGATCGCGTATGGCAGCGACAAGGGTCCGCCAAGTTTAGGCAAGAGCGTGGTGTAGATGTCGACTGTGCCCGTCCAGTGGCCATTCACCCTGTCGCGTGTGAAGCATTGCAGCAACTCGATGAACTTGTCATGTACCCTTGACTGGCTGATTGCGGTGCCTAATTCCATCGAACTGCACTGATGGTTTGCAATCGCCTCGAGCAGAAGCTGCCTGAGCAGGGCGTGGCTCGGGCGGATGCTGCCAGAGGCCGTGGCGCTCTGCGGGCTTCGCCGCCAGCTCGGAACCACGTAGAAGCGCTCGAGCGTTACGAAGTTCGCGCGCCGGCCCTTCTGAACATTGGCGCCAGCAAAGCCAATGCGAGTAGCGTCGGAACCATCGTGCAACCACACGAGGACCTTGGGGCTCGTGCCCTCAGCGAGCGCCTTGGTACCACCGCAGTCTGGCAGGAAATCCTTTGTTGGATCAACACGCCCTGCACTGACCTCCTCTGGCCTCCACTCCTGCGAGATGAACTCCTCCACGTCGGCGTGGCTTGAGGCGAGCGAATACGAGAGCCCCGAGGCGAGCTCAGTCTCGAAGTCCGAGACGACACTCGGCGGCGGCGGCGCGACGGGCGCTGGGGCGGGCGTCAGCTTCGGGCGTTTTGCAGCACTCTGCTGTGCACGTGAAAGAGCCTCACGCACCTGCAGCACCAGGTGGTCACCGTCCCTAGCACCTCGAGATGAGGACGCTAGGACATTCTGGTAGCCCAAGCTCTTCAGCCACGTCTCCGCCTTCAGCCTGCAAATTGCCATTGGGCAACGCAACGATTCCAGGGTTGTATGCCGAGCCGTCATCTGCTTCAAGAACTCCGCGTGCAGCGCGGTTCCGGATCCTTTTGGCATCCCGCTGCGAACCAGATAGCAATAGACGTCCTCTACCCTGGAGTGGTCATCCCAGGAGTGCCACACCACCCCCGTCAGCTGCCCTTGCTCGCGGCGGAAAAAGTACTCAGTCGGACCATAGTCGCCTCCCAACTTGGTTCCTTGGAAAGCACAGGTAGCTGACCGCATGAGGGAGTGGAGCACCGACTCACGCACGAAGGTAGTCCTTGTATCTTCTGGGACCGATTGGCCGCTCTCTTCGTGCTCACGCTCATTCCGATCACGTATCAGGTCGACGAGGTCTGAGTACCAGGCGGCGGCGCTGGAAGATGGAGTCGAGCAAAGCTCATACGTCACCAAAGGCAGCGCCTCCGACGGCTGGTTACCACCAGGTTCAGGTTCCAAGAAGAAGACGGCCTTGACCACTGGCTTGGATAAGGCAGATAAGGCTTCCTGGGTCAAGGGGTACGCTTGATGAATCGCATGGCCGGGAAATACCGAAGTGTGGCCTTCGCCATCGTACACGAAGGGTCGGAAGCCGAACATCCGCATCGCCGTGACAGCCTCCGAGCACTGCACCACAGCGGTAAGACATTTCCTGCCAAGCCATGAAGTCTCAGACACGTCTTCGTGCCATGTGAATTCCACTTGCCGATCTGCAGACAAGATCAAACCGTGGAACGCCTTCAAGTATTTGTTCCATGCCGCCGGATCCGATCCCAGATGCCGCAGCACGTCCTTTAGCAAGGGCAGCAAGCCTGGGAGGCTCCTGACAAGGTCTTGAGCTTCCGTTATGCTCGCCGCGGAAAGAGTACGGATGGATTGCAACTGCGAGTCCAAGTGCACGGTGAGGCTTCCGTAGCCAAAGTAGCCACCCTGACTTTTCCCACTTCCTCCGGGCAGTATCAGGAAGCCTGATTCGTCGCGGTTCGCAGGGTCAAGCATGTACTCGGCGAAGGTCCTGGCGCTCGCCGGTGCGCATCGGCACGACCATACTCCCACATTCGCATCGAGGTAGAGTGCTGGTGTCGATGTTGGCTCCAGGCTGACAGAATATGATTCCATGATGATCTGCTGACTGAGCTTGAAAGCTGTTGGAGCCGTCACTTTGAGGTCTTGCAGAGCCTTGCTGTTCGCTTCATTGTTCGCAACCGAATGGTCGAAGCGCTCCGCCAGGGACTCGGTGGCATGCGAGCTGGAGCCAGCTTTTGAGGAGCCCGCCATCGCACACGAAAGCGAAATCTGCGAAAACTTTTCTCGCCAGTAACAGTCTTTATTCCGGAATAAAGACTGTTACTCGTCTATGCCCGCAACGCGAAAACGCGATGTTTAGCGGGCTCGTGACAAAAGCGCCCGTCCGCATGCGGGCGATGGCTGACGCACCTCCTTGGATGACGCCCTTGGACTATGCTGGTGCTTTACAGCCCGGCAGGGATTGTGAAGATTACTCTCGAGAAAAGACCGTTAAATGCTATGCCCGCAAAGCGAAAACGCGAATTTTAGCGGGCTCGCGACAAGAGCGCCCGTCCACGTGCGGGCGCGATGGCTGACGCGCCTCCTTGGATGACGCTTTCAGAGATAGAAGGGGCTTTACAGCCCGGCACGGACTGTGAGGAAGCCTACTTGTATCTAGAGAAGGGCAGGTCTCATTCTCGTCACCGCTTACTCATGAACATGTTGGTGCTGAATCCCGACGAGATGGTCGAGAACGAGAGGGATGAGGAGCGGACTAAGCGGATGGAGTTCTACTTCGACAAGACGAACTCATGGACTCCAGAGCACCTCCAACACAAGGTGCACCTGTACAAAGTCGCGACCAATCTACAGAGAGCCGACGACGCATACATGTGTGAGTTGATGGGCGTGCCATACACAGAAGACGAGGAGATGCCGGAGGCAGCAAATGATGAGGCGGAGACGGCGGGCGCCGAACCCGCCGGCGCGGGCAGCGCTGCGGCGGATGCAACCCTTCCGACTCTCTACGAATCGGAAGGAGATGACGACGACCAGGTCGAGGAAGGCAGTGCAGGCCATACACAATACACCGTCAGGGCGCACGGTCACCATGCAGAAGACGACGCTGACCAACGGTTCGCCGCTCGATACTGGGAGCACAATGCGCGCAGCCTGGCAGAGGAGAGACGCGAGGCCGCCGAGCTCGCAGCAGCGCACGGCAACGACCTCGCAGCACCGGTGCCGCCGGGCGAGCCCCCGCAGCCACCATCGAGCGCTGAGCCATCGGGCGCTGCCGAGCAGAGCATCGAGCCGCCGAGGCCACTGATCGACGAGCCGACTGATGGGCAGTCGAGCAAGGAGACGAGCGCCGAGCAGTCGCGCGCGGAGCCGAGCATGGCCAATCAGCTTCGGGATGAAACTGCGCGCAGCCAGGCAGAAGACGAGGAGATGCCGGAGGCAGCAAATGATATCGCAGTCGATGAGGCGATGAGCTCGGGAGATGATGAGGCGGAGACGGCTGGCGCCGAACCCGCCGGCGCGGGCGCTTCCGGCGCGAGCTCTCCCGTCGCCGCCGCTACCGTGACAAACGCAGAAGTTGAGGAGAGCCCGCCACTGCAACTCAACATTCAATCAGACGATTGCAACCAAGAGACAAAGCACGGCGACGGCGAAGAGACAGCGGGCGCCGAACCCGCCGGCGCGGGCGCTGCCGGCGTGGCCGCGACCGTGACAAACCCAGAAGTGACAAACGGCGCGGGCAACGACCTCGCAGCACCGGTGCCGCCGGGCGAGCCCTCGCAGCCACCATCGAGCGCTGTGCATGAGCCATCGGGCGCTGCCGAGCAGAGCATCGAGCCGCCGAGGCCACTGATCGACGAGCCGACTGATGAGCAGTCGAGCAAGGAGACGAGCGCCGAGC
>Ga0114974_10004700_pt1 | contig 10213 bp, 10 predicted proteins | sample S_130206_EF_Meta_FD_87318 | JGI IMG/M metagenome (GOLD analysis project Ga0114974, IMG submission 87318) | Freshwater microbial communities from Lake Simoncouche, Canada to study carbon cycling - S_130206_EF_MetaG | ecosystem: Environmental > Aquatic > Freshwater > Lake | place: Lake...
TCTACAGATTAAAACGGGCAATGAGGGATTGAACCTCCAACAATACAATGAGGTATATTTCGTTACGCCGGATTGGAATCCCAAGATAGAGGAACAAGCAATTGCGAGATGTCATAGACTGGGTCAAAAGAAGGAGGTTCATGTATTCCGCTACATAATGAATAGTTTTGATGATGAAGGAAGAACAAGAAATATTGAAATGTATTCAGAGACGGTTCAAGAAGAGAAGAGAGAAATCGAACAAAAAATAATGCTATTGCCTTAATAAACTTTGCCTTAATAAAAATAAACTTTGCCTTAATAAAAATAAACTTTGCCTTAATAAAAATAAACTTGTAGAAAATGAGACAAACTCATTTTTTATCGTCTAAATAAACAGTCAAAATATTATTTATAATAAACCGACCAAAAAGAAAAATGTTTTATTCTCTTATATTAATGACAAAAGGAAAAAAACCAAAGAAGAAAACAAAAATGAAAACTAAGAAGAAAACAAATATTAAGCAAAAGACTAAACGCGCAAAACCCAATAAGAATAACGCAAGTAAAAAGATATTAAAACGCAAATACACTCGTCATGTTGGCGGCGATGAACCAAAACCAATAATTACTGAGCGCCAAAAGGAGGTAAGAGGACGCGATAATTTTAGAAAAATGTTTAATGAGATGTTCAGTATTATTTATAATGCGCAAGAACAAAATAACGCAACAGCATATGAAACGGGTATAATCAATTTCATAGGAACGAAAACAGTGAAAGGCAAATTAGAACAATATAAAAACAGTATTAATACACTGATACCTATTACAAATAATTATATGCCCTTTGAAAAAGAGGGATATATACAAGCTACTACACCATTAATGGGATTTGTGCCATTTATGAGTATAATGATATATCATTTAAAAAACGAAAATGATATTATTCGTATATTAACTCAATTTAGACGAAATTCCGGGAATATCAATTTAACGAGTATCAAAGATAACATTACGGCACTTTCAACCGCAGTAGAATTGGGTAAAGTAAATGTTATAAACGATTTATTGTTATATAGAAAGGCCGACAGAAATACTTTATCTGAAGCGAATAACGCATTACTATCAGAATTATTAACAAAACAAGAAGAAGCCTTAGCTGTCGTTAGACAACAAGAAGAAGAAGAACAAGCCAAAAAACAAGAAGAGTTAGCCTTAGCAGTCGTGAGACAACAAGAACAAGAACAAGCCAAAAAACAAGAAAAAGCCGATGTCGAGCAAACACAGCCAATGTTGAGCAAGGCAGACAAAGCCGTCGGCAGACAAGACCAAGAACAACAGTTAGCCGTCGGCAGACTGAATTATAAACTTCCAATCCCAGATAGCAACGGATATCCGGATGATCCAGACAATCCAACAATTCCAGAATTTTGGAAACCAATATTTAATAAAAGCGAAACCGAGTTACTAGACCTAAGAACGAGAATAAAAGATATAATGACCCAAGACGATAGTATTGAAATGGTTGGTAATAAGGTAAAAGATACATGGACTATATGTAAAATAGTTCAAACTATGATACCAACCTACTATGTCCAAACAACAAATGGAGTGTATACGCAAGGAAGGTTAATAGACGATTTAAATATCGATTTTACACATTACAACATGATGTTATGCGCATGTTTAATTTTATATGGTATATTGTCAGATAGGATGGTCGGTGAAAAATACAGTTTACTTTTAAAAGGTGGTAAAGCAATTCAACTAGTTTTGGCACAAATACCAAAAAATATCAAACAATATACAAGTGAAGACATTGATATAATGGTGAAACCAACCGACGATAAATCGTATGACAGAGATGAAATTAAAAACTTAGCCAGTCATATCGGATATTTATTAAAATGGTTTTTATCGTCTCCTACACTAAAGACCAATATATCTGTTTTATTACCACCTACCGAACCCAATCCAAAAACAAATCCGAACATTGTAAAATTAAGTTATGAAAAGACTGTTAAACGACCTAATTATAGAACCGGAACTCAAGACTCGGTATATAAAGCGTTATCAGATATAGACTTTAAAGAATTACCAGCTGAACTAGCACCATATTTTAATCAAGTACACAAATATGAATTTTACATAGAAGAATTACAAACGGATGTATTATTTGTATGTCCGCATATGGGGGCATTAATTGATGAAAAATTATACTTTTATTCGAAATATATGAAGTATAAAATATTACTATATGAAGGTAAAAAAATAACAGATCCAACTTATGAAAATGTTACGATTGATGAGTGTGACTATTTCTTGAACAAATTTTCAAAGGCAATAAAGGGACTTACATATGGATTGGTACAAAAAAGAAATCCAGACCTAATTGGATATATGTTACTAGATAAACAAATACAATTCTTATCGCAACGACTAGACACATTTAATGTAAATGGCGAGACCAAATCACGAATACTTAATTCACTAGTTTAACATCATTGAACAACCAACGGATATATAATTTTTTAAATAAAAGGCTTAAAGCTATATAATAAGTATTATATAGTAGGGTTTATCCTATTCATAGTATCTCGGTTTAGCTCAGGGGTAGAGCATTTGACTGTAGTAGTAAAGTTGTAGAAATACCAACTATGTTGTTATCGAAATGTCACCGGTTCAAATCCGGTAACCGAGAATAATATTAAAAGTTTTAATATTATTCATTTTATATTTTCAAAAACTATATTTTTAAATATAGAACATTTGTATATATGGCATATAAAACAAGAAAAAATAGAAAGGGTCAACCAACAAAAGGCTGGTCCAAGCTTAAACCAAGTACACATCAAAGAACACTCATGTTAAAAAAATGCGGCAAAAGGTGCTTTCTAGGACCAAACAAAAGCTTTCCTATTTGTCGTAAACGAACATGTAAGGTAAGTTCAAAAGGCGTATATGCTGCGTATATTCGAGCCAAACAATGGGGTAAATCAAAAAAGACATATAAAACTTCTAAGCCGACGCTTATGCGTAAAACATATAAAAATGTCGTGACAAAAGCAGAGCAAATATTAAGACGTACGTTTGGATACAAACATGTTGGTAAGAGCTCTAAAAAATAAAAAATAAGAGAAAATAGTAAAAACGATGTGTATTATTTTTATTATTTATTAAATATGGTAACTTGGGAGCAACGAAAACGTAATGGTTTAACCCATCGTTCTCTTTGTATTTGCACTCTTGCGGCAAAAAGATCTCTTGCTGCCTCTGGAGTACTTACATCCAGCAGTTCTGCGGCAAGTAGCGGGACCCTTAGCACGGCAATGTGATTTACGCACACGGCGAGCATATGAGCGATTTCTGGAAGCATGAGCTTTACGAGTAGATCTGGTATGAACCATATTATATAATAACGTTAGAAAAATAAAAATACAAGAAATACAATGTGGGTTTTTATTTGTACTGATTTATTTGTTTTTGTGCTAAATGAAACGAATAGAATGAATAGAATGAATTAGCGTCCAGTAGAACCAAAGCCACCATCACCACGCGCAGTAAGGCCAAGTTCTTCAATCGTATTTACCATAACAACCTTGAATGGCGTAAGTGAAGGATGGCAAAGTTGAAAATATCTGTCCATCGCATGAATTTGAAACGAATCAACTTGATTATCCACCTTGTCAACCACGGCAATAATTTCACCGCGATAGCCAGAGTCAATAATACCAACAGAGTTAGATAATCTAAGTGGAGTCTTGATTATGCTAGAACGAGGATACAAATAGTACGCCTGTGGTACTTCAGTCGTCGTATTTAAATCGGCACTGGCATTGGCACCTGAAGAAGTATCACGGCGAACATACATATACATGGCACATTGAACGCCAAGTGGAATTTTATTGCTACATACTTTTGTAATGTTAAAATCGCTTGGAAGACCTAAATCAAAACCGGAGTCGGGAAATGTATCAAACCGCCCAGCATTATGGTCTTGAATACGATTCATATAATATGCCCGAATCGTGGCATTATCGTACGGAACAAACAGCTTAAGTACTAATTCTGGTGTGACAGACATCGTTATTGTGAATACATACCTTATTACAAAATAAAATAAGTTCAATTTTATTTTGTACGAGTAATAGGATTAGATAGGCGCACCAATTTATAATAGAATAAAATTGAAGCGATCATAAAACGTAAGTAACATGTAAATAATATTTAAATAACAACTTAACAAATAAGTGAGTCAAAAGCATAATGACAGATTATAGTCTACGAGATGAGCGATTCGCAGCACTAGCATTGTCCGCCGCAGATAGATCAAGTATGAAATATCATCAACATGGCTGTATAGCAGTATTGGGTGGTCAAATACTTGCGCGTGGATGGAATTCATATAGATGCTATTCAAATGACGGATATTTAAATAACGCATGTAGTTGTCACGCGGAAATAGATGTTTTGCGAAAATTGAGAAGACTAAAACGATTTTTAAATAAAAGAAATTCATCGCAACGAATACCAGACAGTACTTTCTATGGACGCATAAGTCTATACGTCGCAAGAAAAAATAAGATGGGTGATAAATATAAGGATTCGTCACCGTGTGCGTATTGTGCGCATATGATGAAATCACTAAATATTCGATATATTATATATAGTAATTCGACCGGAACATTGACAAAATGTAGAGTAACCGACTATGACACAACACATAATAGTCAAGGAAATTTGTTTCTACTTGGAGAAAAAGAAAAGGAAAATGAATAACGCAACATAGTCACGCTAAACAGTAACATTAAGTGTTAGGTGTAACACCACCTAAATTTGGATTCGGGTAATTGGAACTGCGTTGAACTAAAGGTGTAAAATCAGACGGCACAGAAGTATAACCGGGCATCCAGTCAGGAGGCAACATGCCATCCGCCATTGCTTCTTGCCATGTCAAATAATTCGTCTGGCATCCAATACCAATATTAGAAGAAGATTTCGTACCAACTTGGCTAGATCGATTGTTGTGATTTAATTTCATAGGGAATGGTTGTTTATTTTCTGGAGTAGGAAGGCATTCTTTTTTGTATACACCGCCAGTAAGAATATATTGGCCCTGGCTCTTGGCAAGTTGATTAAAATTCTTGGCATAGGGCATGCGAATATATTTTTTCGATCCAATATAATAAGAACACGCACCTTTGTTACCAGAACATGAATAAATATACGCACCAGAAGGATCATATACAGTTCCACATTTGCCATTGTTTTGAATATTCGTAAATACACAAGAACCGTACTTTTGCGTCAAGTTACGAATATAAGCAGCTTGATCACGGGTAATCGTATAACTATTATCATCTTCTTGAACCCAATAGTTAGGATATGTTCCCTTGGTCCATTTATATTTTGTGTCAAGCATACCCGCAGTATTCAGAGACGATTTTTTTATAATCGTATTATCATTGGTTCCACAACTGCCCGAGTTTAATGGATGGTCATAGTATTTACCACCGCTACCCCCATGACCCATGGGTTGAGTGCCTCTAAATGGCGTACGTGTAGTATTGGACATGAGTCTAAATTGACCAACGGCACCAATATTTCTATGACCACCATTTAATGAAAACCCATTCACACCTTGTCCGGATATAGGATCAATTCGGCTATTATTCCTTGATTTTTTTTTAAGAGTAGCAATAGACATATAAAATAACATTAGAAATAAAAACAGAACTTCTCGATCTAAAACAAAAAAAGCTTTCGTTTAATATGGTCCTCAATCATACATTGTGTCAATGTGTTATATAATTTCGTATGTTGTAGTCTGCCGTGTCTGCCGACGGCTAACTCGTCTTTACAATTGTGATATACACGCGAGTGTGTTGGAGTGTTTGAATTAGTCAAGCAAAACAGAATGACAATAGCTAAACTATAATAAACAGAAGTATAATGTGTAGAAAAAGGAATCATATTATTATGAATAAATTCTGGAGGCAGAAATAAATTATGTGGATCATAAAAATCCGTAACCATAATCGTCTTATTTTGCGTTATATTATATAACTTATTGTAATTACAAAAATAAAATTTGTCGCCATCAACGACCATAATATCATTCAAATCCATAAACGAAATGGCGATATTATTTTCAAGTAAGTTTTGAATCTGGTAATAAATAGAATGTAAGAATAAAGTAGCAGTTGTTATATTGAATTGTGTAGATTGAATAAATTGGTCAAGTGATACAATTGACTTGGCACAAAGAGAATATGATGTGGCTGTGTTAGCAAAATATTCGAATGATTGAAACAACCTAGAAAAAAATGGATTCTCTATACACATAGATAAATTCGAAATAACATATACAGCATTATCTTTTTGAATATCAATTGACCCAATAAGCATAATAACGACTTGATATAAAATAATATAACCTAAAATATTTAAATTAAAAAATATATATAATAAATTCATATTTTTTAATTGAATCGATTTACTTCGAATTATTTCGAATACGGTTCAAAGCACATTTCCAAAACCACGGTCCATCATATACAACTTTAATAATAGTTTCTTGGACGAATTTATGTTTAATATTATTAACATAATCATTATCATTCCAGAAATCGAAATGTATGAATACTTTTTTGAAATTTTTATCGACATTATTGGGAATAACATCTATTTTTTTTATAAGACCTAGTTTAAGTTTATTTTGAAAGATATCAATAATAAACGACACCGAAATGTGCTTGAATACACGTGGGATACAAATAGAGGGACATTCCTCGTGAATTTGATTAATAGTTGACATAAGATAAATATATTAACCATCGATTATTCAAATTCAATTTTTATTTTCAAGAGTGTATATTCATATGATAGATATTCAAATGATATACAATACGTACCATGCTGTTTCCTATAATATGTATATGGAGTTATTTTTATAAAATTATGTAGTGGTCAGTGATCGGTACCGGTAGCTGTTAGGAAACTCGTATTGTATAACAGGAAAAATGTATTAGGCCTAATACATTGGTCCCATATATTAAACGAAACTACTGTTTAAACTATTTTAAATACTAATTAATATTTAATTATAATCGGTTTAAGGATATATATCTTTTATATAACATATATACACATATTATACATACTTAGGTATTTATAAGCAGTAGCTATTAATAAGACACACACACACACACACACACACACACACATATCTATGGGACGTTTTGATGCTTTAAAAGAGAATACAGTTAGCTCTAGTGATAGAACAATTAGTCGGGACACGGTCGATAGACGACAAAATAATGATAGAAATAGGATTGGTAGCAAAAGCGGTAGTATTGAACCAAAAATAGAAGGTGCGATTGTAAACAAGGCGGATTTTCCAGAAATGCCGAAGGCAGAACCACCGCCTCCTTCTCCTCCTCCTCCTCCAGCCAAAGAATCGTGTTGGTTACAAGCGATTAAAAAAAGAGAGGAGGAAGATAAGAAAAACGCGGATTTAATTAATCAATCCGATCCCAAGTATTGGCGAGGGGTAAATTGGATAGGTCCAATGTTAATGAGGCAAAAACAATTTCCAACGAGCTGGTATCCATACGTCGGTCCAGGGGACGAATCAGATACAACTGCTAAAGACCAAGCATCTAGTTTTATATTTCCACACGGCAACACAGAATATAGTAGAAATGGTACAAGATGGTATAAAACTTGGGATGAAACGTTTTCAGCCGAGCAACTGTTTAGAATAAAGTACGAGGAAGATGAAACGGAGTTATACGAAATAGTAAACAATATGAGTGAATACTACACAATGCTGGAAAATGAATCGAATAAATATTTTGAAGAATATGGAAAATTGGATGATTTAGCTATAGCCAAACTGGATCGCATGGAATATGAAAATTACGCAGAAAAAAATATATATGATGAAGAATACGAAGAACAAGATGAGGATATAGATACTGAATATACGAGCGACTAGAATGAAAAGGAAAGAGTATGATTATTATGAGTATGATTATTATGAGTAACGATAATATGGTATTCGTTTAATTTAAAATGAAAATATATTTAAATTAAATAATGGACCGTGACCAAGATAATGATAATGAACAAGAACAAGAAGAAGAAGAAATCATAGATGTAAATTGGATAAAGGATTTCGAAAATGAAGAGCGCTATTATACCATGTTTTATCCTGAAAAGACACGGTCGATAAAGGTAGATTTTTTATATGTAAATAAGAACAAAGAAATTGAAAAAATCAGCGAGAAGGTCTTGTTTTTAAACACAGAAAATAAAATCACAAGGGAAGAATTGATACAATTAGTAAAGGAGAATGAAAAGATTGACAAAATAAAATACAAACTAGTAAGTGTTTTGATCTATAATATTACCTTAAAACACGACGAATTACGAAATTTTTTACATGGATCCGACAATTATGATTTTATGACAAGCCTTAAAAATATAGATGATTACGAATTACAATCAAGTGTAAATTGTCTCCAATCAGTAAACAACCTGTATATAATTTATACAGAGGACAACAATGCCGGAAAATCAAAAATGGCAAATACTAAACGAGTGAGATTTAATATAGCAGATAAAAAAACGAGACGACGAAAGGTATAAATAATACGAGTTATATAAATTACGCATTATCTATAACTAATGAAATAAATGAAATACATTTAAAGATAACAATGAAAGTATGTTATACATTAGGATGGCAGCATTAGTATCGGCATTGGACAAGATGAACAATATTCAATATGGTGAAAACAATCATATTGAGTATAAATGGAGCGAAATCCAGCAAGAGCAGATACTACAGCTAAGTTTTCAATTGGTGAGAACCACTGATATAGAAAAACGCCACGAACTAGCCAAAAAATTTAGTAATTGTTTTCATAAAGGTTCATTAGACGAACGAAAAATATTGATAAAGATGCTAGCACATACACGTGATATAGAAGAGGGAAAGGGGGAATACGCTCTCAGCATTGCTATTATTAGTGCTCTCGCAGAAACCGAAGCATATAGAGAAATGTGCGCATCTTTAATGTGTATTTTTGTAGGTGCTAGTACATCAACTGTATCCAATCAAAAGCCAATGGGTAGCTGGAAAGATATGAAGTATTTATTCAATGAATTAGACGCATGTCCGCCAGAATTGGTAAATGTAATCAACAAACAATTAAAGCAGGACATTGAATCTATGAATAATACAAAATCATGTTCTCTTCTTGCCAAATGGATACCTCGTGAAAAGAGTAAGAAATTCGGTTGGATACATAAAATTCTAGCTATGGATTATTTCGAACACTATGGTCATTTGGGTTGGACAAAGCGCGCGACTGACAAAGCACAGACATATTATAGAAAAATCGTCAGTAGATTGAATATGTATATTGATACAGTCCAGATTAAACAATGTAGACAAGTGTGGAAAGCCATTGATTTTGACAATGTGACTAGTATTACAATGATGAAGCAGAGAAAAGCGTTTTTAAACGATAAAAATTTACACGATAATGATAGAATCATATGCCGTCAACATTTATTACAGCATATAGATCAAGTAAAGAATGGGACCAAGGAGATGAAGGGAAAGAGAACGAGTATGATTGATTTTGTAAAGGCTGCGATTCAATTAAAAGACACTGCTAATACCAAGACTGATGCCACCAATACCAATATTGATAGTGAACGATTCATTATAAACGAGGCCTGGAAAAATAATAGCAAGGACACAAAGTCATTGGAAAATATGATTGCTATGGTAGACACATCCGGATCCATGGAATCTGAAAATAGTCAACCTCTTTATAGTGCGATGGGTCTAGGGATTCGTGTCGCAGAAAAATCAAAATTGGGAAAAAGAATCATGACGTTCGATGCGAATCCGACGTGGATAAATTTGGAGAATTGTAAAGATTTTGTAGATGAAGTACATACGGTTAGAGATGCCGGGTGGGGAATGAATACCAATTTTCACAAGGCGATGGAGCTGATATTGAACCAAATAAAGATCAACAAGTTGGATGCAGACGATGTGGAGAATTTGGTATTGGTTGTATTTTCAGATATGCAGTTTGATGCTGCTGAAAAGAATGACGAATTCACAACACCAATTCCAAATGATAGTAGCTGTGGAAGTTATATGGGTACTAGATGTGGTCCGAATGATAGCAGTTGCGGAAGCCAACCTAGA
>Ga0114974_10004701_pt1 | contig 10211 bp, 12 predicted proteins | sample S_130206_EF_Meta_FD_87318 | JGI IMG/M metagenome (GOLD analysis project Ga0114974, IMG submission 87318) | Freshwater microbial communities from Lake Simoncouche, Canada to study carbon cycling - S_130206_EF_MetaG | ecosystem: Environmental > Aquatic > Freshwater > Lake | place: Lake...
TGCTAATACAGCAAGTAAAAGAATTTTTGGAAATTTTCCATTTTCTTTTACAAATATTACTTCTTCTGCAACTAGAGATCAACTAGGTGGATCTACTACTAGATCAGCAGATATAGCAAATATTTACTCATTAAATGGTGTAAGTCTTTCCTACTCTGTTACTGGGCTTCCTTATCACTCATATGGAAATCCTAGTGCAACAGTAACTCCAGCAGCAACTAACCTTATTGGAACTTGGATATGGAGGGGTGGAACTAACGTAGCTGCAACACCAAAAGTAGCTGTAGGTTCTGGTTTAATTGGACTTTGGCTTAATGGCACGGGACTTTTTAGTTATAGTTCTTCTACAACCCCTACAGGTTTTACATCTCCAGGAGCTTCTTGGACATATAATGCTTCTTTTGAAAATGCTGCAGATTCTGGATACTCTTTTAATGAAGACTTAGCTGGTGGACGAGCTGGATCGGGTAATCAATATAGCTACCGTGACGGTTCATTTTTTAATTCTTGGATTTCTGGAAAAGGAAATGTAGCAGGAGTAACTGTTGGATCTACTGGCCTTGCAGAAACTTCAGTAATTCCTTATTTACAAAGTGGACTTTTTCATTCTGATGGACATAGCAAGATTATTGGAATATCTAGAGATGGATATCCAATTTATGGACCTTATGGATATGCAAACCCAATTAATGCACTTAGCGGTGTAAAAAGAATGACAAGCGGTTACGGGCTAAAAAGATCTAATACAAGAACTGGCGCTGCTACAAACCTCATAACTTATCCTATGGGGTTATTTACTCAAGATTATGCATATACTGGCACAGAAAGTTTAAGAACTACATATAATCTTACAGCAGATGCTTTTAATGCATTATATTTATCAAGAGTATGGAAAACAGGTGGAGTAGATTACACAGAAAATTTAGGAAGCAATCCTGCAATAAACTCAACTCTTGGTTCAACTGTTACTTTTAACGTAAACGCTTCAGGTCATGCAATTTATTTAAAAACAAGAGCCACTCAAGGAACTGCAGATCAAGTCAATACTGGATATATAACAGGACAAGGAACTGAATCAGGAGCTTTAGTGTGGAATACTGAAGGAGCTGCACCAGGTAACTATTACTATGTCTGTGCAAATCATGGAACACAGTACGGAAGTTTTACACTCAACACTGCTCCAGTTAGTGATTTAGATCAATATAATGGAAGATATTGCTACACTCCAGATTATCCTTCTGGAACATACGCATACTTTACTACAATAGATTCTGATGGTGGTCCAGTATTTCCATATGTACTTGGACCTAGCTACTATGGAAGCCCTGCTGCATAGTAGAAATATACAAGTTAGACTATAATAGTAAACTTAGAAGATAGAGGAGACCACAAGTGCCAGTAAAGAGATTAGGTGTTGCTGCACCTGTAGCCAATATTGACACCCCTATTGCTGCTTCAGATGTTGCTGGTATAGCCTCTGTAATTATTACTAACAAGGGTGGAATTGACCTAATATCTTCCGTCTATATTGAGCCAGTAGATCAAGTAGGTAATGAATCCACTAGAGCTTATATTGTAAGTAATCTAGTAGTAGGCGTTGGACAGTCCTTTGAAACTTTTAGATTTGCTTTAAATGTTGGGGACATAATCTATGTTCGCTCAGACAATGCTAATGCTACTTTTTCTGCAAGTGTGGCATACGATCAAGCTGGTAGAACAAATGTTTTATATCAAGCTAATCAGCCGGGATCTCCTCAAGTAGGGGACATTTGGGTTAGCAGTGTAGATAATAGTGTTAAATTATTTACAGGTTTAACATTTAATACTGTTGCAACAGCTGCTCCCATTGGACCAACTGGACCAACTGGAGCTCGTGGCGTTCAAGGTATTACAGGCCCCACAGGTCCTTTTGGCTATAGCGTAAGAATTCTTGGAAATTATTTAACTTTAAATGCTCTTCAAGGAGACACTCCATATGGAAATATTGGAGATGCTTATTTAATTGGCGGAACTACTCTTTATATTTGGAATGACTTAAACCAAGAATGGTCTTATGCAGGACCGATTGGTGTTACAGGAGCTACAGGCCCCTCTGTCACTGGCCCTACAGGCGCTACTGGCGCTACTGGTGCAGCGGGAGCAACTGGACCACAAGGACCTACAGGAGCAGGTACAGTTACCGTAACTTCTACAACAGGAGCTGGTGCTTATATTGGTTTATATGACGGACCGACAGGTGCACTTGGTGGAAAAACAAATGCAGGAATTACATACAATGCAACTACACAAGTTTTAAAAGTAACTGAAATTGAAACAAATACAATTTCTGCACCAAGTACTTTAACTGGAACTTACACAATTACTTCTCCAACTACAATTACTTTAAATCCTGTAACTGAAATTATTAATAATAAACCTATGAAATTTTACAATAGAACAGTTGCTCAATTACAAGCAATTGTTGCTAGCATAGGTTCTTCTGCTTTCTGTACAAATGAATCTGGTGGAGCTGTGCCAGTATTTTACGATGGAACTAGCTGGCGTAGAGTTACGGATAGAGCGGTTATCTCGTAGTGGATGCTTTATATCCTTATACGATAACTACAGAGGGTATAGAGGATACGGACTCCCTGTGGGATGACCTGATAAGTATCTCTTCATCTGTAGATACTATTCCAAATAGAGCTGTAGAAGTAGCAGATGAAAGAGCAATAAATCCTAGAAATACTGTATACCTACTTTCAGAAGAAGAAGCACAAAAATTAAAAGAAGATCCACGAGTACAACATATAGAAAATGTAGAAAATTTAGTTCCTACTAAATTTGCATTTCAAAGTGGAACTTTTAATAAAACAACTGTTGTCTCGGGAGAAAAACAAAACTGGGGATTACTTCGTCATATATCTCCTACTAATGTATTTGGTACAAGTACGGCTTATCCTGGCGGAACATACGACTATGTGTTAGATGGCACAGGGGTAGATATAGTTATTATTGATAGCGGTATTCAAGCAGATCATCCAGAGTTTCAAGACGCTAATGGCGTGAGCAGAGTTAAACAAATAAATTGGTTTACAGCTAGCGGTGTAACTGGAACAATGCCAACAGCACATTACACAGATTATGATGGACACGGGACTCATGTTGCTGCAACGGCAGCTGGTAAAACATTTGGCTGGGCAAAAAATGCAGACATATACTCTATTAAACTTGATGGACTTAAAGGGGCATCAGATCCGAACGGAGGACTGAGTTCATCTAATGCTCTTGACTGTCTACTAGGATGGCACATTGCAAAAACAAATGGGCGTCCTACTATTGTAAATAATAGTTGGGGATATGTTATTTATTGGAATACAGCTGCAAATGCCATGACATTTGACCAAGTAACTAATTATGCAATAACTGGTGGCTCTTATAGAGGATCTACATGGTCTGGAACTACTAAAGATACAGCCAAAGGCCATACTGGAAGTTTATCTGGAGAAAATCTATATTGTTTTGAATATAGTGTTCCTTCTGTAGATACAACTATAAGTACATTAATTGGTGCTGGAGTAATAGTATGCAACGCAGCTGGTAATGCTGGAATGAAATCTGATATTTCTGGAGGATTAGATTATAATAACTATATATCAACATCAGCAGGGGTTGTGTATTACCATAGAGGATCATCCCCCAACTGCGGTAACGGTGACGGTTTAGATATTGGATCAATGGGTCTTACTTTTGTTTCAACAACTGAGGCAAGAAGTGGTTTTAGTACTTGCGGTCCAGGAGTAGATGTTTATTCGGCTGGAGATAGAATTATGAGCGCTATGAGTAATGCAAATGCATATGGAGCTGCTCCTGTTGCTTATTACTTAAATGGTTCATATAAACAGGGTCTTCTTTCAGGTACATCTATGGCATCTCCACAGGTGGCAGGGATCTGCGCCTTACTAAAGCAGGTATATCCAGACTGGACACCAAAACAAGTAAAAAATTGGATAGTAGCAAATTCTCAGCCCATCCTATACACTACTGGTCTAGACAATGACTATACAAGTTCTTTAAGTATTCAGGGAGGAAATCCAAATATAGTCAACATGCCTATGAAAGGTCAGAAAAAATACACAATTTCAGGATAACTATTTAAAAGAAAGAAGAGATAAAGTGACTGATGACTACGTTAACTGGTTTAAAAATGACGGACAAATAAACTTTAATACATTTCTTTTAAAAAATTATGTACCCGGTAAGCCAACTAAGTATTTACAAATTGGTGCTTACACGGGAGATGCCTCTCTATGGATATATGAAAATCTAGTCAAAGATTCAAACTCAATTCTTGTAGATATTGATACATGGGAAGGCTCCGATGAGCCTGTTCATCGTCAAATGAATTGGAAAACTGTAGAGTCTTTATATGATGAAAAAGTTGCAGAAGGATTAAAAAATAAAAAGATTGTTAAGTTTAAGGGAACTAGTGATGAGTTTTTTAAATCTAATACTGAAAAGTTTGACTTTATCTATGTAGATGGAGACCATACCGCATACGGAGTAATCAAAGATGCTGTATCGGCATATGAATGTTTAGAAGTTGATGGAATTATAGCGTTTGATGATTACGAGTGGTCGGCTGGCATGGGAGTTAGAAAAGAACCTAAAATGGCAATTGATGCCTTTAGCAACATATACGGTGATAGAGTTGTAGAGATCCACAGAGGATACCAACGATGGTTCAAGAAAGTAGGATAAAAATGTCAAAACAATATAAAGACCCAAATTTCTTTACTAATGCAGAAGTATTTGATGGAAGTGTGAAAAAGCATTTTCAATGGCTTAAAGCTTTAAAAACTATGGGGACCAAAGAATATTGGAATATCCCTAACACAGTAGAATTTTTTGCTTTTACAACAAAAGCTATGATCATTATTCCTGGTTTACTTTTTGGAATCTCTATATGGTGGCTATATATCTTTGCATTAATTACAAGCGTTTTACTTATTTGGTCAGCAACTATTAAAACTTTGCCAACTATTATATGGTTTAATATTTTATGGAGTATTCTTGCAACTACATTTCTTGTAAAACATTTTTTAACTACATAATACAAACTAGAGATAAAGAAGAGGGATAAATGAAAACAGCTATCTACACAATTGCACTTAACGAGCGTCAATTTGTTGATAAATGGTTTGAGGCTGCAAAAGGAGCTGACTATCTTCTTATTGCCGATACAGGCTCTACAGATGGAACTATAGAGCGTGCCCGTGAGCTCGGGATCAATGTTGTAGATGTTCGAGTCTCTCCTTGGAGATTTGATGATGCACGAAATGCAGCACTTGCTGCAATTCCTATTGATATTGATATGTGTATTTCTTTAGATATGGATGAAGTTATTACTCCTAATTGGAGAAAACTTCTTGAGCCAGCATTTGAGCGTGGTGTAACTCGTCCTCGCTATAAGCACATCTGGTCCTGGAATGAAGATGGCACTCCGGGACTAGAGTTTAGTTATGACCATATTCATGCTCGTAAGGGATATCGTTGGCGCCATCCAGTACATGAGTGTTTGTATGTTTATGGAATGGAAGAAAAGCAAGAATGGATTGAAGGTTTAGAAACACATCATCATCCAGATCCTACTAAGTCTCGTTCTCAATACTTACCTCTTCTTGCACTTTCAGTACAAGAAGACCCATACAATGATCGCAATGCTTTTTATTATGGACGTGAGCTTTTCTTCTACGGTCAAAATGAAGCGGCAGCTAAAGAATTAAAACGTCACTTAGAACTTCCTACAGCTCATTGGGCGCCAGAGCGTGCCGCATCTATGAGATTTATTGCTAAGTCACTTCCACAAGAAGCAGAAGAGTGGTTGCGTAAAGCAATTGTTCAGGCACCGGGTCGTAGAGAGCCTTGGGTTGATTTGGCAAAAATGTATTATGAACGTCAAGACTGGGTTAATTCTCTTGAGTGCGCTAAGGAAGCTTTAGCTATTATTGAAAAACCTTTAGAGTATCTTTGTGAAGCAGAGGCTTGGGGCTCAGCACCACACGATTACGCATCTATTGCATGTTATAACCTTGGAATGTATGAAGAAGCTGCAAGACATGCACAGAATGCAGTAGATATTGATAATACAGATGAAAGACTAAAGATGAATCTTGCTTTTTGTATTCAAGCAGTAGGTATTAAACAGAAAGAGTCCGAGCAAGAGTGAATATTGTAATCTGTGGTGGTGGAACCGCTGGTTGGATATCTGCATTTATTATTGAAGATGCACAACCAGGAATCCACGACATTACTGTTGTAGAGTCTTCTGCAATTGGTATTGTAGGTGCAGGTGAGGGGTCTACAGGACTTCTTATTGATGTACTTACAGGAATCTACTTTAATAGAGCAGATAATTCTATTTTAGAAAGATTTATGAAAGCCACAGATGCTACATATAAGTTTGGTATTAAACATGTTAATTGGGGTAAAGATGCAAATTCATCATACTTTGCCCCACTTGATACTAGCGTCGGTGCAAAATATATGCCAGACCCAGTATTTAATTATGTATTATCTGAGCTTGGAAATGATAAAGTTTATTTATCTTCGCAAATAGGTCAGGTCATTGAAAAAAATAAATTGCCAAGAACTAACTTTGGATTTCATTTTGATGCTTTTAAAGTAGGTAAATTCTTTAAAGAAGAATTAAAAGATAGAAAAAATATAAGATCCGTAGATGCTGTCATTAAAGATGTAAACATATCTGAAAATGGAGATATTGAAAGCTTACTTTTAGATAGCGGAGCAGTCTTAGAAGGAGAGTTTTTTATTGACTGCACTGGTTTTGCCAGAGTTCTTATGAAAAAATTAGATGTTCAGTGGAAGTCATATAAAGAAAATTTGCCTGTAAATAGTGCAATGCCTTTTCTTTTAGATTATGAAAATGAAGATATTAAAAAAGATATAATTCCAGCTACCGTTGCTCAAGCAATGTCTTCTGGTTGGATGTGGAAAATTCCTTTATCTACTCGAATGGGTTGCGGGTATGTCTACGATGATAACTTTATAACTCCAGAGCAAGCTCAAGCAGAAGTAGAACAAGTTCTTGGACACAAGATTACTCCTATTAGACATATTAAATTTGAAGCTGGAAGATGTGAAGTACTGTGGAAAAAAAATTGTATAGCTACAGGTCTTGCTGGTGCATTTTTAGAACCTTTAGAAGCTACATCTATTCATTCTACTGCCGTGCAAATGCTCAGCTTTACTTTAGAATTTTTAAATAAAGATAAAGCTAAGACAGTAACAGAGCATAATATAAATTCATACAATAGACAGGTTGCAGATGTGTATGAAAGCTATAAAGAATTTATTGTTCTTCATTATCAGGGTGGAAGAAAAGATACTCCTTTTTGGAGATATATTAATGAAGGATCTACTATTACTGACTATGTTAAAGAGGTAGTTTCCCGCTGTGAATATAAAGTTCCTACATCTTTGCAGTATCAAGATACAATGTTTAAAAGTTATTGGGGAGGAGTTTCTCCTCAACTATGGAATTGGATCTTAGCTGGATTAGGTATTTTAAAAGCAGAGGTAGCAAAAGAAGAGCTTATTATTTCTAATTCTTATAATGAAGGAAAATTTATATACGAAGATTTAGTCAGACATTACAACTCAATAGAGTTTGATAAAAATACTTTTAGTATCTTCGATCATACCCATGAGCTTTGATCATATCTGAAGCCATATCCCAAGTATGCTCATTTTTATCTAAACCGTGTCCTTCTACAATTCTGTTAAAAAAGTTAAAAATAGCGCAGACAGAAATTGCATCTTTTAAATTATCTTCAGTAAAACCAGAAGATAGAACTAGATCCATATCTTCTTGAGACACAGAGCTAGGGCTTAAAGTAAGCTTTTTAACATATAAAAGTACTGGCTCAAGTCTGTGGCCATCATAAGATTGCTCAGATATAACGCATTGTAGATCTTCTTCAGATACACCCATAGATTTTGCAAATACTGTATGAGACCCGCAACAATAGTCGCAGTTGTTTAATTTAGAAACATAAGCAGCAATAAGCTCCCTATCAGCGGATGATAGGGATGAAGTCTCTCTTAAAATTTCTTGAGCTAAAGTTAAAGCACCCGAATATTTTATTTGATTTTCAGAAAAAATATCTCTAATACTTATAGCTTTACTCAGTGAGCTGAACTGGGGGCGATTTCTTTGCATTTTTTCTTTCTTTCTTTGGTTTGTTTGCTTTTTCAAGTTTTTCTAATTTATAAGCTTCAACTGCATTTGCACTAGTACGACTACGCCAAGCAAAGCCACACTCTGAGCATGTAACTACTTTTGCAGTAGTCCACCTACCACCGCTAGGAAGCTGCTCGATAGAAACGTTAAGCTTAGAAGGACGAGCAGTGCAATATGGACAATTAGGTGCTCTTCTTCTTTTTGTCTCTTCACCATTGTAAGATACAGAAAGAGTTCTACGAATGTCAACTTCGTCTCTTCCACCCCAGATACCCCAAATCTGGCGGTGCTCTAAGGCCCATTGAAGGCACTGTGAGCGCACAGGGCAGGTAAAGCACATATTCTTTGCTGAGTATTTTTCAGAAAAGTCTTTAGAAAAAAACCAATCTACTGCTTCTTTATTTTTAGGATCAGCGCAGGTGGCATCAGCTTGCCAATTTAAGTTATCCGCAGGTTTCCACATGCAACTATAGTAGACTATATACTATAGAAGCGCTCGACTATACGACTATACTTCTATCCAAGTTGCAGGAAAGACTTTCTCCACTTGATCACCATATTCTGTCTCTCCAGAGTCATCGCAGGTGTAGAGTGACTCATCTACATATCCAAGCCATCCTATATAGGGGATTGATTTATCAATTAAATTAAAACCTTCACCCAAAGAGACAGCTACTCCATCTCTTTGTAGAGCAGAAGCTAAAGCCCTTCTAACTAAATCATTTTCAAAATCTACATGCTCAATGGTGTAATAGATAGTAGAAAAATCTACTTTTGGATTATACCCTTCTCCGTCCCAAAACTCCCAAAGTTCCTCGCCCAACCTCTGGTCTTTCATGGGTTCTCCCTAATCTTCTTCGCTATCTATTTCTACTTCTAAGTTTGAAAAATCTTGGTTTTCAAAAAAATAAACTTCACTTGTAAGTTTTAACTCAAATATTCCTGCAATAGTCAACCCACCGCATACAACGCAAACTTCTACATTTCCATTATTTACTTTTTCTGGGACATCTACCCCCGTAAGACGCATAAGAATTTTTCCTTTAGCATCCATACTTTCTGGTTCCCACTTTGTGTGAGTTTCTAGATAGCAAGACTCACACACCGCCATGGGAGTTATAACTGGTTCTGCTGCCATATAGATAGTTTACGGCAGTATGTAGAGGGTCATATTTCTACAACCCTCTACTTTTCTGAATCGATTTTACCTACTTCGTAACCACACCCAGCATATCCAGCAATATCAATCCATGTATCAGGTTGGAACCCAGAGTTATTAGCAAATCTAGCAACTTTGAGCCCAACCATCATCATGGCTACCTGCTCATTAGTAATCTCAGTTCCAAGAATTACAGACCAAATTTTAGCTGTTCTAGTAAAATTTTCCTCTGGTCCACCGTACTGCACGTTTCTTTCACCAGAAATAATCCTTGCAGCTTCTCGTAAAGCTTCTACACGATATGGAGTATCTACTTTAGGAGTTTTAGAGCTAGTAGTTGGATCTGTCATTTTAGCTCTTTAGTTTTGCAAAAACTTCAGCAGAGTGGATTGGTTTGCCTACACCGTCATCGGAAGTTTCAAAAATAACAACTTCCATATGAACTTTGTTAGCAATGTCTTCTAAAGGAATATTAAAAAATGCAGAAATCTTTTTTTCTGCCTTTTCTACAATTTCTAGATAGTCTGTGCCAATAGTTCTCATTTTATATTCAATAGTTCTCATTATGAGATCCTTATCTCTAATTGCTGAGGGGTATAGTGAAACCCATCCAGCACTGGTTCTTTTCCATCGTTTGTTTTTACAATAATATCGCCGTATCGAATACTTACCACTTTTCCACGGCGACCATTGTGGACCTTGCCCTTTTCACCATCAAAAGCATTCCACTTAACACGGACTTCATTTGCAACTTGAATATTTCCTGGCTGAGCTGCTGTCCAAACTTCTTTTGATTTTTCTTTTACTACA
>Ga0114974_10004704_pt1 | contig 10207 bp, 8 predicted proteins | sample S_130206_EF_Meta_FD_87318 | JGI IMG/M metagenome (GOLD analysis project Ga0114974, IMG submission 87318) | Freshwater microbial communities from Lake Simoncouche, Canada to study carbon cycling - S_130206_EF_MetaG | ecosystem: Environmental > Aquatic > Freshwater > Lake | place: Lake...
CGCACGACATGGAAGGGCCGCTCGTTGTCGTGGACATGACTGTGCTGACCAATGGACGAATCGCGCGGGTGTGCGAGGCCGGGCTCGTGAGCAGCGTGCGGGCGATTCCGCGGCTACGAGGGTGTTTCTCGCGCAATCGATCCGCGCGAAGCTGCTGACGTCCGACTCCAATCTCGCGAAGGAGGCGGAGTTGCCTGGAGTGCCCCGGCTGAACCTCAACCTGCGGGCGGAGTCGTTGCGCCAGGAATTGATGATCGGCGAGCGCGTTGAGATTTATCTGGTGAAACCGGGTAAAGAGGACGTGCCGCCCGGGGGATTTCTGGCGGATGGCGCGATCGTGCTCGTGAGCGGGGGACGCGCGCACATCGGTCGGCGCGTCCAGGCGGAAATTATCCGCGTTCCCGACTGCGGGCGGAAAAATTGGTGTTTACTTGCGTCCCGCGTTTTCCCAATACCAAACACCCATGGGGGCCGGTAGCTCAGTTGATAGAGCGCGTCGTTCGCAACGACGAGGTCAGCGGTTTGATCCCGCTCCGGTCCACCACTTCGTTTTCGTGGACTTGCACGGCAGGACGGAGGAAGACGACCGCGGATTAGGAGATCATTTCGAGTGAACGATGAGGCGCATGCGCGCACTTGCGTGAAACGACGTTTTTCAGCGGAGACGCTTGGTTGCTCCCACCTATTGACGCCGCTGGTTACGACTGGGTAACTTCCCCAAAACCCTACTGGTGCATTGGCCCGGCATTTGCTAATCTCTGCTTCAAATTTGGGTCAGTACGATCTCTCATCACAACATCACTGGAATGAAAAAGAATGCCTCCAAATCTGCCGCCAAGTCGCCCGCCCCGGCGACGAAGGTTGCTCCTGCTAGGGTGAACGTGGCCGTCGCGGCTCGTAAAGCTGTGCCGGCTCTCAAGCCCGCCAAGCCCGTGGCCAAGAAGAAGCCCGCCGCGCGCACCGCGGCACCGGCGGTCAAAGTCGTGACGGCCAAGGCCGTCGTGGCGACGATCACGGCACAGATCGACATCGGCTTCGGCAACGCGCTTTACGTGCGTGGCGAGGGTGCGGGGCTGAGCTGGGACCAAGGACTCCTGATGAACTGTGTGAGCAACAGCGAATGGCAATGTGTCCTCGGCGAGTCCGCGCGCGCCATCGTCTTCAAGTTTCTCGTCAACGACCTAAGCTGGAGCACGGGCGAAGATTTCACGGTGATCGCGGGCACAAACGTGACGCTCACGCCGACGTTCTAAGCGCCGGGTTCGTCGGAGCTGGTCCGGCTGGATGGCTTTTGGCTAAGCCCGTTGGAGAGTCCGCTCCGCTCAGCGCAAAGCGAAACGTTGGTCACTGGGCTCCGGCGTCGATCTGGAAATACGTCAGAAAATGGGTGGCTCCGCGGTTGTATTCGGCGTCCCTCCGCTGGTAAGATACCGCTCGTCAGTCTCTGGTTTTTACGTTCGATCCACTTCAGCCCCGTGCAATCTATCCTTGGTGCCATTTTCCTGCTTGGCGTCGCCCTCGTGTCCGTCGCGGGTGCGGAGGCTGGCCAGCCCAATGTTCTCATCATCGTCGCCGATGATCTCGGTTTCGCCGACGTCGGCTTCAATGGAGGCAAAGTCATCGCCACGCCGAATCTCGACCGCCTCGCTGCGACCGGGGTAAACCTGACCGATTTTCGGGTGTGCCCCATGTGTTCGCCGACGCGCGCCGGACTCATCACTGGGCGCTGGCCGGCCCGCTTTGGACTCATGCGCGCGGTCGTTCCACCGTGGTCGCGTTATGGTCTGCCTGCGAGTGAGAACACCCTGCCGGAATTGCTCGGCGCTGCCGGCTATGGCGAACGCGTTATTATGGGCAAGTGGCACCTCGGCCACGCACAACGCGAGTTCCTCCCGTTGGCCAACGGTTTCACGCGCTTTTACGGTCACTACAACGGTGCGATCAGCTACGGCACGCATGAGCGCGACGGGGAAGTCGACTGGCACGACAACGACCGCACGGTGCGCGAGACGGGTTACTCCACCGACCTGATCGGCAACGCCGCCGTCCGCTTCGTGCGCGAGGCTGCGGCCGGGCAGCCCTGGCTCCTCTACCTTCCCTTCAACGCCCCGCACGCGCCTTACGAGGCCAAAGAGGAGGATCTCCAGAAGTACCCTCTGTTGACCGGCGATCGACGCACCTACGCTGCGATGGTCGACTCGATGGATCAAGCCATCGGCCGGATCCTCGTCGCCGTTGAAGCGCGTACTGATGCTGCCAATACGTTGGTACTCTTCTTCAGTGACAACGGCGGGATTCTCAACGTGGGCTCTAGCAACGGCCCGTATCGCGGCGCGAAGCTGACCGTCTACGAAGGCGGCACGCGCGTCTGCGCCGCGATGCGTTGGCCCGCCGGTGGCGTGAGTGGCGGCAAACGCTTCGACCAACGCATCGGCTACATCGACGTTTTACCCACCGTGCTCGCCGCCGCTGGCGCTTCCGCCGCGAAAGACGTCGACGGTCTCAATTTCCTTCCGGCCCTCCGCAGCGGCACGCCGTTGCCCGAACGGCCGTGGTTTACTTACATGCACCAAGGCGCCGACGCCCATGCCTCCGTGCATTTGCGTAACTGGAAGTTGGTCGCTCACGGGGATTTTTTCCCGGATCGCCCGGCGACCCAACCCGCACTCGAACTCTACGACCTCGCCACCGATCCCGCCGAAAAATCCGACCTCGCCGCGCAACAGCCCGAGCTCGTCGCGCGCCTGCATGCCGGGCTGCGCGAGTTTGGGACGTGGCAAAAATCCGGCGTCAGCGCCTACACCGAAGGCCGCATCGGATTTGTGCCTCCGAAAGATTGGATCGTGGGCGGCCCGCCCGCCGCTCCGGGCGACACCCCCGCGCCCAAGGCCGGAAAAAAGAAAAAATCCGCGTCCCCCAACTGAATCCTTCCTTTAGCCCATGCAGTCGCCCGTCCGTTTTCTTTCCCCGCTTTTCGTCGTCTGGTTACTCTTGAGCAGCACCCGCTGGGTTGCCGCCGCCGAGCCGGCTCCTGCGCGCCGTCCCAATCTCATTATGGTCCTCGTTGACGATATGGGGTGGGGCGACTTTTCCTGTTTCGGTAACAAGGACGCGAAGACGCCCCAGATTGATCGCCTCGCGGCCGAGGGCCTCCGCTTCGAACAGTTCTACGTCGCCTCGCCGATCTGTTCGCCCTCGCGCGTCGGCCTCTCGACGGGGCAGTATCCACAACGCTGGCGCATCACGTCCTTCCTCAATAACCGAGCTGAGAACAGCGCGCGCGGCATGGACCAGTGGCTCGATCCGAAGGCCCCGGTGCTCGCGCGCATGTTGCACGACGCCGGCTACGCCACGGGACATTTCGGCAAATGGCATATGGGCGGCCAGCGCGATGTCGACGATGCTCCGCCGATCACGGCCTATGGTTTCGACACCTCGTTGACGAACTTCGAGGGCATGGGGCCCAAGCTCCTTCCGCTCACCCTCAAGCCCGGCGATGACAAGGCTGAGCGCATTTGGGCCGACGCCGAGCGTCTCGGCCAACCGGTGACCTGGATGCAACGTTCTCAAATCACGACCGGCTTTGCGGAGGCCGCGCTCGCGTTCATCGACGCGTCCGCGCGCGACCAAAAACCGTTCTACGTGAATCTCTGGCCGGATGACGTGCACAGTCCATTTTGGCCGCCGGTGGAGCAGTGGCGCGACGGCAAGCGCGGTCTCTACCACGCCGTCCTCGAGTCGATGGATCGTCAGCTCGGCAAACTCTTCGACCGGATCCGCTCTGATCCTGCGTTGCGCGATAACACGCTGATTCTCGTCTGCTCCGACAACGGGCCCGAAGTCGGCGCCGGTTCTGCGGGTGAGTTCCGGGGCTCCAAAGGCATGCTCTATGAAGGTGGCGTCCGTTCGCCTCTCGTCGTCTGGGGTCCCGGTTTTACGAATACGCTCAAAGTCGGCACCGCCAACCGCGCGTCGCATTTTTCCACGATCGATGTGGCGCCGACGCTGCTGGCGATTGCCGGCGTCTCCGCTCCGGCCGGGACGACCTTCGATGGTGTTTCCATGCGCGAAACGTTGCTCGGCCGATCCGAAGCTTCGCGCAACCGACCGCTCTTTTTTCGTCGTCCCCCCGACCGCGCGGCTTTCGCCGGCGACGAAAAACTCCCCGATCTCGCGGTGCGCGACGGTCGCTGGAAACTCCTCTGCACCTACGACGGCTCGGCCCCACAGCTCTACGACCTCGACGCCGATCCCGGGGAGAAGAAAAATCTCGCTGCGTCACAACCCGCCGAGACTGCCCGCCTCGCCGCCGCCGTCGTCGCATGGCATCGCTCGCTCCCCGCCGACAACGGCGCGACCTACCGCCCCCGGGCGACGAAAAAGAAATCGTAACCGCGGCATTCCTCCCTCCGCCGTTTCCCGTTCCAACGACCTCTGTCGATCGCTCGCCCTGAGTTTTTCCTATGCGCTTATTGCTCCCTCGCTCGCTGGTTTCACCGCTCGCGTGGTGCGGTTTTTTTTTGTGCCTCGCGGCTAAAGCACTGCTGAGCGCGGCGCCCGCGCCGCGCCCCGACATCGTGGTCTTCCTCTCCGATGATCACGCCCAACTCGACGCCACGCCCTACGGCGCGACCGACGTGCGCACGCCCCACATGCAGCAACTCGCCCGCGACGGCCTCGTGTTCACGCACGCCTTCATCGCTTCGCCCTCCTGTGCGCCGAGCCGTTCCGCAATGCTGACCGGCCTGATGCCCGCCCGCAACGGGGCCGAGAATAACCACACCTACAAACGCGACGACATCACGTCGCTCCCGGAAAAACTCCGCGCCCTCGGTTACCAGACCGCCGCTTTTGGCAAGGTCGCTCACGGTCCCCAGGACATCACGCGCCACGGTTTTGACGTCACCGCTCCGAGCCACGCCGCCGCCGTCGTTGGAAAATTCCTCGCCGAGCGCGATCGTTCCAAACCGCTCTGTCTCTTTGTCGGCACGCATGAGCCGCATGTGCCTTGGCCTGATCTCGACGGCTATGACCCGACCAAAATCAACCTGCCGCCCGCGCACATTGACACGCCGGAGACCCGTGCTTTCCGGGCCCGTTACTATACGGATATCACCAAAGCCGATTCCCAGCTCGGCGAACTACGCGCGCTGACCCGCACTCATCTCGACGCGTCGCGCACGCTCTTCGTTTATACCAGTGACCACGGCGCGCAGTGGCCCTTCGGTAAGTGGAATCTCTACGATGCCGGCATCCGCGTGCCGCTCCTCGTCGCGTGGCCGAGCGTGATTGCGCCCGGCTCACGCACCGCTGCCATGGTGCAGTGGATCGATCTGCTCCCGACGTTGATTGAGGCTGCGGAGGGGACCGTTCCGCCCGCTCTCGACGGCCGCTCTTTTCTCTCCGTGTTGCGCGGTCGCGCAACCGCCCACCGCGAGAGGATCTACACCACGCATAGTGGCGACGGACGCATGAACGTTTACCCGATCCGCTCCCTCCGCACCGCAGAATGGAAACTCATTGTGAACCTGCACCCCGAGTTCGCCCACACGACGCACATCGACAAAGCCCTCGCGCGCGATGGTGGCCGCTACTGGCTCTCGTGGTTTGAAAAGGCCCAGACCGATCCGGCCGCCGCAGCCATGGTTCGCCGCTATCACGAGCGCCCCGCTGTCGAGCTCTACGACTTGCGCGCCGATCCCTACGAGCAACGCAACCTCGCCGCGCTCCCGGCGCACGCTGCCCGTGTCCGCGAAATGCGTTCCCAGCTCACCGCATGGATGCAGCAACAGGGTGATCGCGAAACCGTCTTCAACGAACCCCGCTTGCTCTCTGATCCTGCCTCGACGCGTCCCGGGGCCAACTCCGGCACCGATCAGCCAGCGGGCAAAAATAAGAAATAAGAGCCGCCTGAATCCGCGCTGCCGGCGCGGTTGCGCGATTTTCTCCTGCGCTGCTGTGTCGAGATTCGCCGCGGCGAGCACCTCGTAAAAACCGTCGCTCAATGCGGCGGTTTAGCAGAGCATCGCGGGGCCGCGTTTCTGATAACCTGCCGGTACCGCCGCCTAGTCGCCGAACCGCAGGTGGGTTTTGCGGCCCGGGCCAAGGAGGGGACGGAGTGGCGCGACCGGGATCGGCGGGGTTTCCGCATTCGGAACGCGCGGATGGGCAAGTCTGGCTCAGGGGAGTGGATACGCGGGCGATGGGGAAGCGCTGGGTATTTTCGCGGTTGCGCGGCCGATAAAACGCCCTCTCTTGGCACCGTGAATCTTTATGTGCTGCCCGCCGGGGCGATCCAAACCAATGCCTACTTACTGACCGCGCCGGAACGCGGCGAGGCCGTGCTCATCGATGCGCCGGGGGAAGTCTGGGCGGATGTTGAACCGATTTTGAAAAAGGAGACATGCACGTTGACGGAGCTGTGGCTGACGCATGGGCACTGGGATCACACGCAGGGTGGGGCGGCCGTGGTGCGGGCGACCGGGGCCAAGGTGCGAGCGCATCGGGAGGATCGGAACTTGATCGAGACGCCGGAAATTATGGAGCGGTTCATGGGGGAGAAGCTGGGGCTTGAGCCGGTGCCCGTGGACCACTGGGTCGTGCAGGGCGAGCGGCTGACCGCTCTCGGATGTGACGTCGAGGTGCGGCATGTGCCCGGACATTGTCCCGGCAACGTGTTGTTCTATTTCGCGGCGACGGGCTCGGTGTTCGTCGGCGACGCGTTGTTCAGCGGCAGTGTCGGTCGGTCGGATTTGCCGGGCGGAGATTTCGAGGTGCTGGCGCAATCCATTCGCGGTCAAATTTACACGTTGCCGGAAAAGACAGTCGTGTTTCCCGGACACGGACCTAAGACGACGGTTGCCCATGAACGTGCTTCCAACCCCTATGTCCGCGGCTGAACACGAAGTCTTGATGCGGCGTGCGCTCGGCCTGGCGCGCGGCGTGTGGGGGACGACGCATCCGAATCCGATGGTCGGGGCGTTGATCGTCGAGGACGGACAGGTCGTGGCGGAAGGGGCGACGGCGCCGGATGGCGGGCCGCACGCGGAGCGTTTGGCTCTGCTGGCGCGCGGCAAACCGCCGCAGCCCGGAGCGACGCTCTATGTGACGATGGAGCCGTGCTCGACGCAGGGGCGTACGGGTGCGTGCACCGATGCGATCATCGCGTCGGGCATCAAACGCGTGGTGATCGGAGCGACCGATCCGAATCCAGCGCATAACGGCAAGGGATGCGAGGTGCTGCGGGCGGCGGGGATTGAGGTGATCGCTGGAGTGCTCGCGGGCGAGTGCACGGATCTGAATCTCATTTTTAACCACTGGATCACCTCGGGTGGGCCGATGCTAGCTGCGAAGTCGGCGTCTACGTTGGATGGGAAAATTGCGAGCCGCACGGGTGATTCGCAGTGGATCACGAATGAGGCTTCGCGGGCGGATGTGCACCGCTGGCGTCGGCTCTTCCCCGGCATCGCCGTCGGGGCGCTGACGGTTTTGAAGGATAACCCAAGGCTCACGGCGCGGCGGGCTGGGGAGGCGGAATGGTGTCCATGGCGCTTTGTATTCGACGGACTGTTGCGGACGGTCGTCGACAAAAGTCTCCCGGCGGTCTTCACGGATGAATTTCGCGAACGCACCATCGTGGTGACGACTCCGCATGGCGGCTTGGGCTATGTGCGCAAACTGCGCGATATGGGCATTAAAGTGTGGTGTTTCGAATCCGCGACGCAGCGGGTCTCCTTCACCGATTTCCGGAAGAAGTGTGCGGAAGAACGGATCGCGGGGGTGTATTTCGAAGGCGGCGCGCAACTCCTCAGTGAACTAGTGCGGGCGCGGCAGCTGGATTACCTCTTTAATTACCGAGCGCCGTTATTTTTTGCGGATGACAAGGCCAAGAGCGTTTTTGGCGGGCTGCGTCCGGAGCGGCTGGATCAGGGGGTGCGGTTGGTGGATGTGCGCCACGAGTCGTTTGGTGAGGATGCCTTGATGCGCGGGCGCGTAGTGTTTCCGGAGAGGATGTTGATCGATGAAAATTTTTTTGGCGTCCGGTAACGCGCACAAGGCGGTCGAGCTGCAAGCGCTCGCGTTTGCGGAAAATTTGCCGATCGAGATGATCTCCGCCCGGGTAGTGGGCGGCATGCCGGACGTCGCGGAGGACACGGGGACTTTTATCGGCAATGCGCGTAAGAAGGCGCTCGCGTTGCGGACGAAATTGCCGGCGGATGCGTGGGTGCTCGCGGACGACAGCGGACTGTGTGTGGATGCCCTGGATGGGGGGCCTGGAGTGGAGTCGGCCTACTATGCTGGATCGCAGGGCGACGGTGCGGCCAATCTGGCGAAGTTGATTGCGACGATGAGGGGAGTGCCGGCCGAACGGCGCGGAGCGTCTTTTGTATGCGTGCTTTTCATCGCGGGGCCGGCTGGGGTTGAGCATATTTTCGAAGGAAAATGTCTCGGAAAGCTGAGCGAGGAGCCGCGAGGTGGGGCAGGCTTTGGCTATGATCCGCTCTTCATACCGGAGGGGCACACTGCGAGTTTCGCGGAGTTGGGTGACGCCTTGAAAAATGCGATCAGTCACCGGGCCCGAGCGTGGACGCAGTTGGCGGAGTGGATGCGCCGTATGCGGTAAGACGGACGGCGGTCACGGCGGCGCGACGGCGAGGACGAGGTGGAGGGCGAGCCAAAAAATGCTCGCCGTTGGAGGCAGGTGATCGCGTCGGGACCTGCCGAGGAGAGTGAGGTGCGTCAAAACTTTCGACATTGAGCGGTGGGCGCGATTGGCTGGCGGAATTGACATGAAGTCCTTCTACATCACGACCGCCATCGACTATGTGAATGGTTCGCCGCACCTGGGCCACGCCTATGAAAAAGTCCTGACGGACACCATTGCGCGTTTCCGCCGGCAAATGGGGGACCGGGTGCATTTTTTGACTGGGGTCGACGAACACGGCCAAAAGGTGCAGGCGAGTGCCAAGAAGAAAGGGATCCCGCCCCAACAATTTTGCGACGAAGTGAGCGCGGAGTTTCGGGCGCTCTTGCCGAAGCTGAACATTTCGAACGACGATTTTATTCGTACGACCGAAGAGCGGCACCAGCAAGTCGTGCGGGCGGTGCTCCAGCAACTCTTCGACAAGGGCGAAATCTACAAAGCGGAATACACGGGTTTTTACTCGGCCCGGCAGGAGCAATTCTTGCAGGACAAGGACCGGTTGCCGGACGGCACGTGGCCGGAGCTCTTCGGTGAAGTGACCGAGATAGCGGAGTCGAACTACTTCTTTAAGCTGAAGCAGTATCAGGAGTGGCTCGTGGACTTTCTGGCGAAGAACGAGCATTTTATTTTCCCCCAATATCGGCAGAAGCAGGTGCAGGAATTTTTGAAGGAGCCGCTGAACGATCTGTGCATCTCGCGTCCGCGGGAGCGGTTGGAGTGGGGGATTTCGCTGCCGTTCGACGACGGCTACGTGACCTACGTGTGGTTCGATGCGCTGCTGAATTACTATTCAGCGGTGGTGGATCGGCCCGAGATTTGGGCGGAGGCGCACCATGTGATCGGTAAAGATATTCTGGTGCCGCCGCATGCGGTCTATTGGCCGATCATGCTCAAGGCGGCAGGGATTTCTCTGCCGAAGGGAATCATCGCCCATGGTTGGTGGATGACGCGCGGATCGAAAATGTCGAAGAGTACGGGTAATGCACTCAACCCGCTCGACCTCGTGGCCGAGTTTGGGGCCGACGCCTTTCGGTATTTTCTGATTCGTGAAATGAACGTTGGGCAAGACAGCGACTTCACGCGCGAGCAGTTTTTGGTGCGCTACAATAGCGAACTTGCGAATAATTTGGGGAATCTGGTGAATCGCACGCTGAACATGACGACGCGTTTTTCGGCGGGGGTCGTGCCGGCGGCGGAAGTCGAAGAAGCGCTCGAGAAGAGTCTGCGGGACCTCTGGACCCAGACTCGCGACGAGTTTATCCCGCAGTGCGAAGGCTATCAGTTTCACGCGGCGCTCGAGCGGGCGATGGTGTTTCTTACCGAGACGAATGCCTACATTGAAAAGCGTGCGCCCTGGAAGCTCGGCAAGTCGACCGAAGCGAACGATCAGGCGCTGCTGCGCACGGTGCTGGCCACCATCGCAGAAGCCTTGCGGCTGGTGGTCGCCGCCGTGCAACACGTAATGCCCTCCACGACGGAGAAAATCAACGCGGTGCTCGGCTA
>Ga0114974_10004706_pt1 | contig 10204 bp, 12 predicted proteins | sample S_130206_EF_Meta_FD_87318 | JGI IMG/M metagenome (GOLD analysis project Ga0114974, IMG submission 87318) | Freshwater microbial communities from Lake Simoncouche, Canada to study carbon cycling - S_130206_EF_MetaG | ecosystem: Environmental > Aquatic > Freshwater > Lake | place: Lake...
AATCATATTTAAATTTTTCTATAATATTATTTTTATTTTTTAATTTTATATCACATGTATTTTCAACTAATTCTTGTATTTTCATCAATAATTTAAAATTCATAGTTTTTAATTCATATAATGACTTGTCATTAATAGAATTTATTAATTCTGCTAATGAATACCAACTAAAATATAATTTAGAATTAATTAACTCTAAATATAAATATTCCCAAGATATTTTTTTTATAATTTTACCATTACCGCGAAATAAAATATTTATAACAAATTTTAATGGTATATTATATTGTGCAAATTTATTTTGAGGATTTGTTTTCTTTGCAACATTTCCATTAATATTATAATCATATAATTTTTTAAATATTATATTAAATTTTGTATTTTCTAAAAATAAATTCCATTTTTCCAACGCTTTTATTTTCCCATTAATTATTTTTTTTTTATATTTATAATCACTGTTTCTAATATCTTTAATACTATTATTTAAAATGTCTACTTCTTCATGACAAAATTTATAAAATTGTTTAAAATTATATTCTTGTTCAAAATTATAATTATTATTTATTAATTGTTCAGATAACTTTTTTTCTAAATTTGAAAAGAAAATTTTAATATATGCTAAATTTTCATCTAGTTTAACTTCATAAAATTGCATTGATGCAAAACCTGAAACATGTAAAATTAATTCTTTATTTGTATCATTTGAATTATTATTATGTTCATTAGATTTTTCATTATATTCAATACCAATATAATTACCTATAACTAAATCATATTTCTTTCCATATAAATCATATTGATAGTAAATATGTAAATCATCTGGATATTTAGAAAATAAATCATGGTACATTAAATAATTTTGAATAGCATTTAAAATATCCCATTCTGATCTTTTTGGTTTTATTTTATTCCATAACTGCTTGTCAATTTTATCTATTATTGGTCTATAATCATTATTATAATCAATTACAACACCTAATATATAATATATTATTGGCATATAAATACAATACATTCCTATAGTATTATTTTTCTTGTTACAGCAATATTTACTTTTTTCATTATGGATTTCATCTATAAAAAATTTTATAACATCATCTATTTTAATATATTGTTTATCTTTTTTATTTAATACATATTCTCGTAGCGCTGCAGAAAATTTATTTTCATCATTAAATATTTCTAAAAGTAATTTTATACATATTTTATTATGAGAATAAGTAGCATCAAAATGTGAATTTATATCACATATTATATCATTACCTTTTTTCCATATTAAATAATTAATTGTTCTATAACGATATAGTTCTTGTTCATTATACATTTTTTTAGGAAATTGTTTTTCCAATAATTTTTTAAAGTTTTGTTTACATACAGATTCAGATTCAGATCCAGATTCAGATCCAGATTCAGATCCAGATCCAGATTCAGATTCAGATCCAGATTCAGATCCAGATTCAGATCCAGATTCAGATCCAGATTCAGATTCAGATTCAAATTTTTTAGTATTTATATTTAAATTAGGTGTAAATTCATCATCATCTGATTCAGATATTAAATCAGTCATTTTTTATAAATATAAATAAATTATTAATAAAATAATAATTTTACAATTTTTTTTTTAACAGATATAATATATAAATTAAATGATAAAAAATATATTACCACTATATAATTATAAAGTTGATTTTATGAGTAATACTAAAGTTTTAAACCCTGACGAAGTACCTAATGTTGAATGGCCTTTGAGAAATATATATGATGATAAAGGAACTAAATTAAATGTTATATTAATAACTTGTCCTTTTAGAACTAATGAAGATGTGATTACTTTTAATAAATATATAGGAATGGGTGTTGAATTTTGCGGTATGTCTTCTTATTCAAATTTTCCAGATGTAATTATAAATCCGCATGAAGATATTTATCATATAGAAAATAAACACAATTATCTTTCGATGGTATCTGCTTGGATACATTGTTTTAGAGAACCATCTGAACAATTACAAAAATCTGGTTTACCATTACTATTATTAACAGAGGCTGATTTAAAAGATTTTAGTAATATAAAGATTCCTAGTTTAGCAGAGAAAGAATATGATTTTATTTATTCTTGTCCTAAAGATAATGATAAATGTTTACCTGGATGGCAATCATATAATCGTAATTGGGATCTTGCTAAAAAATGTTTAAAAGTAATGTGTGAAAAATATAAATTAAAAGGTATTATTGTTGGTAGAGAAAATTGTGAATTTACCGAATTATGTGCTGATTATATAACTATTGTTCCAGGAATGGAATATGATGAGTTTCAAGCAACTATGCGAAAATGCAAGTTTATATTTGTTCCAAATATAATGGATGCATCTCCAAGAATAATAACTGAAGCATTTTGTTATAATATACCTGCTTTAGTAAATTATAATATAGTAGGTGGATGGCATAATATTATACCAGATGTAACAGGGGAATTTTTTACAGATGAAAATAATATAAAAGAAGCACTTGATAAAATAATACGTCTTAATATTTATGAACCAAGAAAATGGTTTGAAGCAAATCGTGGTAAAGAAATTTCTGGTGGACAAATTGCAAAATTTCTTATTAAACATTTTCCTAATTTAGGTGGTAATGTTGTAAATCCTAATAGTATTAAATACGTTACTTTATCGTGGTAAAAAAAAATTGTAAAAAATATTATTAATATAGAGAATATTAATAATATTAATAAATGTTAATCAAAAAAATAATAATAATAATAATATTATATTATACATCTAATTATCTTATAATAGATAAACAACATTATGATATTAATTATTTTAATATAAATTATTTTAAAGAAGAACGTTTTAGATGTATTAGATATTTAGATAATAATATTATTTTAGAATATAAAAATAAATGTGTCAAATATAAAAAAGATTACATTGAATATGTTAATAATAAAAATATAATGATACAATACAATACAATTATTAATATGATATTTTATTTTTATTATTCATATATATTAATATATTAAAAATAATTATCCATCCATTTTTTTAAAATTATAATCCAATTATCATTTTTATGATAAGAGTTTGTTAAATATAAACATATTATTTCTGCCATAATTTCACTTGGATGTTCTAATTTGTTAATATATATATCTGGTAAATTATATTGTTTAATAATATTTTTGTCAATAATAATTTTATTATTATTTTCTAAATCAATAAAATAAGTATCTGAGTCATATAATTCTATTGGATTATTAGTATATAATTGAATTAATAGATTATTATTATAAGTATAATAATATTTTATATCTGGATTATTTCTATTATAATTGAAATCAACTTCAACTTTTTTAAATCCCCATCTATTATATAAAATATTAATATATTCTGGATATATTCTTTGGTAAATATGTACTTTTTCATGAATAATAGTATTAATTTGACTTTTTAAAGAATAATTAAAAAAATTATTTGATAATACAATTACATTTTCAATAGTATGAGGATAACTATTTTCTAAATTAATATCAATTTTAACAAATATCCATTTTATATTTTTAAAATTATTATATTTATTAATTTTTTTATTAATAATATTAACAATATTAGTTAATATTGTTTTTTGTTGCATTGTAAATGCTCGATAACCTAATTGATATTTTTTTAAATATTCATTATTATTATTACTTTTTCTTACTTGTAAATCATAACTATTCATATTATTAAAAAAATCAGATGAATTTATTATATTTTTAAATTCATTAATAGATAAATATTTAATATGTGTAGTTTTTCTAAATAATAAATAAAATATAAATATTAAAAATATAATGAATATCAATATATTTTTATCCATCTCCTATACTAGTTAAATATATAAATATTAAATATATTTAATATTTATATATTAAAAAATTTATTTAAATATGATTTTTTGCAATACTAAAACATCCAAAACATGTTTTTTTAATTTTGTTAACATCTATATTACCTTTACTTGCTAAACAAATAATATCAATAACTTCACTGATTAAATCTCTATTAATCATAACAATTAATGATTCATATACTTGCGGAGAGATTGTATCATCACTTGTACTTAAAATTAAATCATCACCTTTAGCTATTTCTGTAATAGCTAATATAACATATTGTTTTTTATCAATATTTTCTGTTTGCATATTTTCCATAATTTCAATACATATAACAATAAGTTTCATTGCTGATGATGTATCAATTGATTTATTTGTAATAGCATCTTTTATAGATATAACTAATTGTTGTAAAACTTGTTGATTTATATTAACTTCTTGTATAACTTGTCCATTGATCATTTTTTTATATTATAATATATTATAATATAAAAATTTAAATAAAGATAAGTTATTATTAATAATTAATAATTAATTATAATGATTAATTTAAATATTGAACAAAAAGAAATAATAAATAGTATTAAAGATGGATATAATATAATTGTTGATGCAGTCGCAGGTTGTGGTAAAACGACTACATCATTAGCAATAGCTCAAGAGTGTTCAAATAAGAATATTTTATTATTGACATATAATGCAGGATTAAAAACAGAAACGAGACAGAGAATAATAAAGTATAATATAAGTAATTTAGAAGTACATAGTTACCATTCATTTTGTGTAAAATATTATAATTATCCTTGTTATGATGATTTAAGAATGCAATTATTATTAAATAATAACGACATAATAAATAAATCTAATTTTAATTTTGATTTAATAATATTAGATGAACAACAAGATATGAAACCTTTATTTTTTGATTTAATACAATATATTATAAAACCAAATATGCAAATATGTTTATTTGGTGATGTAAATCAAAATATATATTCATATCAAGGTTCAAATATTAATTATTTAATTAAAGCCGATGAATTATTTAATTCATATAATGAATGGAAAAAACATACTATATTAACAACATTTAGAGTAAATAAATCAATAGCTAGTTTTGTAAATAAAATTCTTTTAAAAGAAGATAGATTACATGCAATTAAAGATGGGCCTCCAGTACAATATTTAATTTGTAATCCATTTAAACCAAAAGATATAATTAATAAAATCAAAGATTTTTTGGTTGAAGGATATACACCAAATGACATATTTATTTTAGCACCATCAATAAAATCAAAAAGAATTCCTATAAGATTATTAGAAAATTTATTAGTATTAAATAATTTACCATGTTGCGTAGCAATTAATGAAGAAGGTAATGTAATAGATGAAGAAGTTATGTATAATAAGATATTATTCACAACATTTCATCAATCAAAAGGATTAGAAAGAAAAATTGTATTTGTATATTCAATGGATGAAGGATATTATAGATATGCAAAAGATGCATCGTTAGATAAATGTCCTAATCCTATATATGTTGCATGTACAAGATCATTAGAACATTTAATAATAATTCATACTAAACAAAATTTACATTTACCTTTTATAAATAAAAACGAATTAAAAAATTATTGTATAATAGAAGGTGAAGTAACACATATAGAAACTAAAATAGATTCTCCAACTAATGTAAATATTCAACATATAACAGTAACTGATTATTTAAAAAATTTATCAATTAAACAAATTATAAATATATTAAAACATATTAAATATAACACTATTCAAGAAAAATATAAAAATATATCATTACCTGCAAAAACATTAACAAATAATAATATGTACGAAGATATATCATCAATTAATGGAATTGCAATACCATCATATTACGAATTTATAACAAATAAAAATTCTAAATTATTAGATAATATTGCATGTAATATTGATGACCTTTCTATAGATATTAAAAATAAATTAGATTTAGTTTTATTAAAAGAATCTTTAAATATAAATGATTTTTTATTTTTTGCAACAATATATGATATGCGTATAAATGGTTATTATTATAAATTATCACAAATAAGAGAATATGATTGGTTAAACGAATCGATATTAAAAAACATATTAAATATAATTCATAAAGCATTAGGGAATAAAATTTATCATAGAGAATTTGAGGAAAATAGTAGTATAGTTATAAATAATAAAAAAATATTTGGTATTATTGATTGTGTTGACAATGAAACAAAAACAATTTGGGAATTCAAAGCTGTGTCATATATAAGTGAAATTCATTTATTACAATTAGCTATATATGCTTTAATGTGTAAAAATATTTATAAAAATTATAGTTATAAAATATTAAATATATTAACAGGTGAAATAAAAGAATTAGATTTAATAAATTCTAATTTAGATATAATGTTTGAAAATATTTAATTAAATTAATTTAGATATTAATTTAAAATTAATATCTAAATTAAATTATAAAAATGATATTGTTACTTGCAAATTCTTTTGTTAAAGAACACTTTAACAATAATGAAGATAAGAATAAAAACGATAATGAAAACGATTATGAAAATAATTATGAAAACAATTATGAAAATGAAAATAAATATTTAATATGGATTATATTATATTATATTATATGTTTTGTTGCAGCATATTTATCATGGGATGCTAATACTAAACTAGGTTTTCCAACAGATGTTAAATTAGCATGTGCATTAAATGCATATTCATTTGGTATATTTTATATTATATATTATTTATATTTTACATATAAAAAAAAATAATATCTTAATTAAAATATAAATGATATTGTTACATTTAAAACATTTATATAATACAAATGAAAATTTTAATACAACAGATGACTCTGATTCTGAATTAGTATCTGAAACAAATGATAAAAGTGAGACAATTAGTGGATTATCAATAATGTTTATTTTTATTATTATTATTATTAGTTGTGCTGCATTTTATTATTCTTTCACAACAAATCGAAAAGAAAATCAACCAATTTTAGTATCTTTATGTTGTGCATTTAATGCAGCTTATTTCAATATTTTTTATTTTATGTATTTAAAATGGCATAGCTTAAGTACAAAAAGTTCTTTTAGATATGTTGAATTTACAAAAGACTTTATGGATAAACTTGAAAGTAAACAACCTGGCAATAATTTTCTACCTCGAGTAATTAAATTAGAAAAAACAGACCAGATAAAACTTATTTTTGAAAAAACTTAATTTAAAATATTAAAGCTTTTTAATACAGATTGTAATTTTTCTTTATTATCATCTTTTAATCTATTAGTTGGAAAAGAAATGTTAAATTTAATTATTAAATCTCCATAATTTCCGTTACTGTTAATTATAGGCATACCTAATTTTTTATAAATATATGTTTTATTATGATCAATAGGATCTGTAAAATCAATTTTAAGATTATTATCTTTATAATGATTTATTGTCAAATTATCTATATGTGTAAGTAATTTCCAATAAGGAAGAGAAATATTATATATTAAATTATTACCATCAATAATAAAAAAACTATCATTTTCTTCGACAACTATATTTAATACTAAATCTCCTTGAACATGAATAAAATTATCATTTTCAACAATTAATGATTCGTCACCTTTATTTTCAACGATGATTTTCATTCCTGTTTTTACACCAGGAATAATATCAATATTAATATTTTCTTTAACGTTATAATTACCTTTACCATTACATAATTTACAAATATTATTACATTTATTTATAATACCTTTTGTTTTACAAACATTGCAATTAATTCGTTGTTGTAACATAATACCAAAGTTACCAATTACTTTATTAATATATCCTGTACCTTTACATTCATGACATGGATGATTACAATCATTACAAAACTTTGTAATATTAATATCATATTTCTTTTTAATACCAAAATACGCATCTTTTAAAGTAATCTTAACAGTTTTTTCAATATTTTTACCTTTCCTTTTTCTATTATTCATTTGCATACCAAATAAATTTTGAAAGATATTTTCCATATCAAAAGGCATTCCATCCATTTCATGCATACCATGCATACCAAAAGGAAATCCTTCAGCATTATTTAACATATCTTTCAAATTTTCATTATCACCAATCATATCATATTGTTTTCTTTTATTTTCATCACTTAATATTTCATATGCATTATTTATTTCTTTAAACTTATCTGGATCACCACCTTTATCGGGGTGATGAATAACTACTAATTTTCTGAATTTTTTTTTTATTTCGTCTTGAGTTGCATTGTTACTTACTTCTAATATATCATATAATTTTAAAGATGGCATTATATTTTAATAATTAATATTATCTTTAAATTTATTTTTAAAAAAAATATTGAAAAATAAATAGCTTAATAAAATAAGTATAAATATAATATAATAAAAATGTCTCTCTCGTCTCTCCGTATAAAATGTATTGATGATAATATTAAAACAAAATATATAAACTATATTAAAGAAAGAAATGATTCATATGATAATACTGCAAGTGGATTTAATTTAATTTGTATTGAAGAACAAGTTATACCAGCAAATTCATTTGCAAATAAAATTAAACTTGGTATTATTTGTCAGCCACTTGAAAAACATGGATATATTTTATGTTTAAGATCGAGTACTGGTAAAAATACTAAACTTAGATTATCTAATCAAATAGGTATTATAGATGAAAATTATAGAGGTGAAATAATGGCTTTAGTTGATAATTTTGATAATGAAGAATACATTATTAAAAATGATGAAAGATTATTTCAAATAGTTTTTCCGAGTTTTGAACCGTTTGAAGTTGAATTAGTTGATAATATTGATGAATCTAATAGAGGAAATAATGGATTTGGTTCAACTGGTTCAGGAATAGTAACTATTTAAATATTTCTAGTTTTCCAATATTCATCTCCATAACTAGCAAATAATTCATCATATCTTTTAATATCTTTAATTGAATATAAACATATTTTATTATTTTTTTTTATTTTTTTTTCAATAATTCTAAATTCACAATTATTAACAAATTGTGAATTTGTTGCATCATTTATCATAGCTATAAAACATCTAGGAAATTCTTTTGCGTCAATAAAATATTTTTTTGAAATTTCAAAAGAATAATCTGTCACTTTATTATTTCCAGATAAAATGTCTCCAATATAATATCCAATCATTGTTTCATTAGGAATATTTTGAAGACTAAATAAACCATTTCCACCATTTTTTATATTACTTGGTTTAATGTCTAAAATAAATTTTGTGTTGTTATAATAAAAATTTTCAAATGACATAATATTACTAATATTTTTTTATCTTTATATATGATATTTTTAATTTAATATGAATTAATATAAAGATATAAAGATAAAAAAATATATAATTTTAAATGACTGATTATTTAGATATTGACGAACCTATTAATGGGCAAAAATATGTTTGTTTATCTATGTTAACAAATAAAAGTATTAAAGATTTATCATCGGGAGAAGTTATTAAATCTGATAATAATACAAAAGGAATTAAAATTAGAGGTGTTTATAATACAATGGAAGATGCAAAGAAAAGATGTGAGCAAATTAGACAATTTGATAAAGTATTTAACGTATTTGTTGGTGAAGTTGGTTCATGGTTACCATGGGATGATGATCCTGAATCTGCAGAAGAAGCAGTTTATGCAGAAGAAAAATTAAATCAATTAATGAAATCATTTAAAGAGCAACAAATAAAGACCAAAGAATATCACGAACTAAGAAAACAACAACAAATTGAACAATCAATTAAATCTTCACAAACGAATGAAGATGACAAATCATCATCTGATGATATTGAAAATAATATTGAAGATAAAAAAGAAGGATTACAAGAATATAAAAATGAAATAAATGATAAAGAGAACAATATAAAAAATATTAATACAGAATTAGAAAAAGCAAAAAAATTATTTGAGGAACTTACTAAAAAAGTAAATAATGATATTGAAAATAATAAGTAGTATGAAGAAATTTTAAAATTAATAAATTAATATATTATTATAATATATATAATAAATGAGTCTATTTTTAATAGATTATTTTATGATTTTATTATTTATAATTGGAATAATATTAATAACATATGAATTATCAATAAGGACTGTAAAATGTCCTGCTAATAAAGTTATATATAAATATATAAAAATTAATGATTTAGAAGTTAATAATCCTTTAGATGATGTAGTTACTAATATTTTTACTAAACCATCACCATGGTTTAGTCATATAGAAAATAAAAAAAAAAATCAATAAAAAAA
>Ga0114974_10004708_pt1 | contig 10202 bp, 9 predicted proteins | sample S_130206_EF_Meta_FD_87318 | JGI IMG/M metagenome (GOLD analysis project Ga0114974, IMG submission 87318) | Freshwater microbial communities from Lake Simoncouche, Canada to study carbon cycling - S_130206_EF_MetaG | ecosystem: Environmental > Aquatic > Freshwater > Lake | place: Lake...
AAGTAAATCCGGTGTGGCTGCGGGTGCCCGCTGCGCCTTACACCGCGTGCCTGATTGAAAACCGCAGCCTCGACGTAGCGATCGCCATTGAAACGATCGAGCGTCTTGCGGCAAAACATGCGTTGATCATCATAGAAGGCATTGGAGGATGGAGAGTTCCCCTTACACAACAACTGTGCATGAGCCAGTTCGCCACCACCCTTGGTTTCCCCGTTTTGGTCGTCGCAGCCAACAAACTTGGTGCGCTCAACCATACCCAACTGACAGTGGATTCCATCACGGCCTCCAAGGCCGCCTGCCTCGGCGTGGTTTTGAGCGAGCCCGAACAACCCGAGGAAAACCCTGCGCACCTGACCAACCGTGGGGTGCTCGAAGAATTGCTCGCTGTCCCCGTATTGGGTGAAATCGGACACGGCGCCACGGCGCTTGTGCCCGGCATGGCAGAACGGATCTTGGGAATGCTGTCGCCCGCCCCGCAGGTTTTCTAGTTATTGCGCAATAGAATGAAAGTACGGCGGCCCTGGCGCTCGACTTGCAGGAGTGCTCCTCCAAATCCGCCGCGGGCCAGCGCCGCTTGAATCGCGGCCAGACATTCGGATGCACTCCGGACGGGCCGGCTATCAACCTGCGTGATCAAATCCTGCAGTTCAAAATCGCTGCGTGCGGCAAGACTGCCCTCTGCAACCGCTTCAACGCGCAATCCTCTTCCTTTGATTTCATGCAATGTGAGACCAAAACGGTCTTGCCCCAGAGATTTAGGCCGCAAACTTTTTTCAGGTTCAGCGACCGGTTGCGGCACCTCGGGAAGTTCGGCCAGTTGAATCGAAACGGATTTCTTGGCTCCCTGCCTCCAGACTCCCACACTCACCATGGTGCCCGCCTTGCGCTCAAAAAGCTCCCGCTGCAACTCTAGCGCCGAACTCACGACCTTGCCATCCAGGGATTGAATCACATCGGCGGGCCTCAAGTCGGTACGGAAAGCGGGGCCATCGGCCTCGACAGAAAGAACAACCACCCCAAACTTCACTGCTCCCAGTTTCTCCTGAAGAGCCGGTGTTTCCCCCAACGTCTCCACCCTGATGCCCAGCCACGGCCGAGACACCCGGCCGAACTCAATTATTTGATTGAGCGTTTGAAGAAGCAGGTTTGAGGGTAAGGCGAAGGCCAGCCCGCGCTCAGCGCGCGATATGAGGGTGTTCATGCCCAATACGCGGCCCTCGCTGTCAAGAAGCGGTCCCCCGCTGTGACCCGGGTTAATGACCGCGTCCGTCTGCAAATAATCCTCATACAAGGGCACCGTGCTCGTGGGGCCCAGAAGGCGGGAACGCCCCTTGCCGCTCAACATCCCGGAGGTAAAAGACCATTCCTGCCCAAAAGGGACTCCGATGGCACACACAAACTGCCCCACACTTGCGGCATCGCTGTCGCAAAACTCAAGGGCAGGCAGGTCGGTACTTTCCACCTTTACGATCGCCACATCCGTGCGTTCGTCCGTTCCAAGAATGCGCCCCTCCAACCGGCGCCCGTCTCGGAGCCGAACCGTGATGCGGCGGGCCTGGGCTACCACGTGCAAGTTGGTTGCGATCAGACCGTTGCTTTTCACAATGAAGCCTGAACCCTCGCTTCTCAGCGGCGTACGGAGTTCGGCGCGACCGCTCCGCTTGTGGCCGCCCCCCGTTTCTGGAATGTTAAGATCAGTATCAAGCGCTTCCTGAGGGAGTTCGACTTCAAGAATCACCACAGATGGCGCCGCCTTTTGGAAAACATCCACCCTCGCCCGCTCGAGAGCGCGCAGCACCTCTGTTGGATTCAGTGCTTCGGAAGCCGCAGTGGCCCGTTCTAATCCAAAAGTCAGAAGCAGGGCTGCGCCAAGCGCAGTCTGCAAAAAAAAAGTAATCCGCGATAATTTCACCGCAAGGATTGTTGCACGCACAAGAGCCAGAAGCCAGTTCGGCCTCACCGAAGAAACAGACCATACGTTGACATCCTGTCCGAAGATCCTAGCGTCTACCCCCTATAACCATGGCAGGTCTTATCGTTCAACCACGCGCTCGTCTCTTTCACGGCCACGAATGGGTCTACTCGACTGAAATCCTAAAAACCTTCGGGGACCCGCAGGACGGCGGCCTCGTGTCACTTAAAGACGGCAGGGACCGCATGCTGGGGACTGCTATTTATAACAGCCGCTCGCACATTGTGGCGCGCCGTTTTTCTCGGCAACGCCAGGACCTCGACCTCGATTTCTTCAAACGCAGAATTACGCAGGCCCGAAACTACCGCGCCCGGCATTTTCTGCCCGAGAAACTTGGACGTCTCATCTGGAGCGAGAGCGACGGTCTGCCAGGCGTCGTGGTGGATCGGTACGGGGATGACCTCGTTCTGCAAACCCTCACGCTGGCCATGGACCAGCGCAAAGAGTTGATCGTTCAGGCCCTCATTGAAACATTTCAACCCCGTTGCATCATCGAACGCAACGACACGCCTATCCGCAAAGCCGAGGGGATGGAATTGGTTGCGGGCGTGTTGTACGGGACGGATCCGGGCGCTAGTTCATTCACAACGAACGGCCTGACCTTTGAGATCAACCTATTGACCGGCCAGAAAACGGGTTTTTATTTGGACCAACTTGAAAACTACCGTGGCGTTGCCAATTACGCAGCCAACCGCAGTGTTTTGGACTGCTTTACAAACCAGGGTGCGTTCGCCCTGAGTTGCGCAAAAGCCGGCGCCAAGGAAGTCACGGCGGTCGACATCAGCGCACCAGCCATCGAACAGGTCCAGCGCAATGCAGCAGCCAATGGCCTCTCGATCCATGCCGTCGAAGCCAACGTCTTCGATTACCTGCATGAACGCGAAAAAGCGGAGGCCCTTTACGACCTCATCGTGCTGGATCCTCCGTCCTTCACGAAGTCAAAAGGCCGCATTCACGATGCGCTCCGCGGCTATAAAGAAATCCACCTTCGTGCGATGAAACTTCTCAATCCCGAGGGATTACTCGCCACATTCTGCTGCTCCCACCACATGACTGCTGAATTGTTCCAAGGCGTGATCAATGAGGCCGCAGTGGACGCCAAAAAAACGCTCCGCCTGATACAAACCTTTACTCAAGGCCTCGACCACCCGGTGATCACGACGATTCCCGAGAGCGGCTACCTGAAGGGGTTTTTATTTGAACTCGTCCCCGGCCGATAGCGCTTCCAAGGCTGTCACAAAGCCGCAACCGTTCCCGGCAGCCAATTTAGGCGAGATCAAAGAGAAGGAAATGCGCAGCATGGCTCGCGTGAATCCGGACCTCCTTCTCTGAATTCACTGCGGCAGCATCCCCTGCCGCGAGGTCCTCGCCGTTGACAACCATTCTACCGCTGATGAGTTGCACCCAAACCGCACGGCTCGGTGCGAGGAGGTAAACCACGCTCTCATTTTCATCGAGATGCCCGATCCAGAGCTGCACGTCTTGGCTGATTTGCAGGCTGCCATCTTTTCCATCGTGAGACGCCCCCAGCGTGAGTCCACCCTGGGAAGGAAGTGGTGCGAGATCAAGGTCCCTGTAACGCGGGGGAAGGCCCTTCTCCTCGGGCAAAATCCAAATTTGAAGCAAGTGTAAAGGTTCGCTTGGAGAGGCATTGAACTCGCTGTGCTGAACGCCCTTGCCCGCACTCATGTGCTGAAGCTGTCCGGGGCGGATAATCCCCTGCCCTCCACTTGTATCCTTATGGGCCACCGCACCCGAAACAACATAGGTGAGAATTTCCATGTCCCGGTGCGGGTGCGTGGGAAACCCCCGATCCAGGAGCGATCATGTCCTCGTTGATGACGCGCAACGAACGGAAGTGCATGTGCTGGGGATCGTAATAATCACCAAAAGAAAAAGTATGCCGGGAATCCAGCCAACCGTGGTTTGCGTGACCGCGCGCTTCAGATCTGCGGATATGAATCATGGCCGTATTCGCGCCGAAAGCCAAAGATAGAGCAACATCAGTTTTTAAAAACGCTTTGTTGTCCGGGCCCGGGCGAATGTTGCCCCTTTTACTCGATGCCTCCGATCCAGACACGAAGCCACCTCAACCCCTTGCACGCAGATGGAATCAAAAGGCGGCAGTTCAGAAAACACTTAAGAGGATGGAACAAATTTAGCTCTACACACATAGCGTGCACCCCCCAAAGAAAACACCCCCTCCATTCCTAGCCTGGCGGCTGTTTGCCGCGGCAACAACCCTACTGCTTTCCCTCCCGAATCGGGGTGCAGCGGCACAGCTCCTCCCCCCTTGGCAGAAGCAGCTGAACGCGGAGGTGAAGGAAATTGAGTCAGCGACAGAGCGCGATCTGGCAAACCCTGCGGAATGGATGAGCCAGGCACCCGCGCACCGTATTGAGCTCCTTGAAATGCTCGGGCTGGATCCACTGCCAGAACGATCCCCGCTAAACGCGGTGATCGTGGACAAACTTGACCACCCTCAGTTTACAGTCGAGAAGATCCATTTTCAGTCCAGGCCTGGCCTCTACGTCACAGGCAATCTCTACGTCCCGAAGGAACGCAAGAAACCACTTCCCGCGATTTTGTACGTCTGCGGCCACAGTCAGATGAAGAGCGGAGAAATCTCTTTCGGCAATAAAACGGGATACCAACATCATCCCGCCTGGTACGCCATGAATGGGTTCGTGGCGTTTGTCATCGATACAATCCAACTCGGTGAAATTGAAGGATTACACCATGGAACACATCACCTAAACATGTGGTGGTGGAACGCCCGTGGATATACGCCCGCGGGGGTTGAAACGTGGAACGGAATGCGTGCACTGGACTATCTTCAATCGCGGCCCGAGGTAGACCCCGAGCGACTCGGCGTCGCCGGCCGCTCTGGTGGTGGAGCCTACTCCTGGTACATTGCAGCAGTTGACGAGCGCATCAAGGCAGCTGTCCCCGCGGCTGGCATCACCGACCTCCGCAACCACATTGTGGATGGTGTTGTTGACGGCCACTGCGACTGCATGTTTCTCGTCAACAGCAAGCGCTGGGACTTCCGCAAGGTGGCGGCCCTTGTGGCACCACGGGCGCTACTGATCACCAATACCGACAAGGATCCCATCTTTCCCCTAGACGGCGTGCAAAGAGTCCATCATGGAACGGCCCAAATTTACAAGTCTCTGAACGCCGCAGGCAAACTCGGGCTGCTGATTGCGGAAGGGCCGCACAAGGACACCCAGGAGCTTCAAACCGCGGAATTCCGCTGGTTCAAGCGCTTCCTCGCCGACGATCCCGACTACCAAGCACTCCCAGCTTCCAAACTCTTCCAGCCCGCGGATCTGCGCGTTTTTAAAACCATTCCCGCAGACCAGAAAACAACCAGCACACACGAGTGGTTCGTGCCTAAAGCGGAGACCCTTGGTTTCCCAACCTCTTCAAAAGCATGGAAAGGAGAGGCGGCGCAGTGGGTTGAAAAGATCCGCAAAACGAGTTTCGCCGCCTGGCCCGCTTCGGAAGCGCCTGCGAAATTCCAGCTCTTAAAGACAAAAACATTGGGAGAGGAAACTCTCGCCCAGTTTCTTGTGCAGACCGACTCGCACAGTTTCGAACCAGGCGACACTGCCTTGATTATCCATGGGCAGACGACACAGGCCGCTGAGTTGGTACACGCACTATCCAGTAATTCTCCAGTCAAGACCAACGCCAGTGTTTCGCTTTCCATCCGGATTATGGACGAGTTTTCTTTTCCTGCGGCAGTCGCCGAAGAGACAGGAGCACTCGAACATTCTCGCTCTGAAATTTTGGTATTGCTAGCGCCCCGTGGCTTTTCCGGAGCGGGTGAACGAGGGCTCACAGCCGCGCCGTGGGCCTCGTCTCCAAAAGAGAGCACACGCATCCGCAGGCGATTTATGCTCACGGGGGCGACGCTGGATTCCAGTCGGGTTTTTGACATCCAGCGCAGCCTGAACAAGCTCACGGAAGTCGCTCCAAACGCCAAAATCACACTCAAAGCCAACGGTCCTCAAGCGGTCAATGCGCTCTATGCTTCGTTGTTTACGCCAAGGGTTCAAAGACTGGAGATTGAATCCATGCCCGCCTCTCACGAGGCCGCAGAAGCACCGGACTACCTCGGCATTCTGCGCATTGTAGATATTCCTCAGGCTTTGGAAATTGCCCGCACCCAGATGGAGGTTGTAAGCAAACCATAGGATTAGGGTCCAATCCTAAAGGCGAGGCCGGGCGAGATTCGCCAGGAGACGCAACCCCGCTCAACCAAGAAGGCTGGAAGAAATCCAATCCGTGTATCCGCTCCCTCTACTTATTGAGGGCTATGTAAATCCACAGCAACATCGCTGAACCGGCAATTACCCTGGCGACCACGCCCGCCGCATTCCCCACGAGTGTCCCCCACGCGGCGCGCAGCGCGACGTTGTGGTCTTTGCCCGAATAGAGCTCGCCCAAATAAACGCCGATAATGGGCCCGAAAAGGATACCAGGCAGGCTGAAAAAGAGACCGACAAACAGCCCGATCAGCGCTCCCCAGACCCCGTGTTTGGAGGCGCCAAACCGGTTGGCGCCGACGAGGGCGGCGACGAATTCGACGATTTGCGAAACAACAACCACTGCAGTTAACCCGATCAAGTTTCCCCAACCGAGGTTATGGCCTGGGGTGGCAACCATCCACTCGTAAACGAAGGCGCCGGCAAGAATCAGCGGGGTTCCGGGCACCATGGGTATAAAACACCCCGCAAAGCCTGCAACCATGAGGGTCGCAACGAGAACCCATCCAAGAACATTGAGAAACATAAAATTAAGGTGACGATTTGAGGTTGCCGTCGCAAGTTGTCTGTTCTAAACGGTGCGCGTGGCAATTGCTCCCCAGCCAAATCAGACTGGGATCCAACCCGCGTTCGAACACTTACACACTATGGCAATTTCAACTGGCTCAAAAGCCCCCGATTTCACGCTGAAAACAAAAACAGCCGATGGGCTGCATGACATCAAGCTCGCGGACAACTTAGGGCACCGCAACACCGTGCTTTTGTTTTTCCCTCTAGCCTTCACCGGAGTGTGCACAAAGGAAATGTGCGATGTTTCCGGCGGTCTCAAAGCTTACACGGATCTCAACGCTCAGGTCATTGGAATCAGCGTAGACAGTCCATTTGCCCAGGAAGCTTGGGCACAGAAGGAGAACATCCACATTCCTCTCGCGAGCGATCTCAACAAAACGGTCTCCACCGCCTATGGAGTTCTTCTCGCTGATCTCGTCGGCATCGGGGCAGCTTCGGCACGCGCTGCCTTTGTGATCGATAAGGAAGGCATCGTGAGATACGCGGAACAAACGCCCACGCCGCTCGATCTGCCCTCGTTCGATGCCATCAAAGCAGTTCTCGCCCACCTGTAGTTTTACAGCGTAAAAACTCTGGAACGAGGCGGGTCCTAACGTCTTTCAAACGAGACGCCAACGGGCCAAGTCCTGAGAATCCACGAGTCCAATTGGGTGGCCGGAGTTGTCTAAAACGACGACTTCGTCCACCCGATGCTTTTCCAAAACTCTCAAAACCTCGACCGCCAAGCGTTCCGCCGCTACAGACACCGGCTTGGCAGTCACGAAGTCGCGGACTTCCTTCTCGCCGATATCGGGCACCGAAAGAAAGTAACGCGCAAAGTCGCCGTGGGTGAAAATACCGACCATGAGGCCCTTGTTATCAATGGCCACCGCGGCTCCGCTTTTTTTCAACGCCATGGCAGCAAGCACCTGGCTCACCTTGGTTTCGGGAGACACGAGAGCCATCTGCTTTTGGCCACGCATGATGTCCTTCACCTTCAGAAGCAGGGTTCGGCCGATCTGGCCACCCGGATGGTATCTTGCAAAGTCGTCCCGACTAAATCCACGCGCTTCTAATAGGACCATGGCCAACGCATCGCCAAGCGCGAGCATGACTGTGGTGCTGGATGTTGGCGCAAGTTCCAACGGGCAGGCCTCCCTCTGGACATTCACATCCAGAACAATAGAGCTATTTTGCGCGAGCGTTGACTCTGGGTTTCCAGTCATCGCCACTAGAAGAACCCCCATTCGCGCTAAAGCGGGTAATACCGCGAGGAGTTCGTCGGTTTCGCCGCTGTAGGAAAGGGCGAGAACCACATCCCCATCGGCAATGAGCCCCAAGTCCCCATGCAGCGCATCTACTGGAGCGAGAACCACCGCCGGACAACCTGTGCTCGTGAGGGTCGCTGCGATTTTTTCGCCGATGCATCCGGACTTTCCGACACCGCAGACCACAACCTTGTTCCGGCGCTCCATGCAGGCTATCAGTGCGTCAATGGCCTCCGAAAAGCGCTCGTCAAGGCGCGCCACAAGACGTTCCAATTCCGTTATTTCTATTTGCAGTACGCGTCCTGCCTTTTCCAAGTAGTCCATAAGAACAATAATAACCTGCTCCAAAAAAACTCACTTTCGCTCGAGCCAGATCGCCTGTCGCGCAAAGAGAAACCGACCTTGATCAAAACCTGCCCATCCCGCCGCAGTCGCCATAGCCGCCATTTCCTGAAAAGAAAACGCGCGCTGCGCGGACACTCGGGCATCAAAGCGTGTCATAGGTTCGCGGTAAAAAAACTGGGTCAAAAGCCAGATCCCAACCGACGCAAAGCGGGACCGTTCCAAGTCTGAGACGAGCACCCAGCGGCGCGAAAGAGCGGTGCAGCGAGTTAAGAGGGCCTGCGCGTCAGCCTCGCAAAAATGATGAAGTGCGAGAGAGCAGACCACGAGATCGTACGGATCGGCAGATTCAAAAGAGAGGATATTGCCCTCAGTCCAGGTAATTTCTGGAAAAGTGGCACTGCGAGATTTAGCAATAGCCAGCGTAGAACTCTGAAAATCGACAGCGTCCACTTTTAATTGAATCCCCCGCGCCCGCGCCCATGTTACAAGCTCCCTGGGCAGATCTCCGGCTCCGGTCGCGAGGTCTAAAACACGATAAACTCCCCCTGGCTTCAGCCAGAGGCCTGCAAATTTCAGGAGAAGGCGGTGGCTTCCAAATCGCGCGTTGAGGGAAACGAGATTGTCCAAATCCCGTTCTAATTCTGGGGACACGGGCTGTGGCCGGTCCATGAGTTCCGGCTGGGATGGATCAAATCGGCGCGACATCCGGGTCAGGCCTGGACTTCCATCTTACCGGTGGAAAGGTGGGGAACCGGGCAGCCGAGGGCATCAGCGCAGAGGCGCACGATGGCCATTTCACGCTCTGGGATCTGGCCCTGGTAACTGGCTGCGAGGCCGCAGGCCACAAGAAGTCTCTTTTTCAAAAGCGGCGAAGCCTGTTCGCAAACTTCCAGAGCACCCACCATGTCGGCCACCGAGCAATCATCGCGCGCGGGCGTGGGATGTTCGTATCCCAAGGAGGTCCAGGCCGCCAGATGCGCGGCCGTCCGGCCAGATTGAGTAGGCGCACCCAGCCGCAACATCGAGGAGATGAGCGTACGCGCTTCCTGCCAAATGGAGGGAAGCTCCTCGAACACGACCGGGGAAACCTCTCTCACCCCGAGGGCGATTCCAATGCGGCGCCTGACAACCTGAAGGAGAAGAAAACGCACCAAATCTATAGATTCAGGACGCACAACCTCGCGCCTGCACTGCTTCATCAGTTGGAAATACTCCGAAACCGACATGCGGCGCAGCAACGGCATCCCCAGATCCATGAGTAGCAGCATTTGACTAGTCGAAGCCTCACCCAAGCCCATTTTGGCGGCGTTCGTAGGCTTCATGATTTCTACAAGAAGCACTTTCACCCCCTCCGTGGACTGCGTGAGGTCGAGCCACGCGGGCTTGAGCGTCCGCTTGAGCACACCGCCAGATAAAAGTTGGGCGGGCTGCATGCAAAGCCCCAAGAAGTCGAGATTAGCCGCCGGATAAGACTTGGGGGTGTTGGCCTGCGCCAGTTCCTTGGCCCGGATTTTCTCCCGCTTCCGGGCCCCGATTGCGGCAGCTGCCTTGGCGGCAGCCGAAAGATGATCATCATCCCCTGGGGCGGTCGCGTTTTCCGGAAGGGTAGAATCCGCTTCCACCTTACGCACGACGCTCGGTAAAAAATCACCATTCCACTCGGGATTCAAACGCCGTATACGATCCTCAATGGCGGGATGCGTCGGGAAAAACGCGGAGACGATTCCGACCGAAGATTCGCCGAAAAACAGGTGGCTTGATTCGGGGGCCGTTGGATTCTCCAGCCAGGACCGG
>Ga0114974_10004709_pt1 | contig 10201 bp, 15 predicted proteins | sample S_130206_EF_Meta_FD_87318 | JGI IMG/M metagenome (GOLD analysis project Ga0114974, IMG submission 87318) | Freshwater microbial communities from Lake Simoncouche, Canada to study carbon cycling - S_130206_EF_MetaG | ecosystem: Environmental > Aquatic > Freshwater > Lake | place: Lake...
AACTTCGCGCCGGTGGTGGCTGCAGCGGCGGTGTAGGGGATGCAGAAGCGGAAATGATACCGCGCTTGATTTTCAACCGGGAAACTCAGGCCGGTGATGTCTTGCAGTGTGTTGGAGGTGACATTGTTGTTAACCACGTTGGCCGTGATCGCCACAAAGCTCGGCACCAGGCTCGGAGTGGAGGCACTCTCTTCAGAGGCTCCTGTGACTGGATTGCTTTCATAGCCACGCCAGACATTGTTATGCAGCCTGAATTTCACATGCTGAGAGCGGAACCAACTGGCGGTGCTGGTGGTGCGCCAGGCGAACTGCGCATAAAGATCAATGTAATCATTTTCGAGCTCAGGCCCTGTGATGCCGATCTTTAAAAGAGCATTGAGCAGAGTGGCATTGTAGTCCATGCGTGCGATGAAGCAGCCGCGCGATGCATCATAGAACCACGTGCTGGCTAGGGCGTAGGCATCAGCCTGCCAAGAAACCGAGTTGCCGATTTTAGGTTTCAGCACAAGCCGTAGATGCTCTAAGCCTGTGGGTGTGTAGGCGCGTCCATTATCCAGCATGACCAGGTCAATGCTTTCCCCCTCGCCTCTGACGGCTTCTAGAAAAGTGACAGGTGTCTGCATGCCTTCAGAGGCGATGAGCTGAGAAATGGAGCGATCAAAGACAAGTTTCATGAGTGGAAAGAAGAAGGGATGAAGAGTGAAGGGTGAAGGATGAAGGCTTCAAAGAGTGGGGCGTTCAGGAAGATCTGCAGGCAGGGGCTTGGCGTTGCGGTAGAGGGCTTGGAGGTCGTCAGATTTTTCTTTGACGCGGCGCGCATGAGCTTGCGCGCCTGCATGATAGACAGCGTCAATCACGTCACTGATGGCGGCATCCGCAGGCAGAGTGATGTAGATGTCAGGCAGAGCCGTCTGGCGCAGCCACCGCTCCTCATGAGTAAAAGGCACTAGGCCATCCAAAACGCGGAAGCCTTGCTGGGTTAAAAAGGTTTCGGTGATCGTGTTCATGCGGCGTTCTCTGTGTTGGTGGCGTCAAAGATGCCTAACCAATGCTGTCGGAAGCTGTGCAGATCGGTGCGCTGGCAGACGCCTGTTGTCTTGCGTGCCCGATACGGGGTCTTGTTACCCTGCGGCACGGCTTTGAGCAGCACGGCATGGATGCGGCGCAGGTCGGCTGTCTTGGCCACGCCGGTAGATTTATCCAGCTGGAAATAGCGCAGCGTTTTGGATGGTTGCTTAGTCACGACCTCAGCCTGTGCAGGGCGTATCTCATGACCAGCACGCAGGCCCACACGCGGCCCGAGATCAGCCATGAGCGTGCGCAGATCTTCTGCCTTAGCCAGACCAGTGGTAGGGATTGGCAGAGGTTGATCTGGAGCTTTAGGCGTGTTCATTTTGGCACCGCGCGGGGAACGTATTCAGTGACGATGGTGGTGAGGTAAGGCGTGCCATCGAGTCCATACAGCAAAGGCTCTGAGCTGATGCTCTTTAGACTCCAGGCCCACGGCCAGTTAAAGCTAAAGCCAGCGGATGAATACCAAGGCAGATCAAAAATGTCTTTTACCGGCGGCGCGTTCTCAGGTGTAAGGTGCCCCGGCAGCTGATCTGTTGGCGGAGCGTCGAAGGTGAGGAAAGTGTCTGAGACCTGAACGCGTGAGGAGTCGAGACTTGTGAAGCGTTGATCTGGCCAGCCGGTGCTAGCGGTCACGCCATTCACGGTGGCCACAAAGGGCCAAGGCTCGCCATCTTTGAATCCATTGGTGAGTGCCATCGTTGTGGACGAACTGACCACCTGGTTGCCGACGGTGATGCGGCGTTTACGGCCTTTGGGCAGGCCGTTATCCTGCGGGATGATGCCTTTGAACTCTCCACCCACACGCCAGACGCCGGTCATGCTGTTGCGTGGACCGGCGATGCGTTTCTTCTGCAGATCTAACAAATACAGCGTCGGAAAATACGGATGGGCTGCACCGCGCTGATAGCGTGCAGGATTGAGCGTGAGCCATGAGAGGGAGCCGGAGTCCCAGCCTTCATCCGGCTGATTAAAATCAAAGTCCTCTTCCCGATCCTGACCATCGGAGATGCCTTCACCCCGCACGCGGATCTCATTGGCCATGTCGGTGATCTCAACGGTGGGTTCAGATTCGGTGATGTAAAAATTCGGCAGCCCGGGAAAGGGACCGCCTTTGGCAAAGGTCAGCGGATTGGCGGCCTGATAGGTCTGCATGACCGAGTCCAGACCGTTGGGCCGCAGGGTGATTTTCGGCGCATCGATTGGGAAATCGAGTGCGCCATGAATGGTGGTGGGCGGTAAGCTACTCATGCGACAGCAGAAAGGATTTGAGTGATGAGTGCGATGACTTGCTGCCCTGCCTGGGCATTTGGATCAGTGGGGGAGGCAGATTCATTGGCGGCATTTTTACCAGCCTGAGCGGCGAGAGGATTGGCGGCAGGATCGGCACCAGGCACATTGCCGAACTCTTTGCCAAAGCGGGCCTTCTGGCGTTGGGTCTCGCCTTCAAGAGTGCTAAAGCCGCCCATGTTTTCACGTTTGGCACGGCTGGATTTGGCGCGCTCCTCAGCCCGGGCAGTGGCCTCATCAGCACCGCCCTGCTTCTCGCGGCTGTAACCTTTAATTTTACCTTCCTTTTCTTTATCTTTGTCGTCCAGGTTTTTTTTAGCATCGACCATGGCCGTGGCTTTTTTTAAGGCGTCATCTTCTGTGAGACCTGCGTCTTCCATCAGGCGGTTCATTTGCTCTTGAATGGCGGCTTTGCGCTCAAGCTCAGCTGTGAGTTCTTTATTGCCAGCGATCTGGGCATTGATGATTTCCAGTTCCTGATTAAAAAGATCGATAGCCTTTTTTTGATCGTCAGCTTTCTCGGCCTTACGCTTGGCTTCTTCCGCGGCATCCTTAGCTTCATCAGCGGCCTTTTTTTCAGCTTCTGTTTTGGAATCAAGAATGTCTTTATCCGCATCACGGATCTGTTTTTTTAGGCCAAGGATGTCTGTCTCAATTTGAATGCGTTGCTCATCCGGACCGATACCAGTTTGACCAGGGCCAACGAGACCGGCTTTCTGGCTTTCCAGATCCATGATCATCCGCGTCAGTTCGAGCCGTTTCAAATTGGGCGGCAGGATGGACAGGTAATCCTGCATCCGTTTCTCGGAAAGCTGCTGCTCAGCATCTAACAGCTTATTAAGATCACGCTGCGCGGCAGCACGAGCTTTTAAATCATCCGAACCAGAGCCACCACTGCCCCCAGATGAGCCTTTTGATTCCGAAGACGTTGTGGTAATCTGCTTACCAGAAGCATCAAACTTTTTAGCAGGGCCAAATTTGGCAAAAGCTTCTTCAGACGCACCCTGATCACTCAGTCCGCGGTTATAATCTTGAACACTGGTATCCTCATAACCGAGCATCTTCCCAATGCCTGTGCCAACGCCTTGTGTTAAACCCACACGGACCTTATTGGCCTCAGCTAAAAAGCCTACTAGAAATTTTGTGGCTATTCCTGCACCTTCCCCAATATCGGCAAACAGTTGTTTATTGTCCTCTAATACAGCACTCAGATCTTTTGCACCTTGGACTCCCTGCCCAAAGAGACCTTCAGTCAGAGCTCCTGCCGCTTTATCAATGGCACTTGATAAGCTGGAAAATGCTACGCCAGCGGTATCACCCGCATCACCCAGAGTACCGATTTTGCCGATAAGGAAATCATATAATTTACCTGCCTTTTCAGCCTTGGCGACATCTTCGCTTTTGATATTTAGAACCTTAGCCAGTGTGCTGTCAGATCCAATGTTGCCACTTACAATGGATCGCATCTCTTGAGCCAATTGCTCAGCGGGAATGTTGGCATTAGCCAAGGCATTGGCGAATTTACCCACAAGTGCAATGTTTTGCTCGACACTGATTCCCGCTGCCTGCGCGCTGCCAAGAGTGGCTAAAAAGCCATCCACTAGACCTGTCAGACTGGCAGCAGTCTGTGGCTCTAAATCAACCATGGCCTGCATGGCATCAGATGCTTCCTTTTTTGCTGCCTCAGCACTCAGACCTTTGAACTGACGCAGCACGTTTGAGATAGCAATCTCGCTGTCACCGATGGTCTGATTAAATTCCATGCCACGCTTCACCAGGAGTCCAAAACCAGCAGTGCCAGCTAGACCGGCAATCGCATTACCACTGCCAGCAAAAGCTTTGCTGAAACCGCCTTGCGATTGCAGCTGGTCACGGAATTTCTTGGCCTCGCCACGGGCCTTGGCGAGTTGCTCCTGATATTGAGCAATGTCGAGTCTGAGGGAGGCTTCGAGGGACGCGGACATCGGCGAAAAATTGAGAGTTCACTCTTGGCTGGTGTCAAAGGCACAAAAAAGCGGGCCTCAGATAAATGAGGCCCGCTCTAATCTTAACTACTGTCTAATCCCATCTTTAAGTGCCAACCTCAGGGCCCAGAGCGCTTCCTGAATTTCTAAGCAAAGACTTGGAGCACTAGGTGGAAAAATAAGTCTTCCCTGATGTCTGGCAACCTCCATAGGATGCAGGCTTTCCCAGCGTTTTTTCGCCTCGTATTGGCGCTGACGGTAAGCTGCATCTGCCCGCAAACGCTGGCGGCAAGCAACATTATGACACGACTTGCAGCGGCTTTGCAGGCCACCCGCCTTCTGCTTGTAAAAGTCTGTTTCCGGTTTCTCCAACCTGCATTTCAAACAGTTTTTCATATCCAGCTGCGTCCCCTTCTAATTTGATTGTTTCCAGATAACGGCCTGAAAGATTGGCCACCTGTTGGGCGCGGCCCATTTCCATCGTCTTCGCCTGCACCGCCAAAGCAGAGCTGAGCAGCAGTTCACGCAAAGACATCATCTGATCACGAATCGTCAGAACGCGAGTTGCCGGAGCTTCCACAAACTCAGGCAGCTCATAACTGCCCGTTTTCCGAAGTGAAGGGAGCACTTCAGACGTCACCCATTTACGGAAGCTCTTCGCCTCCGGCTTGCGGCTCTTGAACACCAGAGCATACAAACCAGACTCGGAGATGAGGTTAAAACTCCGAGCGCCCCCACGTTTTCCAGAATGACCCTCAGTATTATTTAGGGTCATTCTTTCATCTCCCTCCAGGCTCTCGCAGGCCATAGTTGGATTATTCAGTTCCAGAACTCGGCATACATCCGCGGCAACAAACCAAGGCTTAAGGCTGACGGAAAACGATTTTATTCAAGGGCTCTCAACCTTAATAGGTGCGGCAGCACAGGCGGTAATGACGGAACGTTCAACCCACATTCTATCGAACGGGAAAGGCAAGGATGGTGTTTTGACGGGGATACCAGTGCTGCCAGGGTTCTGGCCTCCAGCCTTTGACCTGCGAAAAGAGACGGAAAATGAAACCATTGCCCGTGAAGCTTTGGAATTTTTGGCAGGGGAAGCGTTTTTAGAAAATGCGTGATTATCTTCGCTACTACTGACGGTTATTTTTTATCTTTAGCAGTAGCTACTTTAAAACTAAGCGAGAGCTGTTAAATCAGCTTTCGTTTTTTTGTTCTTGGTTACAGAGTGGCGCTAAAACCTGCATCTTTGGCGGCGCGGTTCAGGTAATGTTCCCAGCGGCGATCGAGGGCACCGACACGCTTGTTCATGGCGAAGTTTATGCGGCGCTCAATGTCTCTGACTTGGCGGCCATAGCTGACTTCATTCATCATGCTGATGACGATGCGCCGGTCATTGGCCTCGATCTGCAGGCGGCCGGGTGAGTTGAGCTTATCCACGCCATAGGGGACCTTGGCACCGAGGGCACGCAGGGCATCTGCCCAGCCACCCGCCAGCCACCACACGTGAGATTGTTGCTGCTCGATGTAGTCATCCAGCTCCTGAGGATTGGAGACAAAGGTCGTGACCGCACGCTTGGTGCGGTTCCTGCGCCGTGCGCCACGGCCAAATCGCCGGTGCAAGGTGCCACCATCAAACGGCACCAAGCCTTTGCCGGTCTTATCTCGCAGCAACTTAGAGGCCATGGAGTCGTCTCTATTTTTGTGGAAAAACCAAAAGCTGTTTGCTGCGCCTGGTGAAACGTCGTTGAGGACTTCATAAGCATCACCAGGTGTGCCGTAGATGCTGCGGATGCCGCGATCGACAGCGGCTTTGCCTTGAGCCTCAGCCTTGCGGCCTGTCAGGGCATCGCCACCATAAGGCGGGGTGATCTTAGCGACCTCGACAAAGAGCAGCTTCGCCTGGTCTTTCATCACATCGGTCGCGGCTTTCCGTGAGGTGAGGGCAAACCGTAAAACAGCCGCATCAAAGGCAGCATTGTTTATGGTAAGGCCATCAGGAGCGGACATCGGCGGGAGTGGAGAGCGTTTGACTCGCGCGCGTGTCAAATGAACCGCTTCATGATGGGAAGCAGTGCGCCCATGCAAACGGTCCGCCACCATTCCAAATCACCTGGGCATTTTGCCAGCCACAGAAAGGCTGCAAGGCAGGACAAGAGGATGATGGAATCTCGCAAATAGCGGACGACAGGACGCATCAAACGGCAGTCCTTGAGTTTTTTAATCATGGTCTTCATAGTTCGATTTGAGGTTTCCACTGGCCGGACTGCCAGCGGCTTTTGAGTTGAGAGGCAGTCATGAGTTTTCGCCCGGCTTCAGAGAGGCGGGCATCAGGCCAGATGTAGGCCTCACCATGCAGCAGGCCGGAGGCGAGAATCATGGACCAGCCTTCGACAAGGGAGATCTGCCACATCATCTCCTGCCGGGTGGCGGCTCCGTGGTAGGCCCGAGTCAGCAGCGCGTAGTATTGCGCGTCTGACACGGGCAGGGCTAGTTTCCCGAGGCGGCTCCAGATCCGGCACTAGGACGGCGGATAGCGATCATCTGACGATGAGCGGTGATGAGCCTGACAGCGGTGTGGATGGCCTGCCACTCCTGCCCGAGCTGGATGGCGATCTCTGCCCAGGCATTGGCGGCGCGGAGGAAGGCGGGGCGGCGGCCGCGCAGGTGATCCCAGGCGTCAGGCTGATGACTGGCAAGGTAAAGCACCAGAGATGCCTGCTCAATGTAAAGCAGGGGATCAATGGTCTGCTCGATGCTCTGCGGTGTGGCCTGAGCCTGCAGCAGGGCGATCATGCGAGGGATGAAGGCGAGGTCGTAGCCGCCTTCGTCTTTTTCACTCAGGCGGACAAAGAGCGCATCACGCTCACGTGACCAGGCGTGCAGAGGCTGGTCATTCCAGAGGTGTTCTTCTCGGGTGCTCCAGGCGTCTTCGCGGACTTGCTCTTGCTGCTGCGCAAAGGCGTCAGCGGGTTCTTCTGGCGGCGTGATGGCTGCCACGGTGGTTTTTTTGGATCGGCTCATAGGACAGGGACGGTGCCGAATCGCGCAGCGACACGCTGCATGACCCGGCCAGTGTAGTTCATGGAAATTTCTGCCTGCATGCCTGACTCGACCAAGACGAGCGAGGGCTGGGCCTGCATGATGATCTGCTTCAGCTCGGCACGGACTGTGAGCACGTCATAACCAAGGCACACGGGATGCAGCGGCTGCTCGTCCTCCAGACTCAGGTGAAGTGGATCATCATGCAGTGGTGACCGGCGGGTGAGATGCAGGGCGTCATGCATGACGGGCAGGCCAGCCTCATTTTTCAAAGTGAAGCCATGACGCGGCAGGTGATACTGATGACGCGGCGGCGCGCCGGTGATGAAGATGGGCGGGATGCCGACTCCGCAGAGTGCGGCCGTGAGCCCGAGATCCTGATGCACCAGGTCACGTGGCAAAGCGAGGATGCTCGGCAATTCTGCCCCTGGGCGGAACTCGGTCATCTGACCATCAGCCACACTGACCAGGCGGAGCGGCCTGCCTTTCTGAAGGTCTAGCAAGGCATCGTAATTGTGATTGGCCCGCATCATGACGCAGATCGGATGCATGGGCTGCGTGGTCTGCAAGATGCCGCGCTCCCAGGACGTGGCCACCTGCACGGTCATGCCAGCAAAGGCGGCACGGGTGGAGCGCATGCCAAACATGAACTCGACCTGATCTTTCCCAGAATCGGTGAAGTGACGCACGCGGTAGGTAAAGGGAAAACCCATGGCAGCCAAGCAGGCTGCGAGGCGGGTGTGAGACGTGCTGTAGGCATTCGTCTTCGTCTTGGATGCTGGCTGGGCCATGCGGTAATCGGCGGGGAAAAAGGAGATGCAGTGGGTTCACCCCTTGGCCGCTGCACCGGCCCTTCCGGGAGAAATTAGTCGTCGATGTTGACGATCTGTGGGTAGTAGCTGGAGCTAAATTCCACAGTCGGCGACTTGTCAGCCGTGAGGGCGGACTTCGGCTCGCGCACCATGAGCAGCTTGGAGGTCGTGCGGTTGTAACCGTGGATCTCTGCGCCTTGAGCAAAGTTGGCCAGATACAGGAACGCACCTGAGGCGAGGTTAGCCAGACCCGCGCGGGCACCGGCAGCCGTCGGCACGATCTCCATCTTTTGATCAATGTCGAGAGCCTGATGATGGATCTGGACTTGAACGATTTGGTTGTAGGAGGCGGGAGTCGCACCTTCACCTGAGACCTCAGCGATGTGGCCGGTCTTCTCTTTGATGATCTGACGCGGCGTGAACGAGGTCTCCAAAACCACGACTCCGGTGTCGTCGTATTCGAGAAGGTCGCAAGTGGGGAGAGTTCCTTGGGTGACGTGGGTAGGCATAAGCTGGAAGAAAGGTGAAGGCTTCAGAGGTGGTGAGGATGTCAATCAGCGAGGCGTGGCGGCACAAAGAGGTGCAGCCTGACGGTCAGTGAATAAAAGGCGGAACGGTCCTGAGGCCGCATCGGTGAGCTCATGCCTTCGTGGATCATCTTCTGAATCACCCAGCCATCCAGCCGCTGCTCAGCACTGTCAGCCAACCACGCCGAAAAGGCCACGTGATCGCGCAGTCGGCGATCGATCTCCGCCATGATGATAGCGGCGTCATTCTTCGTGGTCATCGTGTCGTCAGACGCGGCACCCGCTTCTTCAGAGGCTGTCCAGGTCACGAGCACTGGATTGACGATGACCACGCGGCGCGCGGTGGATTTCACCGCATCTTCCTTGGCCGTGACGACGATGGCTGGGCGGATCGGCTCTGCCAAAGTGTCCATGAGCAGCTTCGTGACCGTTGCATCCGCGCGGCCGGATTGAGTGGCCACCAGGTAATCTTTGATCACCTCAGAGATGACCATGTCGAGAGGGTGAGTGTTGATCGTGATCATAAGGGAGCGGAAGCGGAGACCACATAGACAGGCGAGAAGTCATCATGCCCTTCAATGCTGTTCAGGGTGTATTTGCGGCCCTTGTATTCGATCAGGTCACGGATCTCAGGCGCGCGGGTCAGGGTGCTCTTCGGGATATGCACATCGAGCGTTCGCTCGTGTTCGAGGCCGTATTGGTCGGCCTTGGCTTTATTGTCACCACTGCCCACCACGCAGCCAGGGCAGGTGTGGCGCGTGCCACCGTAGATCAGCACCACGGAGCTGCTGAAGGGTGAGGCACCCATGCCACGCAAGACAGACTTTTGAAACTGAGCGGGACTCATAAGCTTTGGAGGCGGGGGCTGGTCGTCGCAGCGGCGGAGAGTTGATTGAGCGCGTAGATCAGCTGCTGGTTATTCACCACCTGGTTGCTGTGGCTGAATCCATCCACTGGGTGGATCTCACCGTCACAGGATTCACGCACCATCTGGCGCACCTGCATGATGATCTGGCTGTCACCCTGCTCGATCACAAATCGGCGGAAGCCGTTGAGCGTTTCATTATAGTGAGAGTCTTCTGTGACGGTGGCCATCATACCGTCAGAGCCATGTCAAAAAAGAAGATGCCGCCCCAAACCAAAAGGGCGGCACCTATGTTTTCAACAAACCTGAGTCCTCCTCAGGAAGATTTGTTTAGCCAATGAGCGTGGCCACGAACTCAGGCTTCCAGACTTTGACGCCGTAGAAAGCCATGAGCTTGATCTGGTTCATGCCGTAGCCTTTGTAAAGGCGAGCGCTGAACGACAGACCAGTCTTTTCATCGACCAGGACTGCGATCTCTTCACCGACGTCACCGCCGGGTGGCTGTGCTGGTGGGCGCATGGCAAGCTCGATGGCGGACTTGTGGAAGCCCACGTTGGCCGTGTAGCTGTTGCCCACCGTGATGGCAGCATTGTCAGCCGCAGCGATGCGCAGACCAGGGTAGTTGATCACAAT